>Ga0194133_10001682_pt1 | contig 37318 bp, 73 predicted proteins | sample TA2KigOf40mmetaG_FD_155448 | JGI IMG/M metagenome (GOLD analysis project Ga0194133, IMG submission 155448) | Freshwater microbial communities from Lake Tanganyika, Tanzania - TA2015055 Kigoma Offshore 40m | ecosystem: Environmental > Aquatic > Freshwater > Lake | place: Tanzania: Lake...
CCTGTGTCAATCATTGCCCCACCGTCTTTATTCAGGTAGGAATCAATAATTTCCTTCAGTCGAGCCTTGGCATCACCTGCAGCCATTAACTATTTTCCCCTTTATCTTTATTGATCTTAGCAGTCTTATAGGCTTTGGAGGCCCTTGCGGCTTTACCTGCTTTTTTGGCAGTTTCTGTATTTGCAACGAATTGTTTGCCCTCTTTGCTACCTTCTCTTTTTTTACGATCCGTCTTTTCCCTTTCTTCTTTCGACAAAGAGGCCCAGGCTTTTTCCGGCAAATAACGCTTTGTGTATCCCTTTTGTATTGCCTTGTCTGCCATAATTCACTCGCCAAGATAAGGAATCTTGCCTTTTAATAATCGGCCAAAAGCATAACTAGCTTCGTTTGTAAGCGCCCTTCCTGCTCTTGCGCCCAGGTCTGTTTTGGGGTTCGGCTTAACAGATGGAAGCCAAAGCACAGGATTAACCGCAGCTTTGCGAGTAACTATGTCAGTCAACGAGCCTGGTTTCCCTTGCATAAATAGTGCAGTTCCGGCTGCAACAGGAGCCGCAATTTGTACTGCGGGTGCTACTACTCTACTAAGCATTGGTGCATATCTACCTGCCATGCTTGTGACAGCCTCTGTGCCCGCTCCCAAAACAACATCTTTTGCTGTTGCCATTGTTGCTTTTCTGTAGTCATTTTGCTCAACTGCTTTTGCAACTTCAGGGGTTAAGGCTGAAAATGCTGCACCAATTGTTGCACCCGGAATATTTTCTTTTAAAAGATTTATTCCTCCTTGAACAGCGGCGCCAACAGGATCTAAACCGTACAGTTGACGTAACCTTACAAGCTGAACATTGCCTCCCATTTCTCTTTGATTAAAAGGAAGCTTTAATTTATCTTCTACTAAGTATTCTGCTGAAGGACGAGATAAGACCTCAGGCTCTCCTGCGCCAGGTGTAATTAAATAATTAAATTTATCTGAAGGTTCTTGTTGTATTTGAAATAGTGTTTTAACTTTTCCTGGGTCTGTGTTTCTAAAAGAACTTGGATCGTTAAGGTCAAAAGGTTTTAAGCCTTTCGTAAAAGGCACAGCAGTAAGAATATCGGGAGTAAATGATTTAAACCGACCAAAAGAAAATGTTTCGCCTATTGATGGTATGGCTGAAGGATCAATTTTTGCTCCACGATATAAAGGGGATTCTTTAGTGCTGTACGAATATACAGTTGAAGGATTTGATTGTGCAATCTCTGTTAATTGATTAATTGCTTCAATAGAATTTTGGGATTTCCAGTCAATATCAAAACCAATATAATTCTGAAGCTGTTTTAATGCCTCGGGTTGTATGCCTTGTTTGGCAAACGCATTCTCATAATTGCCAGGTATATCAGCTAACCCTAAACGAGCAACAAGGTTTCTTATATGCGTTTGTCGAATACTTGGATCTATTTGTTCAGGAGTAATTTTTAAAAACTTTTGTATTTCTGGAGAGCTTAAGTTATATTTTTTTTCTTCCATCACTTACTCTCTTTATATTTCTTGGCTGCGGCTTTAGCTTTACCGCGCTTCTCATATTCATCTTTGGTCATCCACTTTTCTTTCCCCCACTTCTCCAGAGATTTTTGTTTTTCTCCTTTGCCGCCTTTGTATCCACCGCCAGCTTTTTCATACTCTTGTGCGACAAGCTGAGCCTTGCGTGCGCTCCATTGGCCTGCTTTACCGCCACGAGTACCAGCCATTACGCGATCTTTGATGCGTTCTCGTAACTCTGGTTTTGTATATTTACTGTCTTCTTGTGCCATTACGAAACATACTTATTGTGAAACCCAACAGGAACTTCTGCCTTACGCAAGTAATCTTGAAGATTGAAGTCAGGCGGGGGCGGCGTGCCGGGTTGCATTAATTTTGATTTTTGTTCTGGAGTTAAGGGAACATTAGGTGCGCCACCGTAGGGTTGTTGCGGTAATCCTTGAGGCTGTGCTTGACCAAGTTGGGGGCCTTCAAAAAATTGAGCATTCGCAACACCTGCCATATTACCAATGGCCCCTGGTAAATTGCTAGACCCACCCGCCTGGGCTGATTGAAGTCCAAATGCGCCTGGATATTGTTGACGAATTTCTTGAATGCGTTGTTGAATTTGTTGACCGCGTGGTGTTTGCTCCATGCCATAACGAAACAAACGATCTTGAATCTCTTGTTCCGATAAACGAGATCCAGGGCTTCCTGCTAAAAGATTGCCAGCTGCACCCGGCACATTTACTTCGCCACCGTAAAACATGTCAACATCTCTTTTTATTTATTCTACTCCTCTATAACTTCGTATCCTGCCGGGTCGTTAACCTTAGTCAAAACAATCCCATTGGCACGAACATCCCAATCGAGAAGATCTCCTTCTTGCCATCCCAATTCTTCCAGTACTTCATCGGGGAAGACAATAAATTGATCACCGTTTTCGTCTTCTTCAACTTCAAGAATGTAACTCATTTTGACAAAAGCTTTTCCATAAGCTTATCAAGCTTATCGTTGATCTGCCTAAAATTTTCATGCATTTCTTGAATTTCTCTCAGGAAGTCGACTTTTAAAACGTAATCTAACGGCATGCGATTAATTTGGTCTTCCAAAAAATCAATCCTTCTTTTTTGGGAATCAATGTATTTAAAGGCTTGTTGAACTCGTTCGTTTTGCCTATCTAGTATTTTATTTGCAACCCAACTTCCACCTGTAATGGCAGATACAATTGAAGTGATTGCAATAGCGACGTACTCGGGACCCACAACGCAAAAGCTTTTTTATCATTCTAAATTCAATAATCAATATGCAATTGACCTTTTCTTGCTAAACCAGTAACAAGCCAGACGAGAGCATCGACACAATCGTCGTGTCCACTAACTCCGAAGTTAGTCAGCTCTTCAAACATATTGGTAAAGTTACGAAAACGATTAAAAATAATTTTTCGATCTTCAAACATTCCCATAATTCCACGGAAACGGGCTAGTTTGTCTGCGCGAAATCCTTTAACAGGATGCCAAATTAAGTTGTATAGTCCTTCATTGTTTAAACAAACCCGTTTAAAGTCAGCCTCCAACGACGCCTGATATTGAACGGCTTCACTCCAGATATCGCACGTTGAGTATGTCGGAAAATAATGATCGTTATCGTCTTTGCCAATAACAGACCAATCATTTAACAATTCTTTTAAGGCATCGAGTTTTTCAAGATTACCCATAACGCGGAGCCTGCGGTAATCAATAATGTGAATACGATCTCCAATGCGTCCACCAAGAACCATAACGGTGTAATCGTTTCTTTCTTTAGTGCCAGCAGATAGGTCAACCCCCACACCAAGCGTGTCAAACTCCGTTGCAATTTCAGCTTTAACGATTAACTCCGGAGCAAGAGACAATTCGTTTTGGCGAATAATTTGATTCATGTACTGAAACGAAAAAGCGATAGGAGCTTGTCGTTTCTTTTCTTTTAAATAGTCCAAAGACCACATTTCTGGCCAATAGGATTCTTCATCCCCTGTTTTGGGATTAGAAGAAATCGCAGACAACACAATTTGACTCCAGTTATTTTGCTCATTAAATGTTGTAGCGTGAATATCATCGTGCCTAAAGCGAGTTCCAAGGCAAATAGCCCTAGCGCCTTCAAACATTGTTGGCGCAATCACTGCGTTCCAGTTCTCCTGCATTTGTTTACGAATATCTGGATTGGCAATATCAGCGGCTGATTTAATTGCGTCATCAATCATTACTAAGTGAGAGCGTTTGGAGGTCACCGAACCTTTGAGACCTGCGGCACAAAGAGTAAATTGTTCGTCACCAGTAGTATCAATGCCTGCAAACTTGTGATCAATAGACCAGTACTCATTGCTTGTCACGTTTTTCATTAAACGTACGCTGGGAAAAACTTCCTGGTAACGTTTACTTTCAATGATGCGTTTAATGGTTGCCGATTTGGACCGTGCAATATCAACCGTATAAGACAAGTAAAGAATCTGTAACGGCAGTTTAGCTTGCGTGTGAATGCCGATGGCCCATGCCGTCAAAAGACCAAGTACCGTTGATTTAGCAGACCCTCGTGGCGCTAAAAGGTCAACATTCGGTCCGGCAATTTTAATTAAACAGCTACTGTCTTCATTCGTGACAAAATGGCGATGCCAATCAAGATGGTGTTGTGCCGGAGGTTTATCTGCAACATACTCGCAAAAAAAGCCAAAATCTTCTCGTGCACGTGCCAGAGACGCTGCGTTACGTGGAACACGGATTTGCTGTTGACGCGCAGCAGCGCGAGCGTTGCGCCTGTAAGCAAGGTGCGTATAACTTGGCACGAAAATTTAGTAACGTTCTAATTGAATGTTATCTTATTTTTCGTTTTTTTGTTCCTTGTATTTGCGAGCCTTATCTAAGGCAGCTTTACGCTTCTCTTTGTCAGACATCTCAGTACCGTCTTCTTTTTTAGCTTCTTTCTTTTTAAAGTGCTCCAGAAGCTCGGGAGGCATTTTGTTTTTAGTCATTACGATGCAAGTTTGTCAAGAGCAGTGGATTGAAGCTGAGGGTTTTTCGTGGGAATGCTTTGGGACTTTGCAGCATTAACAGCACCCGAATACTTACCAGCCATTGGCTGACCTGGTATTTTCTTCCCTGCTCCCATTGCAATTTGTTTTACTATAGATATTTTATAACAAAGGTTATTCTTCTAGCTGCATGCGAGCCCACACACTCATTGTTGCTTCTTCGAGAGGAATTTCAATAGGATCATCTTTAAAAATAAACATTAGCTCACGAATTGCTCTATCCGCACCAGCCATCAACAAACCTTTGCGGTCCTTGGTATTCGTAAATTTTTCTACTTGATCAATATGGCCACGAATTTCTTTTTGCATAGAAGCAATTCTTGCCACGCCCGCATCTCGTTTAACGACTCCGTTTTCTACATCTTCGCGTAATTTTCTTACGTCCTCCTGCATTTCATCTATTTCATACAGAAGTTTTTTGCGATGATCCGGCTTTTTGTAATGGTCTTTAACCCAGAGATCGCATGCAGAAATGCTTCCTTTATACCCGAGAAAACGAGAATAAAGGTAGATTTCAATTACTGAATAATTATCTGCGGCGAAAGCGCAAAATGACTCTTGAGTAGATGCGTCAAGATTGTCTACCCAAGTATCAAATAGCTCAATATCGATAAGCTCGTTGGGCCTGGGCGTAATCTCTGGCTTCGTCTTGTTGCTTAAACTTCTGCGCTTGTTCAGCGGAAGTGCGCTGTTCTTCAGCGCCCTTTCCGATGCTTTCTCGTTCTTGTTCACCAGCGACCTCCGCTTTTTTCTTGGAAAATTCGTAAGCCACTCCAGCAGCTTGCTTATACTTTTCTAAATCAAACCAATCGTCTGGATTGGTAGGAGCAGCAGGAGTGCTGGTCATGACTTATGAATCCTACAAGAAAAAATCAGAAGTTGCTCATCATTTGAGCAAGGCCAGTAGCAAAGATGTCTTTGCGACCTTCGGTTGACTTTTGCGTCTGCTGCTTCATTTTAGAAGCTTCAAGTTTGTCAAGCAATTGTTGAAATTTATTAATGTCAAAATAATCGCTATCTGCAGCAGCAGTCGTGGTCGAAGCGGTCATTTGTTTTTTAAAGAACTAAAATAATTATAACAAATTGATATTCAATTAGAAACTAAACGCACCAATCAAAGAGCTATAAAGTCCGCCAGCCTGTTGCAGCTTCGCGACTTCTTTAGTCCCTTCGTTTTTAAGTTTTTGCGTTTCTTTGTCAATAGCGCCTTGAAGATTGGTTAAACCCGCACTGTAGATAAACTTTTTAGTTTCATTAATAGCCTTAAGATTGGCTTCAATTTCGCCAGCGGTGCCAGTAAATTCTGTTTTAAAGGTCGGCATTTCAACGCCGGTGGCAGTTTTAAGGTCTCCGGCGTATGTAGGAAGCGTTTCTTGAAGTTTGAAATTATATTTTTTAGTGCCCGTCGAGTCTTTGGTGGCCTTGCCATACATTGTCTCGTAGTAGTTATCAAGATAGCTTTTATTAAACTTTTCTTGATATTCGTCACTAAGTTTTAAGGCGTCTTTAAGATCACCAACTGATTTGTAATAGCCAGATTTAAATCCTTTCTGTGCTTTTTCAAGTTGTTCAGCGCTTGGGCCTTTACCAAGCAGTTCTTGATACGCACTTTCAATTTGACTGGTTTGTTGACCAGGTTGAATATCTTTTAAATAATAATCAGTAAGTTCTTGCAGGGCTCCGGTTTGTGGGCCAATATCATATTTACTAGCGTAATCTTTAATTTCAGCTTGTGCTTCTGTATAGCTTAAAAGTCCTTGAGCAAGTTGCTTTTGAATAGTTTGTTTAAAAGGAGCAAACCCCGATTGTGCTGCAGCTTTTTTCGCCGCATCAGCAGTTTTCTTTTCTTCTTTTTCTTTTGCGGTTTCTTTTTCAGTTTTTTTCAGTTGTTCTAACTGATATTTTTTTAACGCATTACCATACGGATCTGTTGGTTGTTGATATGAAACAGTAGTTCCGCCGCCCATGTCTTATCTCCTTATGAAAAATCAGAAGCAATAGGACCAAAAAGTCCGCTATACGCCCCACGAGATTTAGCGCGTTCAAGGCGTTCTTGAAACATAGCAGCTTGACGGGCCGTATCGCGACCTAAAGCTGAAGTAGCAAAAGCTGCTTGACGCTTTAAATCTTCTTGGCGTCCGGCACGTTGCAATCCCCCCAGCTCGCCAAATTGGAAACGTTGAGCTTCTTTTTGGCGCTCAAGTTGACGAGGGGCAAACTGCTCTTGAAGAAACGGACCCATAAGTCCGTAAGCGGCTTCAAGCGCTTTTTGATTTGTAGCTAATTGTGCTGCAAAATTTGCGCCCGCAACCTGCGACTGAATGGCTTTATCGGACGCACTTTGTCCTAGTAGCCCACCAAAAAGACTTGCGCCTGTTTCGAGTAAAGAGCCATAAAAAGGATCAATCGCCATACCGCCACCTGAAGTTAAATTACCTGTTCCACCAGCAAAATTTTAAGGTAGAAAAATTTGTTCCACCGTTTGAAAATACGTTGGAGTAATTAGGAAAGGACACTATGGTTATTCTATATCAAGTAAAGTAACTAAATTGTTGAAGCGCACCATACGGAATAAATTGTCCACGTGACACAGCATCCACGCCGCGTAATGCAGCCTCAGTGCCACGCTCTGCGCCAAGAAGACGAAGCGCATTGGCAGCGCCAAAAGCCTGAGACATTGTTTCAGGAATTTGACGTGCAAGCAAATAAGGGTATGCCTGCTTCATTTGTTCTTTTTGGAACTCTAAAGCATTTTGAAGTTGTTGTTTTTGAAATGCAGGATCCCTTTCTTCTTTACGAATTTGATTGAGAGCATCAATAGCTTGAGCTAACTCGCTTTGCCCAGGAGGTTTGAACTGAGCGGCAAAAAGATCCCGTTGCGCCCACTCCGGAATGTTCTTGGTCTGTTGAAAAAACCTAGTTGCAGCTTCCGGATCGTATTTAAATTGTGTCAGATCGGCCATGATTACCCCCGATATTGGAAGGCAGAAGAGGCGTAGGGATTCGGAGCAGTCAACATTGTCCGTACCGTTTCACCAGCTTGTGCTTGAGCGCCACCAGCAAGCTGAGCCATGTACATCTGACGATTTAATGCGCCAGTAAGTTGACTGGTCTGCTGATTAATTTGCATTTGGCGTTGTACAGCAGCATCGAGACCACGTTGCTGAAGTGGATACAAAGCTTCTGTAACCTCTACTTGCGTTTTACCTGTTGCCCTGGCAATACGCTCAATTTCACCTGCATCTAAACCACCAAGATCTTTAGCACCTAAGCCAGGGATACCAAGAACACCCGGAGATTCTCCACGGGCCATTTCCTGTCGTTCACCTTTGCCTAGAAGATTTTGTGCCAGCTGACCTGTAGCAGCTAAAGCAGGTGGCGCTAGCAGAGAGGTAGCTATACCTGCAATTGATTTAGCCCCCATACCACCTGGGGTTAGTTTAGTGACACCCGCAGTAACAGCGGCGCCCAGAGGGTCTTTATTAAAGACTTGACCTAGGGCGGGCAAATAAGGCAGCAAGCGGCCAGCAAATTGCGTTGTCTGACCAGCGACATCCGCAGCGGCAGACATAACTCCTGCGCGGCCTACCGCAGGAAGCAAAGCTTGTAGCGCCGGTCCAGCAAGAGCCATGATTACTTTTACTTCTTTAATAAATTAATTTTACCAGCCTACATGTTCTGCTGGTACTCCATTGTAGAGGGCAGTTTTTCTGGATTATTTTGTGCTGATGCAATTGCTTTATTGGTCAGATTGCCAAGTAGAGCACCAGCCAAAGAACCTGCCAGGGTAAGAGCTGCAGTTTTTCGTGTGCCTCCTGGGGCAATCTCAGTAAGTGTTTGGTTGCCTAGCTGTTTAGTAATAGTTTGAGACTTTAAACCCTGTTGAAGTCCCAGGGTTCCTCCTGCTAACGCACCAACAGATTGAAGCCCAATCGGAAAACCAACAATACGAGCCTCTGGTTCACCTTGTAAATTTTCTGGAGTGAACTTAATCAAACCCAATCCCGTAATGCCTTTATCTTGATAAAACCCTTTCATATATTGACCATATCTTTCGGGAGTTAAGTCGGGAATATCTTGTTTAGCAGTTTCATATTTTAAGGGACGACCTTGACGCCCCAGAAACATACGTTCAACAAGTTCAAGACCTGGTTGAGAAGTTTTACGCCGATCTTCTTCTCCTAACTCAGAATAAGTCTGAGCAAATCCCTTAGGACGAAACAACTCGCCAGGATTTGTAATATCAAAGACTCCCAGAGAAGCAGCGGTAGGAGCGCCAACAGCTAAACCGATGGTTGCTTTTTGCGTTGGATTTAACTGTTGATATGTTGGGCCAGCAGCTTTTTCAACAATTGCATCAGCAATGGCCATCGGATGATTGTATCTCCAATACAAATGACGAGTTGAATCCGTTCCCACATCTGTTAACAAACGAGCTGCGTAAGCACCCACAAATTCTTGTGGTGTTTCTCGAAATGTAATTCCTTTCGTTTCTGCTAACTCTTTTTTAAATCGCGGTGCAAAAGTACTGTAATTAGAAATTGAACTTAAAATACGTTCTCCACCTTCATCCACAAGTTCTTTTTGTGCCTGGGGAGACATAAGCTCAACGCCAGCCTGAAAACCTTTCTTAACTCTTTCGGGGAATAAGTTCCCAACGCCAGTCATCAAATTTTGATAGGCGTTACCTAAAAAAGATTGAGCTTGTTGTCGTTGAGCCGGTGTAACCATTAGTAAACCCTCGGCGGCAAACCTTGCGTTTGATATAAAGTTCCGTCAGCTGTTTGAGGGTAATAAAAATTATTTAACATTTCTTGTTGCCCTAATTGTTGTTGTTGCGTTACAAGTTGATTTATATTTTGCGCTTGTTGCATTTGCAAAAACAAAGGCTCTAAAACCATTGGCGCTCCGACACTTCCTGCCAACATTGCTGCGTTTTGCGCGACGCTTGGTTCGTAAACTTGTTTTAAGTCTTTTACATCAATTGGGACACCTTCTTTCATCTGTTCAGGCGTTACGTATGCACGATATTTACCTGCGTACTGTGGAGCAAATTTAGAAATAGCACGGGCGCCTCCATAGCTGGCGCCAAGATCTGCCGCACCAATCGTCAAACCTGCTAAGGGATTGCCAGTGGTAAGTGTACCAAGAACGGTGGTCGCTACTGCGCCGGGTACGGAAGACGCTAATAGCTGCCCGCGTCCTTCTTGACTTAAATAGCTGCGACCAAGCCGTTGCAGCAACGCTGGTTTTGACAACAGTCGTCCTGCTAATTGAAACATTTCTTCTACTTCAATAACAATATTCTATCTTTTGTTATCCAACGGCTTGCCGCTGTTCTTCTTCTGTTTTAACACCTTGTTGTTCTTCTGCTTTTTCTTTTTCTTTAGACGGTGTTTTTTCTTCTGCTAACAATTGAGAAACAGATTGTTTATTTTCTATCTCATTTTCAACTCGAACTTCAGCGGCCTTCATCATGTAACCATTTGGATCAGGATTACGTAAACGAGGCATAGGATTTTTAGCGGCTTTGCCCGGAGCTATGGTAGGGCTAATATTATATGCTTCTACCCAACCAGGGTTAAAGTCTGGTTGGTCTTCGGGGCGTTGACGAGTGTTAGGGCGTCCCTTGTCAAAGTCATAATCTATTGGCCGATTAAAACGTCCAATTCCTTCAAAAACTTCGTATTCTGAAGTAACTTCCTTACTGTCATCAAAAAACGGTGCATTTGAAACAAAGTTAAGAACAGGATTCTCAACCAGTTTTCGCGTCATTGCGCGATTTAAAAGATCTTGTTGATCAAAACGAGAAGGGTTCCATGGGTAATCTCCTGTTTCGGGTTTGGCACGAAACAACTCATTAAAATCAAGACGCTTGGTAACAGTTCCTTGATTATTAAAAGGATTAGTAATATAACGACCTAAGTCCAACCTGGCGTCTTTGGCCATAACTTATTAACCTTTTTTTTCAGATTTTTTCTTTTTTAATCCTACTAAAGTTTGACGGAGACGAGCTTGTTTAACCGTTTTTTCGTCGTATTTTTCCGGGTTTGCTAAAACGTTTTCTTGCAATTGCGCAGTAGTAATTCCTTTCTTTTTGGCTTTGGCAGTGAAGGCGCCCTCCTTCATTTCCATGCCTTGAATCCACTTTTTATCTTTCTTTTTTTCAGCCATGATTAACGTCCAATGCCAAATTGACGAAGAATTGCTTGCGGATCGCGTCCCTCGATTCTAGCTCGACGTAATGCCTCACTTGCCTCCAGGCTTGCTTTAGTCGTGGTGCGGCGTGCAGCCTCTTGTTCAAACGCAGAACGAAGAGCGGGGGACTTTGCTTGTTCTGCGCCGGAAATCAACTGTTGAGACGTTAAACCTTCAAAACCAGTTTTACGTTCTTTAAATGTAGGTTGTGAAGGAATGCGTTCAGCAGCTGCAGAATATTCACCAGTTGCTTTGCTCATGGCCCCTGGTACATAACCGGGTTCCAGCCCATATACCCCAATACCCGCAGAACCTCCCGCAATTTCTTCAGGAGCGGGGCGATCGACTGCACTATAAACAATTTCTTGTTTAGATAATTGTCCTGGCGCCGCTTGCGGTTGAATGCCTCCACGTAAGCGACCCCGGATATCAGGGGTCATTTCTTCTGGCGCTCCGGGAACTAAAGGCTCAGCTGTTCCGTAAAGAAGGCGAGTTCGTTCTTTAGGCATTGCTTCGTGATAACTGGGCGATGCCCCACGAATTGCTGTGCCTGTTGGAGTTTTAGTTACGACAGCTTCAGGCCCAACATTAGGAACCGCTCTTTCAATTAAAGGTTCAGTTGCAGAAACGCCTTGCACGGTTTGACGAATTGGCCCCGCAGGAAGTGCGATGCTTGCCTTGCCAGTTCCACGGACTTGTGCACCAGCAGAAGTACGGAAAGGCTGGGCAAGAGCACGTTCAAACCTAACCGTTCCCGGCCGCAAACCCGCTTCTTCCAACTTAGCGCGACGAGAAATCATTTCTTGTTTTGCCATCTCTACCATTTCTTGCGAAGAAACAGGACCAATGGTTCTTTCGGCCTGGTCGATAGGTAAACCATCTTCTAACTGAGACGCGGCTTGGTTGATAGCGGCGTCAACTTCTACCAAGCCTGCGGTTTCAGGTGACTGTTGTGCCATGCGTGCCAGCTGAGAATCAACCGCATCCTCTGCCATCTCAACGGCAGCGAGGTTTGCATCTTCGTTCCTTTGAATAGCGGCTTTAACGCGACCAGTAGTTTGATCTTCTGCTGAATTAACCGCATTAGCAAAGTGATCAACTTGTCCAAGAATACGTCCTTGCTGTTGATCAACTAAGGTATCAGCTGCAAGATAACCTTGATTGCGTAAATATTGACTAGAAAAATCTTCTTGTGCTGCAGCTTGTGTTACGTTAGCTTCTTTACGTAAAGCGTCAATTGCTTCCTCAGCACGCGCTGAAAGCAAATTACGATATTCCGCTTGTGCTTTAGATTGATAGCTACGAGCTTCCGAAAGTTCTTGCGCACGTTGTTGCTGGACCAATGCCTGCATTTCTGGATCGGCAAGCACACGTTCAGCCGCATTAATTTGCTCGGCAATTTCTGATGACTCACGCTGAAGCGTTGAAAGATCGGTTTGAATTACACCACGGGGTCGTTCAGCTCTGGCTTGGCGAGTCAATTCGATTCCACGTTGCTGGCGAGCTACATCAGCAGGAACTGCACCAGCGGCACGGCGCACTTCTGTTGGTGAGGGCGCAACTTTAGACGGGGCCACAGCCCCTGGCTGTAACATGCGACGAACACCATATGCGCCTGCGGCTACTGCGCCAGCACCAAGAGCTAACTTACCCAGGGCATCGATCAAATTAGGTTGATTTTGTTGTTGTTGCTCTGTTTGGCGCCGTTTTTCTGCTTCATAAGCGGCGTAAGCGGCAAGATTGGAGTCCATGAGCTACCTGTGGGGTTTATTAGCCGATTATTTTGTCTGTCAACATTCTATTGTTGATGAATCCAAGAAAAAGAGGCGTTATAGTAAAAGAATAAACAAAAAACAGGTCGAATGGATCCCAATGTTCGTGCACAACGCGTTGAAGCATTAGAAGCGATTAAAAACAAAGCGCTTACTATGGCAAATGAAGGCGCTGATTCTTTAGAAGTACGTAATTTTGTAATTGATGCACGAAAAGAATTAGCATATGAACTTCCAGATCAAGAAGCTTTTGACAAAGCTATGAAAGCGACGCTCGCATACAAGGCAAAGAAGGGAAGTTGATAAATTTTTGACAATTTAAATTTAACCGGGGAGAAAAGCCTCGGTTTTTTTGTCTAAAAATTTGGGCAATTAGTAGTTTTTTACTACAAAAACACACTTTTGTTTACTTTTAAAGCCCCTTGTAGGGGCAAAAAGGGTACAAAATTACCTGACGCATCTGACACCACCCATCCGAATGTGAACCTGGTAGGAAAAAAAAGAAAGGGTGGAGTTGGTTAGTAGAGAGTAGCGAAGGGAACGCTCACTGCGTTCGCTGAGCGAGCAAAGAACCACTCACTGCGTTCGTTTGGATAACACGAAGCGCAAAGTTTGTCAAGTAAATCGAACAATTTGTTCTGATTTCGTAACAATTTCTTTGTTTGATACGAATTCGTATCGCGCCCTAACTTAGGGAGCGCCCCCGCCCACAACACTGTTCACATAAGGACTGTAAAGCGCTTGGCTCTGTGGTTTTCCACAGGTAAGTCCAAGGCGTTCATTCATTCTATAGGAGACAATCCAATGCTTCGCCATCATCTATCTCTTGCTTTGGTTAAAGCTGCACACATTGTTGCAGAGGACCGCAGCAAGGAGAACATCCAGGCTTTCGTGAAGAAAACACGGGTAAAGATCGCCAAGGTGATCGAGCCTAAAGATTGACCGTAACCAGGCGGTACCAGGGGTTCAAGTCCCCTGGCAATCATTGCCTCCAGCGGAGATAGGCACCGCACAACTACAAGACAATGCAACTTACTTACCAACAACTGTTTAAGTTTATGGGTACATTTAGTAACCAAGATTTAAGTGATGCTCAAACCATTGCTGAACATGTTCATCAAAAGCTTGGCAAAAGCTACAATCAAACGTTGCTAGACGTTTTAATTGAAATGCGTCAGCATCAAATAGCAAGCTGATCCGTTAAAGCGGGTGACCAGGTGCGAACCCTGGTCCAGTTATTGCCTTCAGCGGAGATAGGCACCGCACAGCAGGAGATTCCTGTGTTTAAGACTATGGCTCACAGAGGGTTTCAAACAACTTTCCCGAACGGTTATACCGTTTCGGTAATGTTTGGTGCTGGTAGCTATTGTCAACAGCGCCATAATAAAGATATTCTGCCTGATCCCTGGGCATCAACTATTAAATGGGGAGAAATGCATCAATCAGTTGATGCTGAGATTCAGGTTTTTGGTCCAGACGACTGGGTTGTTTGCGGTTGGCCCGGTTGCCCCGATCTTGATATGGATCCGGATGTGGATCTGGTTAGAGGTTGTATTACTCCAGAGCAAATGCTGGAAGTAATGAACTGGGCAGCATCTCAAAGCTGAACTGTAGTACTTCACTTGTTGGAGGGCCAGGTGCAACTCCTGGCTTCAGTTATTGCCTCCAGCGGAGATAGGCACCGCACAACTCAACTCAATTCAATGTCTACTCCTGACAAGACCGTTGCTGTTGAAACTGCACAAGCCATCTATTTCTTCTTTGTTTACACAGAAGCAGATACGGTGCAGGTAACTAAACGGATACTGAAAGGACAGAAGGGTTACGACAAGAGCACCAGCCTTTCACTCGCTGGCGCTCGTAAGTTGTACGCCCAACTTTCAGCAAGCTGACAGGTAAAGCCTGTGGGGAGGTGCAAGTCCTCCCTCAGCTATTGCCAGGTAACACTGGCATTCATTCAACTCAACTCCAACTGGACTCAACCATGACTCCTAAAGCCGTTGAACGTTTACTCACACAAGAAGCACGCCTGCTTGCCAGGAGGGATGCGCCTGTCATCGATGAAGAACTGGAGGCACAGCGTCAAGCTGCCCTCGAAGTATTCTTCAAATGGCAGGATCAACTGTGTGAGTTCCAAGATCTGGTTCCATTTTGTGCTGTGATTGAACGCAAAGTTCAACTCAACAAAGCACTCATTGAATGGGAACTAGATCATCTGATTGATTGATTTCTGCACTTTCCCATCGGCAACGATGGGTTTCTGCAGGATTCACTCCTGCTTGTCCCTTATTTCACATCAACCATGTTCAGTAACACCATTGTCGGCAACGTTGCTCACCTAGAAGTGGCAACACATGAAGGCCGTGAGTTCCTTGCAGTCACCATGTACGTCAAGGACCAGGCCGATGGTATTTGCCGCATCAAATTCAATACTGCCAACGGACTTCTCACTGCGTACACCAACGGTACGTTGACGGTTGGCCAGCAACTTATCCTTAACCAGTGGGACGTGCGGATCAATACAATTCGTACGCACTACACCAAGGATAACAAGCTGATTCCTTTCAAGTATCCGGAGGTTTCACTTACGCGTGTCCGTGCAGTAATTGGTTCATCACCAGAGGCTAAGCCTGTGGTCAAGACCGAACTCAAGCCTACGCTGGAAGAAGTCTTGTTCTAAAGAGAACTTACGAGTAAATACGAGCATGCGTGTAAATTTACTAGCGTGCTCGTAACTCTTGTAATGGTTGCACTTAACCTTTCCGTTTGATACACAACAGTATCAAGTTTATTTCTTGATACGAATTCGTATCGGACGGTAGGTTTTCTGCAGCTCTTACTTAGAGCTGTTAATCCATTTACCCAACATCTCAACATATGAAACGAATTGTTCGACTCGATCCAAACAAGTATGTGCACCTTGATTCTTACGGTGAGTCTCATTTGTCTCACTACGTAGGTCAAGCTCTTTGTGCAATTGTCGTGCTCGCCATTGCATCACTCACCGTAGGTGCAATGCTTGGTGTCGACATTTCAAATCCAAGTCCTGTGCCTACTCAACATGAACCTCGCTGAGCACACACAAACTCTTGAAGGTCGCATCGATGCTTGGATCAAAGCATTGGAAGACAATTACTACAAGAGTTATCCCGCCAGATGCGAAACACCTGACTACTTGAAGTATGAGGTACGTCCTGGTCAGAAGTATTACAAGCTCTGCATGCTGACTTCTAAGGGCAACGGTGAGTACGGCGCATCTGTCCACGCCTTTATTCATAGGCAGACAGGTGCTGTCTTTAAACCTGCCTCATGGAAACAACCGGCTAAGCATGTGCGCTACAACCTAATGGACGATGCCTCGTACCAAGACTGTCTCGAAAGAGCTGATTGGGCAGGCTCCGACCTCTACATCAGATAACACCACTCACGCTGGGGGTGAAACGACTCACATCCTGAGTAGTTTTATCCCCTTATCCCCTGCCCACCACCGCCGGTGTGGGAGTGGGTGCGTGGTACTTGCATCGGCTACACAACCAGCTATCCTTTTCTAGGTCTCTATCCATCCCATGGAACTTCTATCTCAACTCGACGTTCAGAACCCTGATCACGTCTCAATCATCACGCGTGAAAACCGTGTCATCATCTCTGTCCGTAAGGATGGAGCTGACGTAACTGTCGGCTTTCCTCTCAACGAAAGAGTCTTCGATACCACATCAAGACTTCCTTTGCAACAGGCTGTAACAGCACTTAAGATAACCACGTCTTCTGCCACGGACAGCCTTTCGAAAAGGCGTGTAGCTCTTGCTAATCGCTTTAATCCCAAACTGAATGCTGCCTCAGCACGTCAGATTAAAGACATGCTAAAAGACAAGGAGCTTATGAAGAAGTTCCGTTCTAAACACCAAGCCCATCTACAGATTGGACAAGCGTTTAACGTTAGTGTTCACACGGTTCGAGCTATCGCTCAAGGCAAAGCCTGGAAAGATGTTTAACCGTATTCTTGATAATTGACATTTATCGAGAATCCAACTAAACGTCCTGGGTATGACGTTAAACTGCCCAGTCCATTCGCCATTCGCAAATAGCGAATACAACTCACTATCTCAATTCAAACCATGAATCAACTCGACCAGAACTACAATGCTGACTTGCTTGATGCCATGGCCGACATGGTTTACGAACAAGAGCAAGCCATGCGTGAAACCCAACAATCAGATTGGGAGGGCGTCATTTATGACGACGAAGACGCATCGTAGTACATCAGTACTAACAGATGACATCATCATTGTCATCCTTGCAATCATCTCTATCCTCATCACAGAACTAATCTCATGCTTCACCCAATCACCCAAGAAATTGCCGAGTCCTTTGGCTACGTCCCCTTCTCGCCAGAAGAAGGTGAGCAACAGTACCAAGTCGAGGTCAACTACGACGGTAAGCAAGGCGAACGTCCAAAAAACGGCAGTGTCTACCGCAACAAACAAGGCATCCTCCGGTGCTACTGGAAACCTAAGTACGGCGACAAAGAACTCCAAGGATGGTACGACGTGCCAACCAACGAGGACATCGAAGAGTGGTCGTTCGACTCCATCGCGTTCACCCCGGACGAAGAAGAAGTTGAACCAGACCATCCCGACAGCTGGCTTAGGCTTCTCGGTTTGATTTAAGTATTGTTTGCCTACAAGAAACTGTCAATACTGCCTATGTATTGGCAGTTTATCCAATACAACAAGTCAATGTCTTCTTCTAAGAGAAACATCGTTGGTCTAACAATTAACCAACGCAATATCCTTCAGTATTACTACAATCACAAACGCAAACACAAGGATCTTCCTTGCTTTGTACCAAGGCTTGTAATACGTGGTGGTTGCATTGACAACTACATACGAGCCTTGGAAGCACTTGAAACTATGGGTGCCATCTCATTGGATCGCACCTCGCCTCATTACACAGCTTGGATCATTAAAGATCCGGTTGACTCTTCCAAATTCCAACGCACTTCCGACAATGCAACAGTATTTAAATGAGTACCAAGCCGTTGGCCAAGTCTTAGCTGATCTCAAAGCTATTGTCCAACGTGAAAGTCAACGCCATGAAATGGATCAACACCTTGTTCCATCCATGCGTGATCTAATTGAAAACGAAATTATTCCTTTGCTTGAGAATGAGATTGATGCAGATCCAACTCCTCAATATCTCTACGACGACACCGGTGGTGAACCTCCGATGACTGCAGCGGAAATACATCACGTTGCATGGGTGCAACACCAGGCTTTGCACTCGTGAACAATGCATGTAACTAAAAATACACGTGCAGGGAAAAGTGGTAAAGACATTATTTGTCCTATCTGTAGCAATGTGTCGCACGTTTATCATTTTGCGTGGACAACTTTGACTTGTCCTCATTGTTTCTTTGACATATCAAAGCTTGAATACAAACTTGCACCCAAGATTTCATCTACCGCAAAGTTAAGAAACCATTAAGAAGTAAGGGCTGGTTCGCATTAGAACCTAAGTCTGGTGCGGCCAGACGCCCTTTGCTTCATCATTATTCCGGTTGGGCCTGAACCAAGCGGAATCCCCTTAAACAATCCACTGGCCAGTGGGTACACGTATGTGAAACCCCATGAGTACCAAGGGCGTCCCCTTGTAATCATGAAAGACACTCCGTGGACTTGCTCATTGTACATACGCTACAGAACTAAAGGAATACCCCCTGGACCCCCGCAGGGGGAGTACCAGGAAATCCTTTATCTTCTATTAGATATCCTTATGTACATGTCCATAGCCATTCTCCTTCATCCCTTCTATACTTCTTCTTCTACCCTCAACTCATTCCATGCCTTCCTTCAACGACGCACCTAAACCTCGTATCCCAGACTCCATTGATTCCCAACGTCTTCAAGCAATGCAAATCGTTGCAAAGATGAAGGAATCAGCTGATAAATATGGTGTTGGTTTCGTTGGTGGTTTTGTATCACCCAACGGAGAAAAGTTTGTTATGTCCAACATGACAGACGAAGACACCAACATGCTTCTTCCTGAGGATCTCCAATGAAAGAAGTTATTTACTACAAAATCATTTCAATTGATGGACGTGATCACACAATTAGTTGCTGTGATTATTCGGAGTCCATCAATGAATTAATTAAAGACAACATTCTTGAAGACAATGATTCAGAAATTGTTGACCACATTTTTGAAGATGTTTGCTCATGACTAATGCTCAGTCTGAACTCATCGATGAAATTATTGATGACTTTAATTTCGAACGTGTGTTAATTGCCATGACAGCATTGGATTGGCAATGGCAAACCACCAAAGATGACGGGATGGAACTACCATCCATCTCCAGGCTCAAGGCAACGGCTCGTTATTTCCTCAAAGAATCTATCAAGCTTGGCACAACAGGCAGCGGTGGATTCGAAGCTAAATACTTTGCATCAAAAGGTAACGCGCCTGAGTACTTCGTTCTTAAATTTGTACTGACCGAATCATGTACTTGGTATGACTAAGAAATCACCAATTAATTTTGATCGTACTATCGCTGGATTTAATATCACAGAACGTGGTGTTAAATCGTATACCAAGTCAATCAAACTTGGTCCATTCCAAGTAACACTTAATGCACGCCAATCTGGCTTGCATGGATCAATCAGTATTCCTGGCACAGGTTTGAGCAAACGAAATATTAAATTAATCTAAAGATTCGTCCTGGGCATGACGTTAAACTGCCTGCGTTTTATTGTAATTCAAACCATGAACACAGCTCAGCTCACTACCATGATCTGCCTCATGCAGTCCCATGGTGGTTCATTTGTTAGCTCTATTGCTCAAGCATTGCGTTACGCAGATCCAGTGAATCGCCAACGATTGCTTGATGCTTTTCCTGATCTTGTGGAAAAGTATGGTCCCACTTCTCAATTCCTGCAACCTAAACAACTGACTGAGGTATGACTTATGTCTGTCCTTGCAATTGAAAACTTTTATCAAGAAGGATCTGATGTCACAGTTACAGCAGTGGTTGAAGACATGCGTTTGCTTTATCGGGCAACACGCTTTGAACCTGAAGAATGGTGTCCTGCACTTTGTTCAGCGTCTTTCCAATTGGATGACAACGAATCAATCCCTCTTGATGAAGATGGCTTCTGTAGTTATCTTAATGAGCGGGATCTCAACTGGCAACTCGTTGACACCTCTGACTACAACATAGACTGATTAACTGTCCTGAGTATGACGTTAAACTGCTCAATACTGTTTTTTTTAATTCCAATGTCTCACTTTTTCAAACGCAATCCCAACGCAAGCCGAACAGATGCTTTAATTCAGGCAAGAAATTTTTTGGCAAAAGCCGAACCTTTTAATGACAATGAAAATCTTTTCTTTTTTCAAGCGGCTACTTTGTTTTTAACTTATCAAGATGACAATGAGTTGTCTATGTCTGGTCAAGAAGAAATAACGAAGCTTGCAAAATACCTTGAAGAATTAACTTTTCAAGCAGCAATTTATGAAGGAATAAATAACGGTTTATTTATTCCATCGGTCGACGAAGATAATGAGCTCTGTTTAAAAGCAATTCCACAAGAAGAGTTTGCAGAAACAGGAGTATCCTCAGAAGTTCAAGCTGAATATAAACAGTTAAAAGATAATTATTTTAATGATTAAGTTTGCGTCCTGAGCATGACGTTAAACTGCTCAATACTCTGAACTCAACTCCGAACTCACTATGGAATTTCGACTCCCAACTAATCTTCAATCTGAACTGTTGGCGTATGACCCACAGCTCAAAGCATTGGCTCGTCAACAGAAAACAAATAACAAACCAGTTAAGAAATCTAAATATCCTCTTGGTAATGTTCCTCACCTTATTCCGTATTCGGTAGTGAGAGAATCATTGCAGCAAGATGCAATCGATAATATCAATGCCAATCAAGCAAAACATCGATTCCAAAAATTTACTACGCCTGTGGATGTTGCTACTCCGCAGGCTCGCATTATTACAAAAGCCATCCTTTATCACTACGAGCAGTGCTGGTATGCAGCATGGCTTCCACGGCAGGGTGAAGATTATGTGTATGGTTTTGCAACTGCGTTTAAGGATACGGCTACTGCGCGTAAAGCTCTTTCTCGTTCGATTAGTAACGACATTCAAGACTGCATGGAAATAGCTGTTGGCCGTACCAAGTTTTTGGTTTATCGGAAACTTGTAACTAAAGCTGACATTCAAGCTGGTCTTACTCAGCATCGTTGGCGTGCTGAGCACGTTGCTTCTTATTACGAAAAGGCTCGTGAACTTGCGCCAGCAATTGATTCATTTCGTGAAGCATTGCAAGAAACTATTCCCACCTGGGATGATCATCGTGAAATGTTTTCACGTATGTGTTGCAGTGAACTTTATGACGCTCTTGAAATCAACAAAGAATTAATTCCTGAACACAAACGTGTGGGCTGGGAGCTAACTATTGATAACTTGTTGGAAGCTTTTGGTAGACGTGATGAAGCCTATGGTGCTAACTCGTATCGTGATATTGAATACGGTTATGTAATTAACAACTTGCGTGTATTGAACACGCCGTTCTTTCGTAAGTGGATTCAACAAGAACTAAATAGTTGTATTGAAACCTATAACAATCCACTTAACCGTAAACATCGTGAAGTAAAGCGTGGTTTGATGCGTATCCTAAAACTTGCGGCTGCTGTGGAATACGTCAACGCTATTTGGCCAGATTGTCCGGTTGATTATTACCAGCGGCACATGGATCAGTTGGTAAAACTTCAGTTGCGTGATCGTAGTTATGACGTTACTCGTGAATGGCTGAGGCAACATATGCCTGTTGCTTCTTTCTTTAAAATCGTTGATAAGTATTGTGAAGAACAGGAAGCTTTGCAAACAAATACTCGTTCATCTATTAGTGATTCCACTGGCTACAAAGTCTTTTGGTTTTCAGATTGGAACGACACGCTTTCTATGATTACTCGTGTTTTAAACAATGACAAGCCATTGACTCCACCTAAGCGTTGGCGCTTGGCTGAGTTCCATGATTATGTTCAGGCTGAGTCTTGGAAAATTCAAAATCCAAACGAAGGTTTGCCCCAAGATTTGTTCCCTGAACCAATTAAGGTTGAGTATAACAACAAGTCGTGGTCATTCTTCCAGCCACATGACACACATCAACTGGCAGCCTGGGGAAAAGCCGTACGTAATTGCGTTGGCTCTGCATCTGGTTACGCCGAAGGCGTGCGCAAAAAGCAACACTTCATTGTGTTGTGCATGGTTGATGGTCAGCCACAGTTCACCATTCAATTACGCGTCAGTAATGGTCTGATGTCTGTTGAGCAAATCCGTGGGCTGTGTAATGCCGTACTCAATACGGATCTCAAGGAACAATACACAGAAGCCTTTAGGCTTGCGCTGCAAACTCGTGAAGCTGCGCTAATATCTGCGTAGCCCCCACAGGCGTGGTGGTCTTAGCCTCGTAACTAGGGCCACCTTTGAATCTATGACTGACTATACCGATGATCAACTCCTTGCTATGGCACTTGGAAACATCGGAGACTTTATCCATGACAACTCTCCTCACTACGTCTTAATTGAAGAAGATCCTCGCAACGAAGAGGACTATGACAGTTGGACGTATGGAATGGAAGTGTTGCCTCAGGATCACACTTGGCGTTCATCTTCAATAGAAGTTGAAGTAAGTCCAAGTGAGCCCGAGTAGCCCAGCGGTAGTAGGCAAACGACTTAAAATCGTTCCAGCGTGAGTTCGAATCTCACCTCGGGTACCAACTCGTTTATTTAATTCACATCATGAAAATTCTTGCTGCTTTCAAATCAATCATCCCTGAGTTCCATGCATTCAGTGATGAAGACAACCGTTACAACTTAGGTGCAACCTGGACTTCACCAGATGGTCTTAAAGACTATCACAATCTAGAGCTGCGTTACGTCCACAACTCTGAGCGGCTTGCGCTCCAGGGAGAACCCCAGCCCGATGGAAGCTGGAAGTATGTTGAACCCTCAGGTGCAACACACGTTATCACTGCTGAACGTGCCAAACATTTCATGGAGCAGACTCAAGCCCACGCCACCATCATGTGTGGAATGCTTGACAAGCTTAAGGAAACTGGAATTGTTGGCCCAATGGTAGACGCGCAGGCGCAAACAGCCTAAACTATGCGCGGAATGTTTGGCCCCTGGGCAACCAGGGGTTTTTCTTTATGATTAGCTCGACTCCTAATGCAATTGACCTTACTCTTGTTGAGGAAGTATGTAATCGTATTCCAGGCCATACGTGGTCTGTGGTTAAAACTGCAATCATTACAAACATTGTGGACAACATGACTAGCGATGTGGTTCAACAATTAACTAACAAGCCTGATGACTTTGATCGTGTCGAAGAAATTCTTGTGGAGTACTACAAGCCTGAAAACAAACAACAAGAATTAATTGAAGACAGCTTTAAAATCTTAGGTTCAGAAAATACTTTGTATCTTTTGGAATCGTTGCAATTAGACAGCATTAAGCAGCCAATTAACTCTGAAGATTGATTGATTATTTTCAATGACTTTTCAGAAGCAAGTATTGCAAACTTGTCCTAATTGCAAGGAAGATCGACTGATTACCATTGAAAGCCGTAAGACAAAAGACTCAACTCGCAGAAGAAAACGCTGTGAGTTTTGTGGTTATCGTATTACAACTCATGAAGTTAATGAGGAATTTTTTAAACAAGCAAGGCAAAATGCATTGCTGCTTCAACAGGTTTGTAAACTGTTGAATGTATTGCCAACATCCATTGCTTTGGAAGAACCTAAATGCAATGACTGCCAGTACAACAAAGGTAGTCATTGTGAATATGGTTTTCCTGAGTACAACACACCTGAATCTATTGATTGCAACTGGCACGACTAATGAAACCCAAAGCTGAATTTGTTTTTAAAATTGGTGATCGTGTTGCAGAACGTCCCAAAGCTCATGGGATTTTTGCAATACGCGAAGATGTAAAGCAACGCATTGCACAATACCGTACGCAACGGTATGGCACTGTGATTGACATTAGCTACAAAAGAATTAGCAATGGAAGAAAGCAGCGCATGCTTAAAATCCAATGGGACCACCTTAAAAGTCCAATGGATCATGCACAAATGCGCATCTGTCACGAGCGGGATCTTGAACAAATGATGAACAATGTAATTGTGCCAGGAGAATAATGGACCGCATTAAAACAACAGTGTTACTTATTATTGCAATCTCCGGATCGATCCTTTTGCTATATGGAATTTTTGGAAAGACTTATGTTCCTTCTCCACAATCACAGTTTGTAGTTGTTGATAAATATGAAGGATGTGATGTAGTGCGGTATACAAACCATAGCGACGCGTTGTATCATTACTTTCTTCATTGCAACCACACATGACTGTCAACTTGGTCTGGGCTACGCCTGACGCTGAAAAAATGATTGTCATGATGGCAAGAGTTTCAGCGCCAAAGAATCAAAACAACATGGACACTGCTCCAAAGTTGTTGCAGTATTTAATCAACAACAAACATTGGAGTCCATTCGAAATGGCAAACCTTTGTGTTGAAATAAACACAACGCGTGCCATTGCTCCTCAAATACTGCGACATCGTTCTTTTAGTTTTCAGGAATTTAGTCAACGCTATGCAGATGTCATCGAGCTTGGTGGTGCACGTGTTCCACACTTGCGCAGGCAAGATGTAAAGAATAGACAGAATAGTTTTGATGACTTGTCTCCTGATTTAATTGCGCACTACTACAGAAGAATTGCTGAATTGTTTGAAGACTCAGACCATCTGTATCGGGAAATGGTAAGCAATGGTGTCGCCAAAGAATGTGCCCGCGCTATTCTTCCTTTGGCAACTAAAACTCGTTTGTACATGAACGGGACTCTCCGTTCTTGGATCCATTACTTACAACTGCGCATTGACAATGGAACTCAATCTGAACACCGACAAATTGCAGAAGACATCAAGCAAATCTTCTGTGAACAATTCCCAATCATTGGACAGGCTGTCTTCTGAAGATGTTGAGAGTTTTTTAAATAGGTATCGTGATCCAACCGAAGCTCGAAACTTACTGATAGAAATAGGAATCATTGACGAAAACGGTGAGCTTGCTGGTCCATACAAAAAATCCTCCGAAGAAACGGATGATGCAATAACACAATGGAGATCAGAAGGTCGCGGCGTATTGTTTTTTTGATTTTTATTTTGCTACACTGTGCGGGTTAAAGATATTATTTCAATGACCGAATCCACTGTTTGTCGTTCAGAAAAAAATCGTCAACTGTTTTTTAAACACGTTGATAACTGTTATTGGAACCCTAAGCTAGTCATTACAGAACTGCCTTCTGGTGATCGTACTGTTATCGCCACGGATCCCATTGAAGCTGATGAGCTTCTTGTTGTTCTAAATCAAAATTCTTCTTTTACAGAAGAAAATGCTGTTTCTTTTTCAAAAGAAAACATTTCTCAATTGGAATCTGGGTTGACCTTGCCCGCATATCTATATCAGTTTTATGTGGATTATGGAGTTCATTGTCCGCATGGGTACGAACATTATTTCCATTCACTTCCTACCTATGAATGGTATGCAGAAAATCATGCGTTACTAAAACTGTATTTGTCGTTGTCAGAAGTTCAAAGGAAAAAGCTGGCTACTCAATTCTTTTTAATTGGTCGAATTAATGTCATGCTGGAATGGCTTGACACAATTCCTGACCATGAAGCTCAGCCTAAAGAAGCAATCCGTGCTGTAATTGCATGTTCAACACGTGCATGGTCACGTGCTGGATTGGTTCCATGGATTGATTTTTTTAATCATGCTTATGACGGAAGCATGTTGTCAAATAATGGTACGTCAATTAAAGCGACTCATCATTATGCAAAGGGGGCAGAAGTTAATACAACTTACGGCTTAAAAGATAGCTTGCAACTGCTTACTATTTATGGATATGAAACTAAAGAGAAAACTCTATTGGTTGCCCGTCCTCCCATTAGTACTCTTTTGGTTGCTGCTAACCCAGACCTTGAAGACTACCACGCGTTTTCAAAAGAGCATCCTTTTCTTTTCCGTGACGAACTAAATGGATTTGAGCATTTTCTATCTCATTTTCGTTTAATGGTTTTTGATAAAAATGATTTAGCAATTACAAATCGTACGGTTGGAATTGATACTCCGTTTGTTAATGGGGACAATGAGTACAAAGCAGTTAAGTCTGCGTTAATGGCTGTCAATGAAACAGAAAAATATTTTAATAAAATGTTTGAAACTTTTAAAGAAATTGTTCCAGATGTCCCAGAGCATTTCTGGAAAGAATATGAAGTTAAAACAAAAATTCTTCTAGCGCTAAGGGAGAAAATCCATCAGCACTGGAAGAATTTGGTAATTGAAAATTAAATTAAAATGTAGCGCTTTTTTGTTTTTCTAATTCTTTAATGGCTCGCACAGACTCTACATTTGTGCGGGTCGTTTTCTTTTTCTTATCTATTAAATATATAATCAATGCTTTGTTCATTTGATTTGACCTCCAGTAACAAAAGGAAAATAACAAACGTTGCGATAAGTCAAACAAAGCCAAGGACGATGAGCAAAGTTCCACCATTCACGATCACTTTTAGCTTGTTGTTCTTGGTCGTACTTGCAGCCACGATACGTTAGAGTCATGAGTTCTGTAGCGATTTATACGGAAAGTATATGACGATTGTCGTATATGATGTCGTTCACGCTGTAACATTCCCGCACGGGAACATGGACCTAAGTAAGTCCTAAAACTGCTTATTAGTTTTTCTAATCATTCAATTCAATTCAAACCATGAAAGTCCTTAAGTTTTCCACTGGAAACGGTAAGCTCAAGAATCGTTTGATCTTTTCATTGCCAGCGGGTTACGCCTGCCCTAACGCAGGTGTTTGCAAAACCTTTGCCGATAGAACAACAGGTGCTATCACTGACTTGCCTCAGACAACTGGGACCACAGCAGATGAGTTTCGTTGTTTTGCTGCCATGGCAGAAGTTCGTCCTAACGTACGTGAGGCTCGTTGGTACAACTGGGATCTCATCCGTGAAACAATGTATTCCAATGGGAACCAGGTTATCCTGCTTACTAATTTGATCGAGACATCTTTGCTAATGCAGCCGCCTAAAGAGTTGGTTCGCGTCCACGAGTCAGGTGATTTCTGGACGGAGAACTATTTGAAGGCTTGGCTTATGACAGCTCGTCATCGTCCCAATCAAAAGTTCTACGCTTACACCAAGTCTCTTGGTATGTGGCTGAATCTTGCCGATCAAATCCCAGACAACTTTTATCTCACTGCTTCTGTTGGCGGAACTCTTGATTACTTAATCCCCAAGCACCCCAATGTCTTTAAGCGCGTTGCTTATGTGGTGTACACAGAAGAGCAGGCTAATGCCAAGGGACTTGAGATTGACCATGACGACAGCCACTGCCTTGGTGATAAACCGTTTGCGCTGCTGGTCCATGGCAGCCAGCGGGCTGGTACAGAAGCAAGCAAGGCTTTGTCCCAACGCAAGAAAGAAGGTGGATTCATTGGATATGGCAAATCAAATGTGAAATAATTTCATGGCTATTGCATTGGGTAAAAAATCATATATCATCTGATCGTTCTTGTTTTGTTTAAATGAGCTACGTCATTGCTACTTGGAAAGAGGGAGTTCCGCACGCTATTACCGCATGTGCTGGAACTAAACAATTCGTACTTGTTCCGTTAGACTCTGACGTAGCTTTGAACAAGATCTTTTCTCATCCGTATCGTGCGGGTGCGCAATCGATCTTGACTTGGATTAATAAGAACGATGAACTCCTGTCTTGCCAAGAACTCTCAATTCAAGATGAAGCCCGATTCCGCAAATGAGTCTTGGCTCATCTTTGATCTTGAGACGAATGGCCTTTATAACCAGGTTGAAACAACCTATTGTGTTGTAATTTATGACATTGGACTCCAGCAAACTTTTACTTATGGGCCTGATTGCATTGCTGATGCTGTTACTCGTTTGGCAGCCGCTGATGTTCTCATTGGCCACAACATAATTTTCTATGACATTCCTGTATTGGAAAAGCTGTATGACTTCAAGCATTCAGCGCGTGTCATTGACACACTCATTTGTACTCGTTTGATCTGGCCCAAAGAACTTCTCTATGATCTCGACACAGAACAATATCCGCAAGTTCCAAAGGACAAACGTGGGGCTGCCTCACTTAAAGCCTGGGGTTACAGGCTGGCGGATCACAAAATTGAATTCAAAGATTTCTCGCACTACTCAAAAGAAATGTTGGCCTATTGTGTCCAGGATGTGGAGGTCACTAAGAAACTTTGGGAACATATTTGCAGACAACACTATCCAGAGCCAGCGCTCAAACTTGAACACAACTTTGCTCTGGCAATTAACAAACAAATTCGAGCAGGTGTTCCTTTTGATATTGATGCAGCTCTTGATCTTGTGGATGTACTTAGAGCAAAACAAACAGAACTTGAAGCAAAGCTAAAAGAAATTTTTCCACCAATTAAACATGAATCTGTATTCATACCAAAGGTCAACAACGCCAAGCGTGGTTATGTCAAAGGGCAACCGTTCACTAAAGTCTCGTATGAGGAGTTTAATCCTGGATCTCGTGCACAAATTGTGGAACGATTGCAACAGAAGTATGGATGGAAACCAAATAAAAGCACGGAGAAAGGCAATCCGACTCTTGATGATGATGTACTCGCGGCACTTCCTTATCCAGAAGCACAACCTTTAGCTGAATACATGCTGATCAAGAAACGCCTTGGTCAAATTGTAGAAGGTAAAAATGCTTGGTTGAAGTTGGTTAATAATGAAGATCAACGGATGCACGGTGATGTTGTTACCAACGGTTGCATTACGGGTCGTTGTGCTCATCGTTATCCAAACATGGGTCAGGTGCCAGCAAGTTACTCGCCTTATGGTCATGAATGCCGTAATTTATTTCATGCCCCACAAGGTTGGGATTTAATTGGCATTGACGCCAAAGCACTTGAGCTTCGTTGTTTAGCTGGGTATCTTGCTTTATGGGACGACGGAGAATACGCATCTCTTGTAGTTAATCCAGAAGTTGATATTCATACGTATAACCAAGAACAGTTTGGTGTTGCTACTCGTGATATCAGTAAGAGATTGTTGTATGGAATGCTGTACGGATGTGGTGCTGCCAAAGCAGGAACCATTATTGATCCGGATGAAAAAGATGAAGCAGTTCTGCGTCAACTGGGAAGTAATGCAATTAATTCATTCATGAAGGGTGTGCCAGCTTTAAAGAAACTTAAACAACAAATTGATGAAACTATTGGATCCAGGGGTTATTTGCGTGGTCTTGATCGTCGCATTTTACATTGTCGCTCAGCTTTCAAAGGATTGAATGTGCTCCTACAGTCAGCAGGTGCCATCTTAATGAAACAAGTTGTGACGTTTACACACAACAACATTGAATTAAATCTAGGCTTGGTGCATGGACACTATTGGGAACAACTCCTTATGGTGCACGACGAAATTCAAATTGCTTGTCATCCTGACTACACCAATGCCATACGAGAACAGGCTATGCTTGCTTTTCCTCAAGCACAAAAGTTTTTTGGATTTCAGTGTTTGATTGAAGGTGACTCTCGCGTTGGTAAGACGTGGGCCGAAACCCATTAACGAAAGCGACTAATTACCATGACTGAAGAACAAATTGAAATGCTTCGCTTCTTAATCAAAAACGAAATCGAAGCTGCTGGTATTGATGGCATGGAGCACGGCGCATGGGGCTGGGCGGAAAAACAGCTAGATGAAGACTGGAAAAAATTTAAAGAATCTTTTAAAACCTTTTAGTGCGATCAACTTGTAAATTTTATTTACCAGTTCAATTATTTCAACATTTGTTGAAACACCTGTATTTACTGAAATACGTCCCAGGTATGACGTTAAACTGCCTTACACCTTATTTCTTTTACAATGAATTTCTTTGCTGGCTGCGCTCAACTTCTGGAAGATCCCAGGGAGGTTTACACCGGCGCCAATTCAACTGCAATTCGTTGCATGATTAGTCTTCCTGCCGTAGGCATCAAGAAGGCTGATACTCCCATTGAATTAAACGTCTATGGGAAGACAGCAGAACGTTTTACGAAACTTAAAAAGAACTCTGGAATTTACTTGCATGATGCAACGTTGCGTTATGACCTTGAGTCAAAACAATTTTCATTGCACGGAGGTGTGATTGGTTTAGTTAATGCTGAAACTTTTCCCATTTTGAATACCATTATTCTTAGTGGTCGTTGCGTAAAAGACGTTCACCAAGAAGATGAGCGGGCATTTAGAACCACCGCATCTGGTTTGATGATTTGCAATCAAACCTTGGCGGTAAGCACTGGTCGTAATCAATCTGATTTGTTTAACTTCTATGCAATTAACAGCGCAGAAGATAAGCCTAATTATGCAGAACTCCTGTGTAATTTCACCCGGAAGGGTACGGGTTTGACAATTAAAGGTCGATTGGTCACTGACTCTTGGATTGATAAAGATTCTAAAGAGAAGAAGATACAAACGAAAATTGAATTGAAGAAGATGACACTTGCGCCCAAGGGGGGAGAAAGTGGTGCTTCTTCTATTCAACCGCAAACAACAATGACTTTTTCTGCGTCAGCCTCTACATCTTTGTGGGGTGGTCGCACCATGGACGAACAACAGGATCCTTGGAATCAAGCATCGTCCGGATTGCCGGATCTTCCTGGCCAATACGGTGCTCCTGTTGAAGATGACAACGAACCTTTCTAACCAGAAATCATCATGCCTATTCAAAGTTGCTTCACGGATGAGTATGTTTTTCAACACAAGACAGATGAAATGGAATTAAAAGTTCTTGTTAAAGATGTGTTCACTGACAAAATTATTGAACACTTTGTAGATTTCCTAAGAGGTTGTGGGCACTACGACAAATGCATTTATGAAAACATGCGGGAACTAGCTGACCATTACTTTGAACTTGAAGAAAAAAGAACGGAAAAAGAAAATCAACCTCAACCTGTACTAGACTGAGCCCCCGTCCTGGGATGACGTTAAAAGCATCCGTTGTTCCACTACGAACTAACCATGACAGCGACTCCGACTGACATGATGAGCGACACCTGGATGGATAACATCGAGGCTGAAACTCAATCTAAACCCATCACGAAAACCACTACGACAATGACTGTGAAAAAAACTTCTGCTATTGCCACGCGGAACCTTGACTCTTTCAAAATTTTTCAAGACAAAAAGTTTGTTTCCGGATACAAGAACCTCGTCACAATTCAACCCCTCAACAAGTCCAAGACACGAGGTTGGTTCGTGCGGAAGTCAGATCTGGACACTTGCGGATGGAGTGCCACTGAAGATCAGTTTGCTAAAGGTTCAGTTATCTGGGACTACAAGCAAACTTTTGGTATGACTCCCAATACTTCAGTGGAAGAAGGACTTAATTTTGTTGAGCCTCGAATTCAAATCCTTCTGCGTTCCCCGCTTATGGTAGAAGAAGCTAAAGGAATGAGGCAGATAATTGGTACCTTTGATAATCCAGAGGTTAAAGAACTTTGGGAAGCTGACAAGATTGCAGCTGATCTTGAAAAAAGTAAGGGTAAAATGCATGATCGTAAGTACAGTGTACGGACAAAATACTTGGTGTACGTTCTGACCCAGGACAATAAGCGGGCCCATAAGATCCCAATGGTTCTTACCTTAAAAGGATTGAATGGTACTGATATTTCCGAAAAGGTTCGGATGTATGAAAAAGAAATGTCCAAGTGTTTAAGCAAAGCTTTGGATTCAGAAATTCCTCTTGCATTCAATGAAAAGTTCTACGCCACTACCGTATTTGCTCCGGTACTTGCCAATGAGATGCGTGGCGCCAACAACGTTGAGATCTGCGCAATTGAATCTTTTGACATCCCTGATTACAGCTCACAAGATGAAGCGATTGCTTCCTTGAATCGCCTCAGCATTCCCGATGAAGATCGTGAATCTACCTGGAAATTCCAGGATATGTTTGCGGACTACATCAATCAACATGCACGGCAAGATGCTGAAAAGCTAGGTGGTGCTTATGGAATCAAAGAGGGCGTTGAGATTCTGCCTGTTACGCGCACCATGGAAACTGAAGTCAAGGCTTTGCCTGGTCGTGATGCAGTAACAGGAGAAGACGACTCACTCCTTTGATTTGATTGGGGGGTTAGCCAGATCGTCTTCATTAATGGAAACGTTATTGAAGATAAACATGTCTTGGACTAATCCCCTTATTACTCCTTGTCTGTTAGTAGCGATCTGCGCAAGCATGGTCGCTATTTCTTTTAAAGTACTAACTGAATTACATTCATCAATCGTACGTTTGACTGTTTCATGCCAGAACTTATCGTTAAGCGAAGGTTCTATTTGAAACCTAGTCAACGGTACATACTTAATTTCTTCCATTGTTTGTATTCAGTTGTACTTAATTTTACTTCCATAGTAAACAACAATTTTTTTCTTTTAAATGTATTAAGAATTACACCATGAAATCAGAATACAAAGCTGCATTAAAAGCAGCGGCTCCTCTTGGCTTGGTTGGTGCAGGGGTTCTTGCTTTAATAGGCAATCCTGCTGCCTGGGCGGTGCTTGCTTACAGCACGTATCGACTTGGTAAAAACGCGTACCAAGAAGAACAACTTCGTGGTAGGCTGCGCCAGTCAGGAAAAGACTACGACCTTTTCATCTGACTTTTATTACTATTTCAACTTAACCATGACAACAACTTTAACTGAATTAAATGAAGCTCAAAAACTTATTTACACACGTTCAAGCATCGCTCGGGCATTCCCTGAGTTCGATGATACGAATGTCGCCGGAATCTATCTACATCAAGATTCTTGCCGTGTGGCTTATCGCGACGGTGCTGAGGTTGATTATCCACGTCAACAAATAAAAAATTCTTATCAAGACTTTACTACCAGGCTTAAAAATTTCTTTTCGTATTTGGGACCTAACTATCGTGGGCCCAGCATCTGGCACCACAATGCCTACATCATGTTTAAAGGATGGTCTTATGCACACTCGTTGGGGCATCGTTCGTTTAATGCGCAGCTTCAAGCTCAGTGGGCTGATAAGTTTATTCATTTATCAGACCAAGCTAAACTTCGTGCACTATTGCAATCTGATCAAACTGATCTGGGATATTTGGTTGCCCCTGATGGTTTCCAAATTATTGAGCAGGCTCGCCTTGGCAGCTGCGCAGATGGCGAGGAAGACTCAGATTCGGCCTCGCAAAAAACTGCGTCATTACCATCGTGTACTTGCGGCTCATTTCAACGACAACTAAACAATTTGTCTGAACTTCAACAAGAAATTCCTGGGTACCAGCCATCTTGTATCCACTTGACTTGGTTTAAAAAGTACAGGGAATTGCTTTGTCGTCGTACTGAAATCAGAAACGCATGCCCTGCGTATGCTCCTGATAAATGCGTGGCTTGGTGGTATGCGCCACCATCTGAGGCAACCGGTCATGGTCGATTCCTTTTGCTTCATACCAAGCATGGGGCGCAGGCTCCGATTACTCATTGGCGAACTTACAAACCAAACGACATCTTTACAGAAGATGATGCTTGGTCTTTGTTTGACAACATGATGGAAGCAGGCTATGTTCCTTTCCCAGGAACTTCATTGCCTCAACTTAAAGCCGCAACCAACAAAGATGGATGAACGCGTCCAACGTCTATTAGAGTCAGGAATGGCCGAACCATTTCCCACAACCAACACCACCCTTAAACGCACTCACAAAACTATGGATCAAACAAGCGACGGTCGTTATCGTTACGATGTCTATATCGATGAAGATGTACATTGGATTCTTGTTGAACTTGGCGCTCGTAGCAAGATGCACCAGGAGGATTATGTTGAGCAAATCTTGACTGAATATGCTTGCCTTGCATTAGAAAGGCGATCCACTACAACGGAGGCTGACCATGACGAGCTGGGTGAACAAACTAAAGATTGACGTTGTCGATGAAGAAGATGGGTCTTGTACTATTCACATCGAATGGGACGAAACAGATCCGGACTTAACCCTATGGACTAGCTGGGGCAAAGACGGGCAAAAATCTTTTGTTCTTGAAGCTTTACAAAATGCCATTGACAATGCGCTTTCCAATCATGACTCTTGAAACTTACGGACTTCAGTTTGATGCGTACAAAGAGCTCTTCTTGTCTGAAGCAGCTCACTTACTTTATTTGTACTACGAGTTTGAAAAAGCAAATGAGCAATCTCAACATCTGTATGGATGGTCAAAGCTATGTGAAAAAACAAGGTACGATTTATTTTCCGATGCCATATATTCAACCAATGATAGAGCCCGTGCAAAACAAAAGAAAGAAAACCCAGAAACGGTCAGGGAAGATTATGAGTTTATGTCTCTTGGTACAAAAGAAATAAAGGAGGAGATCCAGGCGATCAATGCCAAGATCGAAGCCTTGGTCGATTACGTTGGCAATCTAACTAACGTAATTAAAGCTGGGCTTACGGACTTGGCTGACACCCCCGAGGGTGGGGCTTGACACGCACTATAGACTAGACACGCGTCCTGGTCACGACGGTAAACTGACCGCAACTCAATCCAACACCATTATGTTCGAAGCCATTTTTTCTTCTGTTTTTCCCTTGCTTAAAGATCTTCTCTGGACAGCAGCCGCAGCGCTGCTGGCCTACACACTCAACAAACTTCAACTTCAATTCAATTGATTCATTGAACCATGACTCAAATTACGCACACTAAACTCAAAGAGTTAAATGTCATCCAGCTTTACGAGCACTATGGTGCCTTGGAAAGGTCTCTTCCTTTACTCACTCCTGAGTCTCAAGAGCTGGCAAAGGCTGAATTGGAGGCTTGTGTTTCCTTACGGTCTGAAAAAATTGATCGTATCTACTATGCAATGGCGTCCCATGAAGACGCGGTAGAGCGTATTAAAAAAGAAAAGGTTCTTATTTTCCAGGCGCAAAAACATCATGAGTCTCAAGTTGATAGCCTAAAGGGGCTACTTAATTACCTAAAGCGTTCTTTGCCTGCAGACACTACTAAAATCACAGGCAAGAACTACCAATTTACCTTGGTAAAGAAAAAAGACTTGACTGTTGAAGTCAAATCAAGCGTGGACGATTGGTCCTCAGAAGAACAACAAAGTTTTTGTATTCAAGAAGAAGTCACCACAACCAAGCAAATTGTGGTACGTTCTATGTCAGGGGATGTTCTTGAAGAAAGAACTGAGCCCACCACAAAAACAACCGTACTTCCGAACCTTGATGCAATACGCCACGCCCACCAAACAGGTAAAGCACTTCCAACTGGAGTCAAAGTCTTTCAAGAATATGGCATACGTTCAAAACGAATCTACAGCAAGTCTTCAGTGGAACTGGAAGCATCCGAGTATCCAGGACAATTTCTTCCTGAAGATTGATGCACCAACATGTGCAGAAGACGCATCAATCAAAATGAGTTGTCATCAACATGCCGTCAAAGACTTTGAACTTCAAATTGAAATGAATGAGTTAGAGATGAGCATGCTTAAAGATGGAGACGATGTGCTTCCGTACAACGAGTCCAAGATGGAGGAATTAGAACAAAAAAAACTAAAGCTGCTTTTGGGTAAGAGGTTTCACCAAAACGCCATGAATGCCTATTGGTATTACTTGGAACGGTCTGGTAAATAAACCAAACTACAATAAAAGTAACTAAGCACAAGTCCCATGACAGAAGATAACCTTACCCAATTAATGGCAGGTTTCACCTGTGATGGGACTCCTCTTTCTGCTTTGATTGGATCCAAGCTGGAATGGGGTGTAACCGTCTTAACGGCAGCAATGTTGGCCAATGAAAACTTGGCTTCTCAAATGACAGCAGAAGAAATGGTTGATGGCGCAATCAATTATTACAATGTAATTCAAGAACGGCTTGGGTTTTACCAGCAGCATCAAGCTCATTCTTTAGAGCGACTGCTGCAATAATAAAAACCTGGTACACTAACAAGGTTTTTATTTCCATCAATGGAAGCACCACCTGTTGCAAAGCTCACACTTAATTTCCAAGTTGAATTGGAACTTGAATACGATTCGTTTAAGGGCCGCACTGCCGAGCAATTAGCTGAAGGTATCCAAGACGAGCTAGACGATTTACTATTTGATGCAGCTCCTAATGTTGTGGCTGTATTTACAACCCTTACTTCAATTGATTCCAATGAGTGATCGCTTTGACTACCAGCAGATCTTGAATAGCTGGAGCGTGACCAAGGAGCAGCAAAAAGCTGACTTTATGGAACACATGTACAACTGCTCTGGCAGGCAGTATCCCCACCATCCTATGCACGGTCTTTACACGGGTTTGTGGCAAGACTTCTGCATTAAAGAAGCTGGGCCAGTAATGAGGGATCGGTATTTTGAAATGCTTGAGGCTGTTCGTCTTTATGAAGAAAAGCAACTTCAACAAGTAAATCCGAATGAAGTGACAATCGCTGCTTGATTCTTCCGTAAAATCCACTATGCTTTGGGGGTAAGCCACAACGTGGCATGCCCCTTTTTTATTTATGTCAAATCAAAAAGAACCTCAAGACACTATCAAAGAATGGCAAGAGTGGTACCGAAATCATCGTGTTGTAGCAGAAATGGATGAGCCTTTAGTTTCCAAGGAATCCAGAGAAAACTTACACGATACCAGTAATGCAATAAGTGAAATGCCAAATTGGCGTGAATTCTTTAAAGAAATATTAAATGAAACTGAAGAAAAAGAACCAACGCCTCGTGTAAGTAACAGTGTTTATGTCAACAAAGCTATTGAACATTTTGCAGATACAATTGCAGAGTTTCAAAACGAAATGACCGGAGAAGAATTATATGTTTGTTTTGTAGAAGCTGCGCGAGAAAACTTAGCTTATGCAACGGCTGAGTACGATCGCGCCAAAGACCTTTTTGATCTTGCCAACAACAAAAAACATGTCAAGTACTAAGACGTATCCAACGTGGATCTGCGAAGAAATTACCAAGTGATAAACTAAAACTATCGCTGTAAAAGTATGTATACCCCCGGTCCTCAACTGGTACAAGAGCTGCAAACCCCTCCCCTTCAAGCGGTGCCTCAGGCACAAGAGAAGCCCAAAGCCCCTGCTAAATCAAAGAATGGTGATGTCGGGGCCTTCATTCAACAGTGCATCTCCCTCGCCTCCTATATCAAGGAACTTCAGACACAAGCCCATCTCATTCACCTGAACTACGAGGGGTCTAACTTCCTCGGGGTGCATGGGTTCCTTAAAGACCAATACGAGGCTCATCAGGATCAGTTTGATAAGTTGGGGGAATTCATTCGGTCGATGGATTATCTTCTTCCAATGTGCGCCAAGGGATTAGCCGATGCTGGGCCTGGAATTCAGCATGTTACCAGCTACAAGGGAAATGATCAGCTCGCTGTGTACTATAAAAACTTAGAAGAATTTGGAATGAAGACCAAAAAACTGGAGCCTATTGCTGCCAAAGTTGGTGCTATTGATATTCAAAATTACATGGCAGAGTTGTGTGGTGAAGCGTTTAAAGCAGCATGGATGATTAAAGCCTCTCTTAGGAATGGGTAATGGGAGAATTGTTTCAACAATTTTTAAACCGCGCAAAGCGTGGTTATGGTCAGATAGATAAAAATGTTTTTGGTGGTTTGCTGCCAGGGGGCGCAGCTACTCCTATTGGAGCCGCGTTTCAAGGTGTTACTTTTCCAA
>Ga0194133_10001683_pt1 | contig 37311 bp, 39 predicted proteins | sample TA2KigOf40mmetaG_FD_155448 | JGI IMG/M metagenome (GOLD analysis project Ga0194133, IMG submission 155448) | Freshwater microbial communities from Lake Tanganyika, Tanzania - TA2015055 Kigoma Offshore 40m | ecosystem: Environmental > Aquatic > Freshwater > Lake | place: Tanzania: Lake...
ATCCTTTGAACTCTTCGGAGGGAGAAGGAGGAGCGCGCGACCCGAACCGGTAGTAGGTAAGCGATGGGGTGACGCAGGAAGGTAGCTCATCCGCGGCGATGGTAGTCCGCGGCCAAGGTTGTAGGGCGAGACGTAGGCAAATCCGCGTCTTTTATGCCTGAGAACCGATGGGGAGCCGATTGAGGTGAAGTGAGTGATCCTATGCTGCCGAGAAAAGCCTCTAGCGAGTGGCATGGCCGCCCGTACCCCAAACCGACACAGGTGGTCAAGTAGAGAATACTAAGGCGATCGAGTGAACCGTGGTTAAGGAACTCGGCAAAATGCCCCCGTAACTTCGGGAGAAGGGGGGCCGTGGCTGGTGTAGGGGTTCGCCCCCGAAGCTGGTTGCGGCCGCAGAGACCAGGCTGAAGCGACTGTTTACTAAAAACACAGGTCCATGCAAAGTCGCAAGACGACGTATATGGACTGACGCCTGCCCGGTGCTGGAACGTTAAGGGGACCGGTTAGCCGCAAGGCGAAGCTGAGAACTTAAGCGCCAGTAAACGGCGGTGGTAACTATAACCATCCTAAGGTAGCGAAATTCCTTGTCGGGTAAGTTCCGACCTGCACGAATGGCGTAACGACTTCAGCGCTGTCTCAACCACGGACTCGGCGAAATTGCACTACGAGTAAAGATGCTCGTTACGCGCGGCAGGACGGAAAGACCCCGGGACCTTTACTACAGCTTGGTATTGGTGGTCGATTCGGTTTGTGTAGGATAGGTGGGAGACTGTGAAGCCCGGACGCCAGTTCGGGTGGAGTCGTCCTTGAAATACCACTCTGATCGTGTTGGCTGTCTAACCTCGGTCCGTGATCCGGACTAGGGACAGTGCCTGGTGGGTAGTTTAACTGGGGCGGTTGCCTCCCAAAAAGTAACGGAGGCGCTCAAAGGTTCCCTCAGCCTGGTTGGTAATCAGGTGTCGAGTGCAAGTGCACAAGGGAGCTTGACTGTGAGACTGACGGGTCGAGCAGGGACGAAAGTCGGAACTAGTGATCCGGCGCACGCATGTGGAAGCGGCGTCGCTCAACGGATAAAAGGTACCCCGGGGATAACAGGCTGATCTTGCCCAAGAGTTCATATCGACGGCATGGTTTGGCACCTCGATGTCGGCTCGTCGCATCCTGGGGCTGGAGTAGGTCCCAAGGGTTGGGCTGTTCGCCCATTAAAGCGGTACGCGAGCTGGGTTTAGAACGTCGTGAGACAGTTCGGTCCCTATCCGCCGCGCGCGCAGGAGTCTTGAGGAGGGCTGTCCCTAGTACGAGAGGACCGGGACGGACGAACCTCTGGTGTGCCAGTTGTCCTGCCAAGGGCACGGCTGGTTGGCTACGTTCGGAAGGGATAACCGCTGAAAGCATCTAAGCGGGAAGCCTGCTCCAAGATGAGGACTCCCACAGGGTTAACCTGGTAAGGCCCCCAGCGAGAACACTGGGTTGATAGGCCGGAGGTGGAAGCACAGCAATGTGTGGAGCTGACCGGTACTAATAGGCCGAGGACTTGACTCTTTTCTTTTCTACTTTGCGTATTCGCGTCCACTGTGCGGTTCCCGAGTGACGGTCGGGACCGATCGACAACTCCATAAAGTTACGGCGGCCATGGCGAGAGTGAAACGCCCGGCTCCATTCCGAACCCGGAAGCTAAGCCTCTCAGCGCCGATGGTACTGCGCGGGTGACCGCGTGGGAGAGTAGGACGCCGCCGGACATTATTTCGCGAAGGGCCGCCCATGGGGTGGCCCTTCGTCATTTCGGCACCGCGGTTCGCCCGCCATGCGCGCATGCGTCAGGATGATCGCATGGGCGCCCCCGACGGTTCCGGTTCGCGGTCGTCGGGATCCTCATCGCCGCGAGCTTCGCGCTCGCCGCGGTCGAGCGGGCCGGGTGAGAAGTCGAAGGCGTCCTACAAGGGCAAGCCGGGCGAGAAGTCCGAGCGTCCTGCGCGTCCGGCTCGCGATGACTCGGACCGACCGCGTGGCCCGCGCATTCCGGACGAGATCACCGGCAAGGAGATCGACCGGCGCGTGGCTGCCGAGCTCCGCACGCTCCCCGAGGGACTGGCCGAGCAGGTGGCTCGATTGCTGGTCGCTGCTTCCATGGTCATTGACGAAGACCCTCAGGCCGCGCTCGTCTTCGCCCAGGAGGCAAAGCGCAAGGCGGCTCGCATCGCGCCGGTCCGCGAGGCGGTGGGCGTGGCTGCATACGCGGCTGGCGACTTCGCCGAGGCGCTTTCGGAGTTCCGTGCGCTGCGTCGGATGACGGGCGACGATGCGTATGTGCCCGTGATGGCCGATTGCGAGCGTGGACTCAGACGCCCGCGCAAGGCCCTAGAATTGCTGGCAACGGTCCCTGATTCGTCATTGGCCCCGGACACGCGCGTCGAGTCGCGCATCGTCGCGGCCGGCGCTCGACGCGACCTGGGCCAGCCCGACGCGGCCCTTCTTCTCCTGCAAGGGCCGGACCTCACTACACGTCGCACCGAGCCCTGGCTGGCCAGGCTCCGCTACGCCTACGCCGACACGCTGCTTGATCTTGGGCGCGTGGATGAGGCGGCCATGTGGTTTGCCCGTTCGATGGAGGTCGATCTCGACGCAGAGACAGATGCGGCGGACCGGCTGGCCGAGCTCCAGGGTGTGACGTTCGGCGATGACTGGGAGGACGATGAATCCGCTAGCGACTGATCTGGGCGGCATCGCCGGATGTCGAGCCGGGCCCCTCTGCGCAGTCCAGCCAGCGACTGATCCCGGCGACGTTGGCAGCGGTCGATGACAACGTCGCCCACTTTCGGGCGGCGTCCGGGTCTTCATGGGGAAGTTCGATCCGAGGAGTGCGCTCACGCACCATGGCGACCGCGTGGTCAAGATCCATCTGCAGGGCCCGGGCTTCGCGGACCATCTCCACCCAGCGGATCAGCTCGGCCTCGGATCGTTCGAGTACGTCTTCGACGGACGTGACCGGACCGTAGTGGCTGAAGAGGAGCCGAGGCGGGGCGATTTCGCGCATGCGACGCATGGAGGCCAGGGCGAGGTCGAGGTCGAAGTCCGGCGGGGGTGTCGCGGGACGCACCTCAGCGGTCTGGGGAATGTAGACCCCGGCAGCATCACCGCAGTAGAGGTCACCGGTGGTCGAGTCGAGCAGGCCGACGTGGTGCGAGGCGTGGCCGGGGGCGTAAAACGCCTCGAGCACGCGGCCGCCGCCCAGATCGATCTGCCCTACGTCGCCGAGGGCAACGACGCGGGATGCGTCGGTGGGCAGCAGGTCGCCGAAGAGCTCGTTGATGACCGGGCCGAAGACTCGATGTGCGCTCTGCACGAGTTTGGTGGGGTCCACCAGGTGGCGAGCACCTCGCTCGTGAACGACGACCTCGGCGTGCGGGAATGCCGCCGCAATGTCGCCGACACCGCCGGCGTGGTCAAGGTGGATGTGCGTGACCACGACCGTTGCGAGGTCCGTCGGTCCGACGCCGAGAGAGTCGAGCGAGTCGATGACCGTGGGCGCTGACAGCGCGGTGCCGGTTTCGACCAGGCAGGGGCGGTCGCCTCGGATCAGGAATCCCGCGGTGACGCCGCGGTAGCCGCCCATGAGGGTGTCGATCTCGAAGACCTCGTCACCCAGAGGCGTGACCGTCCGCACAGGTGCCCTCTCCAGTCGATGTCCTCAACTGTCGCGTTCGCGCGGCCGTGAGGCCAGCATGGAACCTATGCTAGGGGGCCCATCCAGACCTCGGGAAACGATGCCCACATGGGCGGTTCACGGATACTGGTCGAGGCCGGCGCCAATGAAGTCGTGCTCGAGGGCAGGCTTGCAGGAGTGGGGCGCAAGGTGCTCCCCAGCGGAGACGAGGCGGTCACCTTCCGTGTGGTGGTGGCCCGCGCACCGCGCGATCGAGGTCCATCGGGGCGCGTGAGCGTCGATGCCATCGACTGTATCGAGGCCAGGAGGCTCACCGCGCTTCACTGATCGCATGCGACCATGGGCCGGTGACAGCGGACGGCGCGCCCGAGGGCACTGCCTACGAGTGGTATCGCCGGGCGCTTGACCTTCTCGAGCGTGGAGACGTCAGCGCCAGCCTGGTCCTGCTCGATCGCGTGCTCACGGAGGATCCGGGATCCGCATCCGCTCGTGAGGCTCAGGCGCGCGCCCTATTCGACGCTCGACGCTTCGATGAGGCGGCGCACGCTTTCGACATCCTGGTCGAGGCGAGTCCGTCGGACGACTTCGCCCACTACGGCCTGGGCGTGTGCCTCTGGCGGCTTCAGCGGTTCAAAAGTGCCGAGGACCACCTGGCAATGGCCACGGTCATGCGGCCCGATCGCGAGGATTATCGAAACGCCCTCGACCAGGTCAGGGCCACCTTGCGTGCACGACGTCAAGCGGGAATCCCGCTCGAGGGCCCTCTCGACCCAGGCGCCTCGTGAGCGACCAGCGGGCTGTCGGCATCCTGCCGGTGGATGAATTCGATGTCGCGCTGCTCGACCTAGATGGTGTCATCTACATCGGCCCACACCTCGTCGACCACGCTGACGGCGCCATTGCGTTGGCACGTGAGAGGGGAATGCGCTTCGGCTTCGTCACTAACAACGCCTCGCGCACCCCTGAGGATGTGGCGGCTCACCTGTGTGAACTTGGCATCGGAGCCAGCGTCGACGATGTCGTGACGTCGTCCCAGGCCGGGGCCCATGTGCTCGCCCAGCGGCTTGATGCCGACACGGCGGTGCTGGCGGTTGGGGGCCCGGGCGTTGATGCGGCGTTGCTGGAGTTCGGTCTGCGCCCCGTGCGCTCACTCGAAGCCCAACCCGCTGCCGTGATGCAGGGGTTTGGTCGTGACGTGCAGTGGCGGGATCTCGCCGACGCGAGCGTGGCGGTACGTCGTGGCGCGTACTGGGTGGCGACCAACCTCGATGCAACCCTGCCGATCCCCGGAGGCCGGGCTCCTGGCAACGGCATGCTCGTCGCGGCAGTAGCACAGGCTGCAGGTCGCGGTCCGGATGCCGTCGCCGGCAAGCCCCATGCGCCCCTGATGCGTGATTCCATCGATCGGCTACAGGCACGGCGACCACTGGTCGTGGGCGACCGCCTCGACACTGACATCGAAGGCGCGGATCGCCTAGGCATCCCCAGCCTGCTGGTGATGACGGGGGTCACCGATGTCGCAACCGCGATGAGTGCGCCAGCCGGTCAACGCCCGACGTTGCTGGCGAGGGATCTTCGCGGACTCCTCGAACGGCACCCCTCTATCGACGGTGATGGGCGAGGGTGTTGGTCTGCTCGTTCGTCGAGGGCCCGTGTCGAGGAAGGCGCTGTGGTGGTGAGGGTGGGCCGGGGAAACGACGGGTGGATGGATGCCCTGCGATGCGCCTGTGCGGCGTCATGGGCCACCCCTGATGCGGACATCGGCGGTGCGGTGCGCGTCCTTTCGTCCGGAATGCCGTGAGCCGACCCAAGTGCGCGTGATGCTCCGGTTAGGGTGAGGTATCCGCCTAGCCTCGCGGGAGATTGCCATGAAGGACGTGATGAAGCCCTATCTCGACATGGCGGCAGCCGTCACTGCGGCGACGGTGGCGAAGGCGGTGGAGAGCGCTCAGGCGATCATCTCCCGCAACGGCCCCGGATCCGACGTACTCGACCAAGCTCAGATCGGCTCACTCGGGCTGGTCGCCGTCAATCTCGGGGAAGACCAGGACTTCGCCGATGACTCCGGACCCGAGGCTCCCGGAGGGGCCGCGCAGGTGCCGGGCGCATCGCCCAAGGGCAAGGGAAAGGGCAAAGCCAAGCGGAAGGGCAAAGCCAAGGGGAAGGGAAAGGGCAAGGCCAAGGGCGCCGCGGCCGAGGATGCCATCGGATCCGACGTGCTCGACCAGGCCCAGATCGGCTCGCTCGGCCTGCTGTCCATCAATCTGGGCGGTCGCCAGGGATTCGTCGATGACCAGGGAGCGGAGATTGTCAAGGATCTGGAATCCGAGATCGCCTCGCTGCGCGCCGATGTCGCTCGTCTAGCCGAAGCCCTCGTGGCAGTCGGCGTGGTCGAACTCGAGCACATGGCGGTGCTACCTCGCAGACGGCCCGGGCGATCTACGGCAAAGCGTGGAGCCCAGAAGGCGACCGCGAAGAGGCAGCCGGCCAAGGCCTCCGCGAAGAAGGCGCCGGCCAAGACGTCGGCGCGCAAGGCACCGGCCAAGAAGTCGGTGCGCAAGGCATCGGCCAAGAAGTCGGCGCGCAAGGCACCGGCAAGGCGCCGCCGTGCCGAGGCGGACGACTGACCGGCAGGCCAGGACGACCGCGAGGTAGCGTGGGGGCATGCCGGAGGACAGCCGACAAGACGATGCCGCCCTTCTCGACGCCCTGCGTCCCTACCTCGCCCTGCTGTCCGGCCTCATCGAGGTCTCGGCGGGCAAGGCGGCCGGGCTCGCGCAGTCGGTCATGACCCAGGGCGCCACCACCGGCGCCGAAGCCGGCCAGCGCGTCATCGCGATTACATCGGCGGGCCTTGACCCCGAGCAGTTCGCGGCCACGGTGCGCGAGGAGGTCGACCGGGCCGTCCGGCGTCTCGGATTCGTCAGGGCCGACGAACTGACGTCGCTCAGGCGACAGATCGAGCGCCTTGAAACAGAGGTCGAGGGACTCCGCACACAGGCGGACGCCCTGAGCGCCGTCGTTGGTAGCGCCGGCACGCATGGCGCTGACTGGAATTTGGACAAGAAGAAGGCGAAGAAGGCCAAGAAGAAGGACGAGGGTCGCGCATGACGTCGTTCCCCCAATCCGGCGGCGCGGTCCAGCCTGACCTCCCGCTCGCGGTCCCGGCGTGGCTGCCACCCGTGGAGCCCACGGGCGATCCCCGCGTCGATGCGGCCCTTGACCGTCTGGCTGAGCTCGAGGGCAGCCCCGTGGTCGAGCACGTCGAGATCTTTTCCGACATCCATGTGCGCTTGACCGGAGCTCTCGCCGACCTAGGCGACGAGGTGCCCGACGCGGCGAGCGACGACCTGCGGTGACGCGCCGGCGCTTGGACGCCGAGCTCGTGCGCCGCGGACTCGTGCGCTCGCGCGAACACGCACGCGAAGTCGTCGAAGCTGGACTCGTGCGCGTGCAGGGCGTCCGGGCCACGAAGCCGGCCACGATGGTCGAGGAGGCGGTGGCTCTCACGGTCGAGGTGGATGACCGTGATCCTGGTTATGCCTCGCGAGGGGCATGGAAGCTGGCCGGCGCACTCGAACGCATGGGCGGTCCGCCCGTCGACGGGCGTTGGTGCCTTGATGCGGGGGCCTCCACCGGCGGCTTTACCGACGTTCTCCTGAGGGCCGGCGCAAAGCACGTCGTCTGCGTGGACGTGGGCTACGGACTCCTCGACTGGCGCTTGCGCACCGATCCGCGCGTGACGACGATCGATCGCACCAACGTGCGACTCCTCCAGCCAAACGACCTGCCCTATACGCCCGACCTCATCGTGGCGGACCTGTCGTTCATTTCCTTGGAGCTCGTCCTGCCTGCCCTCTTCGCCTGCGCGGCGCCCGGGGCCGACGTCGTGCCCATGGTCAAGCCGCAGTTCGAAGTGGGCCGCGAGGCGGTCGGGGCAGGGGGGGTTGTGCGCGACGCCGAGCCCCGGGCCGAGGCGGTCCGTAGGATCGCGGCAACGGCGTACGGCATGGGGTGGGGAACCCAGGCGGTTGCGGCAAGCCCTCTTCCGGGCCCCAGCGGCAACGTCGAGTTCTTCCTGTGGCTGCGTCGGGGCGCGCCGCCACCCGATGACGCGCGCATCAACGAGACCGTGGAGGCCGGCCCGTGACCACTTCGCCGCGTGCGGTCCTGCTCGTCACCAACTCTCGCCGTGACGACGTTCGTGACTACGCGGTCGAAATCACCCGAGCGCTCCAGGCTGCCGGGATCGATGTGCGCATGGGAAGCGACGAGATCAAGGAGTTCCACGACCGTGGCGGCCAGGAGGTGCCGACATGGGTGCCCATCGACCCGGATGAGCATGGTGCGGATAGCTGCGAGCTCGTGATCGTGCTGGGTGGAGACGGTGCCATCCTCCGCGGCGCCGAGCGCGCACGAAGCGCCGGCGTTCCGCTCCTCGGGATCAACCTCGGGCGTGTGGGATTCCTCGCCGAAGCAGAGCGCGAGGATGCCGACCAGGTCGTGCGCGCGATCGTGCGGCGCGATTGGCAGGTGGAGGAGCGCACGACCCTTGACGTCAGCGTCCACGCTGGAGGTGCGGAGGTCTTTCGAACCTGGGCGCTCAATGACGTCAGCATCGAGAAGGCGGCACGCGAGCATATGGTCGAGATCCTGGTCGAGATCGATGGCCGGCCGGTCTCGCGATGGGGATGCGACGGCGTCGTCTGCGCCACGCCGACCGGCTCCACCGCCTACGCATTCTCGACCGGGGGTCCCGTGGTCTGGCCCGAGGTGGAGGCGCTGCTGATCGTTCCGATCAGCGCGCATGCCCTCTTCGCCCGGCCGCTCGTGGTATCCCCGTCGAGCGTGATCGCCCTCGAACTGCCCGACTCCAGCACCGAGGCGGTGCTGTGGGCGGACGGACGTCGCTCGATCGACGTTCCGCCCCGGGCACGCATCGAAGTACGCCGCCACGTCGAACCCGTGCGCCTCGCGCGGCTGCGTCGCGGCCCGTTCGCCGACCGACTCGTGGCGAAGTTCGACCTGCCCGTCGAAGGATGGCGAGGTCGCCGGTGATCATCAGCCTGGGGATCCGCGGTCTCGGCGTCATCGACGATGCGCAGATCGAGCTAGGCCCCGGGCTGACTGCCATCACGGGCGAGACCGGCGCCGGCAAGACCATGGTGCTCACCGGACTCTCTCTCCTGCTGGGTGAGCGCACCGATGCAGGCACCATTGGCCCCGGGCACGACACTGCCCTTGCCGAGGGGCGCTTCGCGATCGCTGAAGACGACCGTGACTCGATCAAAGCGATGCTCGACGAGTCTGGCGGCCAATGGGATGACGACGGGACCCTCCTGGTCACGCGCACGGTGTCGCGCGAGGGTCGTAGTCGATCCCACCTCGGTGGCCGCAGCGTCCCGGCGGCGACGCTCGCCGATGTGGGCCGTTTCCTCGTGGCGGTGCACGGCCAGGATGATCAGCACCGCCTGCTCAAGGCGGCCCACCAGCAGCGAGCACTCGATCGTTTCGCTGGAGACGAACTCGCCGGCGTTCTGGCTGACTACCGGGAGAGCCACGCGCGCCTTGTCGATATCGAGGCCCGACTGCGCGACGTCGTGGACAATTCCCCTGAGCGGGCACGAGAAGCCGCGGACTTGCGCGAGACCTTGGCCCTCATAGACACCGTGGCTCCCCAGCCCGGCGAAGAGGAGGCGCTGCGAGTCGAGAGCGAGCGGCTCGTCCACATGGATGACCTCGTGCAGGCGGTCGGCCTCGCGCGCGCCGCCTTGAGCGAGGTCTCGGACGTAGGGGCCACCGGTCTCGTCGCCCAGGCAGAAGCGGCCCTTGCTCGCGTCGCTCAACGCGATCCGCAACTGGCCGAGATTCGCGACCGTCTCGCCCGTGCCGCGACGGAGTTGGATGACCTGGGGCTTGAAGTATCCGCCTACCTGACCGATCTCGACGCGGACCCGTCCCGCGCCGCCTACGTCGAGGAACGCCGCGCCGCCCTGGCCGGCCTGCGTCGCCGCCTTGAATTCGTGGCCGCTCCCCAGCGTGATAGGGACGGCGCGGCCGCGACCGACCTGACCACCTGGCGAGACGAGGCGGAGGGTCGCCTCGCCGAGCTCTGCGATGACGACAGCCTGCGCGTGATGCTCCGGGCCAGTCGTGATGAGTGGGCGGGCCGTGCCGGCGCCCTGGCCGCTGCCGTGAGCAGGCGCCGGCGCTCGGCCGCGCAGCGGCTGGCCGAGTGCGTGACGGCCGAGCTCGAGGCCCTGGCGATGCCCTCGGCCCGCCTGGAGGTGGAGATTCGGTCGCGCACGCGGGGCGATGTTCGCGTCACCATCGACGGGGTCGAACATGTCGCCGACCGGCACGGTATCGATGACGTCGACTTCCTCCTTGTCCCGCGCGAGGGAGTCTCGCCGCGCCCCCTGTCCAAGGGAGCCTCAGGGGGCGAGCGGTCTCGGATCATGCTTGCCCTCGAGGTCGTGTTCGCGGCCACCGACCCGGTCCCCACCTTCGTCTTCGACGAGGTAGACGCGGGGGTGGGCGGCAAGGCGGCCGTCGAGGTGGGACGCCGGCTGGCTCGACTGGGTCGGACGTCTCAGGTGCTGGTCGTCACCCACCTGCCCCAGGTGGCGGCATTCGCCGATCGGCACCTGGTCGTGCGCCCCGGTGAGGCGGTGACCTCCTCGAGCCTCTCGGAGGTCGAGGGGCAGGCGCGGGACCGCGAGCTCGCCCGGATGCTCGCCGGCCTGGAGGACTCCGCCACGGCCCTGGCCCACGCCCAGGAGCTACGCGCCCTGGCGGCCGCCGAATCGGGCGAGGCCCTCCCGGAGTTTTCCCCCGCGGGTCGCGCCGTGCCCCGAAGCTCCCGTCACTGATAGCCTGGTGGCCCGTGGAGCAGCGGCCAACAACCCGGCATCTTTTCGTCACCGGCGGCGTAGCCTCCTCCCTCGGCAAGGGGCTCACGGCATCCTCCTTGGGCAACCTCCTCAAGGCGCGCGGGCTGCGCGTCACGATGCAAAAGTTAGATCCCTACCTCAACGTCGATCCCGGCACCATGAATCCCTTCCAGCACGGCGAGGTCTTCGTCACCGATGATGGAGCAGAGACCGACCTCGACGTCGGTCACTACGAGCGCTTCCTCGACACTGACCTGCACGGTTCTGCCAACGTGACGACCGGCCAGGTCTACTCCACGGTCATCGCCAAGGAGCGACGCGGTGAATACCTCGGCGACACCGTCCAGGTCATCCCGCACATCACCAACGAGATCAAGTCGCGCATTCGTCGCATGGCCGGGCCCGATATCGACGTGGTGATCACCGAGGTCGGCGGCACCGTGGGTGACATCGAATCGCTGCCCTTCCTCGAGGCCGTCCGGCAGATGCGCCACGAGGTGGGCCGCGACAACGTCTTCTTCCTCCATGTCTCGCTGCTGCCCTACATCGGGCCCTCGGGTGAGCTCAAGACCAAGCCCACCCAGCATTCCGTCGCGCAACTGCGGAGCATCGGCATCCAGCCTGACGCGATCGTGCTCCGCGCCGACCGGCCGGTTCCACCCGGCATCAAGCGCAAGATCTCGCTCATGTGCGACGTCGATGAGGAGGCCGTTGTCGCAGCGGTCGACGCACCGAGCATCTACGACATTCCCAAGGTCCTTCACGGGGAGGGGCTGGATGCCTACGTCGTCCGCCGCCTCGGGCTGCCCTTCCGCGACGTGGACTGGACCAGTTGGGGTGACCTGCTCAAGCGAGTGCACGATCCCGCCCAGGAGGTTGAGGTGGCACTCGTCGGCAAATACGTCGACCTCCCAGACCCCTACCTGTCCGTCACCGAGGCGCTCCGTGCCGGCGGCTTCGACCAGGACTGCCGCGTGCGCATCCGCTGGGTCACCAGCGATGACTGTGCGACCGATGAGGGTGCTGCACAGCAACTCGGCGATGTCGACGCGATCTGCGTGCCGGGTGGCTTCGGCGTACGCGGCATCGAGGGCAAGCTCGGCGCCCTTCGCTATGCCCGCGAGCACCGCATTCCGACGTTGGGCCTGTGCCTGGGTCTTCAGTGCATGGTCATCGAATTCGCCCGTGACGTCGCGGGCCTGGAGGGCGCTAACTCGCTGGAGTTCGACGAGTCGACCCCTCATCCGGTGGTCAGCACCATGGCCGACCAGCGCGACGTCGTGGCCGGCGACCGTGACATGGGCGGCACGATGCGCCTGGGCCTCTACCCGGCCAAGCTCGTGGAGGGCTCGGTCGTCGCCCAGGCCTACGGGGCGCCCTACGTCGACGAGCGTCATCGCCACCGCTACGAGGTCAACAACGCCTACCGGCCGGCCCTGGAGGACGCCGGGTTGGTCATCTCCGGCACGTCGCCCGACGGAAGGCTCGTGGAGTTCGTCGAGCTACCTGCCGATGTCCACCCCTACTACGTCGCGACGCAGGCTCACCCGGAGTTCCGCTCGCGTCCCACGCGCGCCCATCCGCTGTTTGCCGGGCTCGTGCGAGCGGCCCTGGCACGCAGGTTGGGCACGACCGCCAAGGCATCCGCGGGTAGAGAAGCCGCCACCTCCTAGTGGGCGCCGACGAGGTCTGGCGCGGCGACGTCCGTGATGTTCGAGATCCCAGCGAGCTGCTGGGCCGCGCGATCCGCTACGAGGGCCGGGTGTGGCGGGTTGTCACCGATGCCATTCGTCTTCCTGATGGGACTGAGGTGGAGCGTGACATCGTTGACCACCCGGGAGCGGTCGGTATCGTCGCACTGGACGACGACGACCGCGTCCTGCTGATCCGCCAGTACCGCCAGCCGGTTGGCGGCTACCTATTCGAACTGCCCGCGGGGTTGCGCGATGTCGTGGGCGAGCATCCCTGGGCAACCGCCCAGCGCGAGCTGCTCGAGGAGTCCGGCTACGTTGCCCGCGACTGGCATGTGCTGCTCGACTTCTTCAACTCTCCCGGCGGATCCACGGAGGCATTTCGCTGCTACCTCGCTAGGGGATTGACCGAGGTCAACGGAGGGCGCCCCGCGACCGGCGAGGCGGAGGAGGCGCACCTGCCGCGCGTATGGGTGGATCTGGACGCGGCCGTTGATCTGGCATTGCGTGGCGACCTGCACAACCCGACGACGGTCACGGGCGTCCTCGCAGCGGCATCGGCAAGGGAGCGGGGCTGGTCGACACTGCGTCCCGCGGGCGTCGACATGTGGGTGCTTCCCGACCCCTAGAGTGATCAGCGGTTGCGGCAGAGGCGGCCGCATACCGTCCGGGAGGCGAGAGTTATGAAGGTAGGCATACCTACCGAGATCAAGAACCACGAATACCGGGTGGCGATTACCCCTGCCGGGGTCTTCGAACTCGTTCGCCACGGCCATGAGGTGTTTGTGCAGCAGGGGGCGGGGCTCGGGTCATCGATCCTGGACGACGAATACGTCCGGGCGGGCGCCCGGCTGCTGTCCAGTGCGGACGAGGTATGGGCGACCGGTGATCTGATCTTGAAGGTGAAGGAGCCCATCGCGGAGGAGTACTCCCGCATGCGACCTGGACAGATCCTCTTCACCTACCTGCATCTCGCCGCCTCGCGCGAATGCACCGATGCCTTGCTGGGTGCTGGCGTCACGGCCATCGCCTACGAGACCGTCGAGTTGTCCGACGGGTCGCTGCCCCTCCTGGCTCCGATGTCGGAGGTGGCCGGGCGAATGGCGCCGCAGGTGGGCGCACAGGCGCTGCAGAGGGTCCATGGCGGTCGCGGGGTGCTGATGGGCGGTGTGTCCGGCGTACGCCCGGCCAAGGTGGTGGTGATCGGTGCCGGCGTATCCGGCAACGGGGCAGCGGCGATAGCCCTGGGCATGCACGCTGATGTCCACCTGCTCGATAAGAATATCGCCCGGTTGCGCTACATGGACGACATCTACCAGGGGCACTTGCAGACCATCGCCTCCAATGCGTTCGAACTCGAGCGAGCAGTTCTCGATGCCGACCTGGTGATCGGTGCGGTGCTCGTCCCCGGCGCCAAGGCGCCCAAGCTCATCAGCAACGACCTCGTCTCCCGCATGAAGCCGGGCAGTGTGCTGGTGGATATCGCCATCGACCAAGGCGGCTGCTTCGAGGACTCGCGGCCCACCACCCACGCGGACCCCACCTTCGGCGTGCACGGCTCGGTCTTCTACTGCGTGGCCAACATACCCGGTGCCGTTCCGCATACCTCCACCTATGCACTCACCAACGTCACGCTTCCGTATGCGGTCCGGCTTGCCGACCATGGCTGGCAGGCGGCCCTGAAGTCGGATCCGGCCCTGCGTCTTGGACTCAATACCCACGCCGGAGCGATCACCTACGGCGCTGTCGCAGAGGCGTTCGACCTTGCGTTCACCGACGTCGCGGACGTGCTCGCCTGAGCGGCCCATCGGTGGGCAGGGCGGTCGAGGACTATCTCGACCACCTTGCCGTCGAGCGCGGACTGTCGCGCAACACCCTGACGTCCTACGGCCGTGACCTGCTTCGCTACGCGGAATGGTGCACCGACCGAGGCATCACCAACCCTGGTGATGTCCGGGCCCCCGACCTGGAGGATTTCGCCGTCGATCTGCGCAATGGCGGTGGATCTCGCCCCGCACTGTCGGCATCCTCGGCGGCTCGTGCCGTTGTGGCCGTGCGCGGATTTCATCGATTCTGCGCGGAGGAGGGGCTGGCCATCGACGACCCTGCCCGCTCGTGGCGCCCTCCATCAGTGCCGCAGCGCCTGCCCAAGGCCCTCGCGTACGACAGCGTTGTGGGCCTGATCGCTGCGGCGGCCACCCAGGACCCGCCCCTGGGTCCGCGCGACGTCGCGCTGTTCGAATTCCTCTACGGCACCGGGGCGCGAATTTCCGAAGCCTGCGGCCTCGATATCGATGACATCGACCTCCAGGAGCAGACCGTCCTCGTTCGCGGCAAAGGAGACAAGCAAAGGCGACTGCCGCTCGGCAGTCATGCCGTAGCAGCCATCGACGCCTACCTGGTGCGGGGTCGCCCGGGCCTGGCGTCGAGGGCTACCCCGGCCCTCTTCCTCAATACCCGCGGCCAGCGACTGAGTCGGCAGAGCGCCTGGGCGGCCATGTCGGCCGCTGCTCAGCGCGCTCGCGTCGAGTCGGTGTCGCCGCACGCGCTGCGCCATAGCTTCGCCACGCATCTGCTCGAGGGCGGTGCCGACGTGCGCGTCGTCCAGGAGCTCCTCGGCCACGCCTCGGTGACCACGACCCAGGTGTACACGCGGGTAACCGTGGAGACCCTGCGCGAGGTCTACGCCGCCAGTCACCCCCGAGCCCGCTGAGCGGGAGCGTCGGGTGATCTGGCGGCCCGGCGTCTGAGAGGATGCCGGTGTCCCGGGCCACCGGGTGACGCGGAAGGGGAGGCCATGGCCGACGAGTCGCTCGTCGCGGCTGGCCGCATGGGGCCCACCGGACGCTCCATGCCCGAATTCCCCGTCCCCGCTTCACTCGAGCAGCACGGGCCGGCCAAGGTGCTCGCGATGGTTAACCAGAAAGGGGGCGTGGGCAAGACCACGTCGACGGTGAATCTCGGGGCAGCCCTCGCCGAATTCGGCCGACGCGTGCTCCTGGTCGACTTCGACCCGCAGGGCGCCCTGTCTGTCGCGCTTGGCGTGCCCGCCCATCAGCTCGATCGCACCGTCTACAACCTGCTCATGGACGATGACTGCAGCGTCGACGACGTCATTGTCTCGACCAAGGTGCCCGGGCTCGATCTCGTGCCGAGCAATATCGACCTGTCCGCTGCGGAGGTGGCTCTGGTCAATGAGGTCGCCCGTGAGCATGCCCTCGCCCGTGCCCTGGCTCCCGTCATTGATCGATACGACTACATCATCATCGACTGCCAGCCGTCGCTGGGCCTCCTGACCATCAATGCGCTCACCGCTGCTAACGGCGTCGTCATCCCTCTCGAGTGCGAATACTTTGCCCTTCGCGGCGTCAAGCTTCTCACCGACACGGTCACCAAGGTGCAAGGGCGGCTCAATCCGCGACTGCAGGTCACCGGCGTCATCGCCACGATGTACGACGCCCGCACCCTGCACACGCGTGAAGTGCTGGCTCGCGTCGTGGACGCTTTCGGCGACCAGGTGTTCCACACCGTGATCAGCCGCACCATCAAGTTCCCCGATGCCACCGTCGCCGGCGAGCCCATCACCCTGTTCGCTCCTAACAGCCCGGCTGCCGAGTCCTATCGACAGCTGGCTCGAGAGCTCATCGCGAAGTGACCGAGGTCGTTGACTCCCCGCTGATGACGGAGGCCCCTGAGCGCGGGTTCTCGGTCAGCGTCGGTGGTTTCGAGGGGCCGTTCGATCTGCTGCTCCAGCTCATCTCCAAGCACAAGCTCGAGGTCACCGAGCTTGCCCTCCACGTCGTGACCGATGAATTCATGTCCTACATCCGGCAGCAGGGCCCCGAGTGGGACCTCGACGAGGCCACCGAATTCCTGGTCGTCGCGGCAACGCTCCTCGATCTCAAAGCTGCTCGCCTCCTGCCAAGCGGAGAGGTCGAGGACGAAGAAGACCTCGCCCTCCTGGAGGCACGTGACCTGCTCTTCGCGCGCTTGCTGCAATACCGCGCCTACAAGGAGGTCGCGGCGCTCCTCCAGGAGCAGATGCTCACTGCCGCGCGGATGGTTCCGCGCACCGTCGGCCTCGAGCCGCACTTCGCCGAGTTGCTTCCTGAGGTTGTCTTCGGCATGGGCCCCGACGGCTTCGCCGCGCTGGCCGCCCGGGCGCTGACACCCAAGCCTGAGCCGGAGGTCAGGATCACCCACCTGCACGTCCCGCGCGTGAGCGTTCGCGAGCAGGCGGCCGTGCTGGTCGGTCGTCTTCGAAGACTTCGTGCGGCAACGTTCCGTGCGCTCATCTCGGATTGCGACTCCACCATGCTCGTGGTTGGCCGCTTCCTCGCCCTCCTCGAGCTCTACCGCGATGGCGTAGTCGCCTTCGAGCAGGTTAGTCCGCTAGGGGATCTCACCGTGCGCTGGACCGGACCCGACTCCGGCGAGATCGACGTGCAGGACGAGTACGACGACGGGGCAGATGTCCCCTCGACTTATGAAGACGCCACGCTCCGGCTCGCACCCGAGCCTGTCGACGAGGAGGCCGGTGATGAGTGAGGCGAATGATCAGGTCGACGTGACCGTGGCTGATGACGGCGACGATGATCTGGGTGCCCCCAGTCTGGGGGCGGCGCTCGAGGCGCTGCTCATCGTCGCGGTGGAGCCCATGCCCACCGTCCTCCTGGCACAGGCCACCAACCGGCCGGTTGGGGAGGTGGCTGCCGCGCTCACCGAACTGGCTGACGACTATGACCGCTCCGATCGCGGTTTCACGCTGCGCGAAGTCGCGGGCGGATGGCGCTACTACACCCGCGACAACTGCTCGGGAGTGGTTGAGCGGTGGGTGTTAGACGGCCAGCAGGCGCGTCTCACCCAGGCCTCGCTGGAGACGCTGGCGGTGATCGCATATCGTCAGCCGGTTTCACGAGCCCGCATCAGCGCCGTGCGGGGCGTCAATGTCGACGGAGTCCTGCGCACCCTGCAGTCCCGTGGCCTCATCGAGGAGTCCGGAATCGATCCGTCATCCCAGGCGATCCTCTACCGCACGACCGCGTACTTCCTGGAGCGCCTAGGGATCGCGTCGCTCGACGACCTTCCCGACCTTGCCGAGCACCTTCCCGACCTCGCTGAGCTCGACGCGGTGATCGATTCGGTCGCCGCGGGGGAGTAGTGGCCGACGCACAGGCACCCGACGGGCTCATCCGCTTGCAGAAGGTTCTCGCGCAGGCCGGACTGGGTAGCCGCCGCGCGTGCGAGGACCTGATAGCCCAGGGGCGCGTCGAGGTCGATGGGCGCCTGGTTCGCGAGCAGGGCCTGCGGGTCGATCCGCGAACGAGCATCATTCGCGTGGACGGCGAGCGCGTGCCGACGGCTCCCGATCTCCTGGTGCTCGCGCTCAACAAGCCGCGCGGCGTCCTGTCGACCATGTCTGACGAGCGCGGGCGGCCATGCGTCGGCGATGTCGTCGCCGATCGTCCCGAACGCCTCTTCCATGTGGGCAGGCTCGATGCCGACACCGAAGGCCTCCTGCTGCTGACCAACGACGGCGAGTTGGCACAGCGACTCGCGCATCCCAGTCACGGCGTCCTCAAGACCTATATCGCCACCGTGCCCGGACCGGTGGCAAGGGATGTGGGGCGTCGCCTTCGAGAAGGCATCGAACTCGAGGACGGCGTCGTGCGAGTGGACTCCTTCTGCGTGGTTCAAGCGCTACCCGGCCGGGCACTGGTCGAGCTGTCGCTTTACGAGGGCCGCAAGCACGTGGTTCGCCGGATGCTCGAGTCGGTGGGCCACCCGGTTGAGTCGCTGGTGCGCACGCAGGTCGGCCCCATTCGCCTGGGTCAGCAGCGGCCGGGACGACTTCGCGTGATCACCGGGCCCGAACTCCGCGCCCTCTACACGGCCGTCGGCCTGTAGGCATCGCTAGGCTTAAGCCATGCCGATGCGCGGGATCAGGGGAGCAACACTGCTCACGGCGGATGACGCCGATGAGATGCGCGAGGCTGTCTGCGAGCTCCTCCAGGAGATGCTGACGGTCAATGAAGTCGATCAGGAGCAGGTCGTCAGCATCATCCTGACCGGAACCCCCGACATCCATGCGGCGTTCCCGGCCACCGCGGCGCGGGCGCTGGGGCTAGCCGACGTCCCGCTGCTGTGCGCCCAGGAGCTCGACATCGACGGAGCCGTGGAGCTCGCAGTGCGCGTCTTGATCCACGCCGACGTATCCCGGTCGCGAGCCGACATCCATCACGTCTACCTCCGTGGTGCAGACGTGCTCCGACAGGACCTCAAGCGGTGAGCGTTCCCGTCGCCGGGCCCGTACTCGTTGCCGGAAGTGGGCTCCTTGGCACGTCCGTGGGACTAGCGCTTCGGCGTGCAGGGGTCGAGGTGCAGCTCGATGACGTCGATGCGTCGGTGCTGGCGGCCGCGGTGGCTCGCGGTGCTGGCCTGCCGCGCAAGGAGTCCTCGCCGGATCCCACCCTCGTCGTGATCGCGGTTCCACCCGGTGCCGCCGGACAGGCGATGGCTGACGCATGCCGATTCGCTAACGCCACCGTCACCGACGTGACGTCGGTGAAGGCCCTGCCTATGGAGCAGGCCCGAGCTGCCGGAGCGGACCCGCAGCGGCTCGTCGGTGGTCATCCACTCGCCGGTCGTGAACTCTCCGGGCCCGGGGCGGCGCGACTCGACCTGTTCGACGATCGAGTGTGGGTCATCTGCCCCGGCGACGGGGCTGATCCCGCGCGGGTCGATGCCGTCGTCGATCTGGTTGTCACCTGCGGCGGCGTGCCCCTGCGCATGTCCCCTCTCGAGCACGACCGCGCGGTTGCCCTCACCTCGCACGCCCCGCAGGTGATGGCCTCGCTGCTCGCGGCGCGGCTCCTCGATGCCGATCCCGAGGCCGTCGCGGTATCGGGCCAGGCCCTGAAGGACATGACCCGCATCGCCCAATCCGATCCGATCCTGTGGCAGGCCATCCTGCGCGCCAATGCGGGTTCGGTCGCGGAGGTGCTCACGGCCCTCGCCGACGATCTGTCCGAGGTGATCGAAGACCTGCGTGCGGGTGAGGCAGCGGGGGCTACCGCCGGCGCCCTCACGCGGGGTGTTGCCGGTCGTCAGCGGGTGCCGGGCAAGCACGGTAGCGCCGCGGACGCCTATGACGTCGTCGCTGTCGTGGTTGCCGACCGACCTGGCCAGCTCGCCAGTCTCTTCGTCGCCGCGGGGGACCTCGATGTCAACCTCGAGGATGTCCGGATCGACCACGTGCTGGGCAAGCCTTCGGGACTCATTGAGCTGTCTGTGCGCCCCGACGTGTCTGCCCGGCTCTGCGACGGGCTGCGGCAGCGTGGCTTTGATGTGCGTAACTAGTGCGTAGGCTGCCTCCGTGTCCGTGATCGTCGCCATTGATGGCCCGTCGGGCTCAGGCAAGTCGAGCACCTCGCGGCTGGTGGCCAGCAGGCTTGGAGCACGCCACGTCGATACCGGTGCGATGTATCGGGCCATGACCTGGTGGATGCTCAGCCAAGCGGTCGACGTCAACGATGCCGCCGCTGTCGCGCGAAGATGTGGCGAGCCCGTCATCACGGTCAGCGATGACCCGGAGGGCCCTTACGTCAGCGTCAACGGAGTCGACGTGACCGCGGATATTCGCGGATGTGCAGTCGGCGAGGCTGTGAGTCGCGTCAGCGCCGTCCCCGAGGTCCGCTCGCAGCTTGTGGCCATCCAGCGGGGGATCGTGGCCGAGGCTCGCGCGGAGGGTGAGGGCGTGGTGATGGAAGGTCGGGACATCGGGACCGTCGTACTGCCTGATGCCGACGTGAAGGTGTATCTCACGGCGGATGCATCGGCTCGTGCTGAGCGTCGTGCTCGTGAGCAGATGGGCAGTTCCGAGGTGGATGGCAACGCCATACGGGCCACGGAAGAGCACCTGTTGTCCCGCGATGCCGTCGACTCCACGCGTGCCGTTTCCCCGCTCCAGGCTGCTGAAGACGCCCTGCTGATCGATGGCACCTTGCTCTCCCTCGATGAAGTAGCCGATCAGATCCTGGCGCGGGTCGCGGATCGATCGCCATGAAGGTCTCGGCGGCCGCAACAACCCGCAATCTCCTCGGCCCGCTCGTGCGCATGGCCTACCGAGTGAATGTCATCGGCGCGCACCACGTGCCGGCGAGGGGGGGACTGCTGTTGGTCGCGAATCATCCCGGTATCGCCGATGCCACCTTCCTGGGTGTGGCTTCGCCCAGGCCCGTGCGCGTGTTGATCGAAGCGGGTGCCTTCGCCCCCGTCTGGAGTGCACTGTCGCGCAGCATCGGCCGCATCGTGGTGGCTGATGACGACCAGGCGGCAGGCGTGCGCGATGCCGTCACTCTCGTGGGGGGTGGAGAGGCCGTGGCCATGTTCCCCGAAGGCGGACTTCCCTCAGTCGATCACCCCGGGCGGGTTGCTTCGCTGGGCGCGGCCTACGTGCAGGTGACCACCGGCGTCCCGGTCGTCCCCGTGGCCCTGCTCGGGTCACACGGTCGCCGGCCGACCGATCCGCCACCGGTCCGCGCCACCGTCGATGTCATCTTCGGAGTGCCCTTCACCCCACAGCCGGTATCCGATCCGTGTGTTCGAGCCACAGTGGTCGATGTCGCGGAGGTCCTTCGCCAGTGCCTTGCGGACCACGTGATGACCGCCACGCACCGCACAGGGCGAGTCGCGGTGGCAGGGCAATCCTTCACGCGTAAAGATGGTGCGCTGTGATCCAAGACGACTCTCCTGATGGCGACATTTTGTGGATAGACGATACCGACAACACGGCGTGGGTCGACGAATCGGATTCCGACGATGCGACCGCGATGGCGGACGCTGCCCGTGCCGCCGCCATCGCGGAGTTCGGCGAACTCGAGGAGTTCACGGACGACGTAGCGGATGAGCGGCTGATTCCGACGATTGCCGTGGTCGGCCGCCCCAATGTCGGCAAGTCGACGCTCGTTAACCGCATCCTGGGTCGCCGCGAAGCCATCGTGGAGGATGTGCCGGGCGTCACGCGTGATCGCGTCAGCTACGAGGCGCAGTGGAATGGTCGCGACTTCATGCTCATGGACACCGGCGGCTGGCAGAAGGACGCGCGTGGGATAGCCGGACTCATTGCCGCCCAGGCCGAGCGGGCGATCAATGAGGCGGATGTCGTGATGTTCGTTGTCGATGCCACCGTGGGTGCCCTCAACGAAGACGAGGCGGTTGTGCGCGTGCTGCGCAAGTCAGGCGTCCCCGTGATCCTCGTCGCCAACAAGGTCGACGATGCGCGCAGTGAGGCCGATGCGGCCGCACTGTGGTCAATGGGCCTGGGCGAGCCGCACAACGTGTCGGCCCTGCATGGCCGGGGGAGCGGTGACCTGCTTGACCACGTGGTCGAGTTGCTCCCGGAGGAGGGCCAGGGCCGCACTCGCGGGGGAGGGCCGCGGCGTGTGGCCCTCCTGGGCAAGCCCAACGTGGGGAAGTCGTCGCTGCTGAACAAGCTGGCTGGCGAGGCGCGTGTTGTGGTGGACTCGGTGGCGGGCACCACGGTCGATCCCGTCGACGAACTCATCGTTCTTGGCGGTCGCGAGTGGTGGTTCGTCGACACGGCGGGCATTCGGCGCCGCGTCAAGGAGGCCAGCGGCCACGAGTACTACGCGAGCCTTCGCACGCATGCCGCACTGGAGAAGTCCGAGGTGGCGCTCGTCCTGGTGGATGCGTCCGAGCCCATGAGCGAGCAGGACCTGCGGCTGCTCTCCCTCGTCGTCGAGACGGGTCGAGCCCTGGTGATCGCCTACAACAAGTGGGACCTGATGGACGAGGATCGGCAGCTCTACCTCGAGAAGGAGATCGAACGCGAGCTCGTGCAGGTGCGCTGGGCTCCACGCGTCAACGTCTCCGCTCTGACGGGGCGCCATCTGCAAAGGCTTGTACCCGCCCTCGATGAGGCTCTGGTGGGCTGGGAGACGCGCATCCCGACCTCGCGTCTGAATTCATTCCTCTCCGAACTCGTGGCGGCGCATCCTCATCCGGTGCGCGGTGGCAAGCAGCCGCGCATCCTCTTCGGCACGCAGGCCGGTTCCCGGCCACCCACGTTTATCTTGTTCACCACCGGATTCCTCGAGGCCAGCTATCGGCGTTTCGTCGAACGGCGCCTGCGTGAGGAGTTCGGCTTTGTCGGCACGCCGATCCGCATCAACCTGCGCATCCGCGAGAAGCGCCGCCGCGGCTAGTCGCTCCCTGCGTTCAGTGGCGGGTTGTGCTGCCCTTCACCGGCGTGTCGCGCAGCACATCCGCCACTGAACGAGTCGGGGCGGGTGCGTTGCGCGCGTGGCTGGTCGGTAGGCTTTCGTGGTTCCCGTAAGCCAGGTCACCTGGGACTGCGGGGCGGCGGGCTGTAGCGCAGCTTGGTAGCGCACTTGACTGGGGGTCAAGGGGTCGCAGGTTCAAATCCTGTCAGCCCGACAGATGTCTTCACACGTCAAAGGCCGGCTTCTCACCTCGAGGAGCCGGCCTCGACTGTCGTCGGAGGTGGAGTGGGGACCATTCTGGGGACCATTCCCCTCGAACACTTGACCTAAGTCGGCCGCTTCGGACCTTCGAGAGCGGCGACGTGCGGAGCTCGACCTCGACGTCGCAAAGCCTCGAGCCGGCTCTCTTCCTTCGGTAGCTCGACGTCGAGACGCTTCCTCGAGGTCGGGGTCAGGCCGAGGGAGTCGAGCATCCGTCCGACCTCAGCGTCAAGAGCTCTGAGCTCCTTGGAGGCGGCGAGGTTGCCGGCCATGGCCTCGGCTCGGAGTGAGACCCGCTCCTCGAGGGACTCGCGGAGCATGGCGACGAGGATGAGGTCAACCGGGAGCCACCACGGAGGCGGGTCGGAGACGAGAGCGTCGAAAGCCGCGAGGGAGGCGTCCGAGGGAGGGGGAGTCCCCTCGGCGAGCTTGACCGCTCCTCGAGCTCGATGTCGTGAGGGTCGGTAGGTGCCTTCGCGGAGGTGCTCCTCGGTCGGCTTCGGGGGTCGGCCGGGAGGCTTCCCGGTCGGCTTTCGTGGCATGGCGGGTCCTTTCGTTAGGTGGGAGTTATGGCGAGCGTCGAAGTGCCGGCGGCGTGCGTATGGCTACACGGCGGGTAGCGAGGGACGGAGAGCGCTGACTTTCTGGGGTACTCCCGAGGGATGCCGGGGGGATACCGGCAAGGACGGAGCATCAGGCACCTAGCTCCGCTCGAGCCTGAGGCTGTGGCGCGGTGACGAGCGCTCGACAGCTGTCGCAGAGGGGACCAGTCGACCCTTCGCCGTAGCGTCGAGTCTGAGAGCCACACGCTGAGCACGGTCCGAAGCCCTCCTCGAGCGCGAGGTCAAGCTCGAGCTCGATGCTGTCGAGTGTCACCTTGTCGCTCGGCGTCCTACTCGGCTCACTCGGGTCAGCCTTAGAAAGGTGGTCCGAGTGGTCCGAGTGACCCGAGTCGACGGCCGACTCGAAGGGTGCGAGGTCGAGGTACCAGACGCTCGGACCTTGCCGCTCCCTCCGTCGCCGGTACTTGACGCCGGCCTTCGAGCGCGCTCGCTTGAGGGTGGAGTCGGAGAAGCCTGCAGCTCTGGCAGCTTTCACGACGTCACCTCGAGAGGCTTCCCCTCCTCGCTCCGTCAGGAATGATGACAGCCACTCGGCGGCCTCGTCCCGCTCCGACCGGTCCTCCTCGGAGCTCACAGAGCGGAGCACCTCCGAGGCCTCGACGTCGACCTCTCCGAGCCACTCGAGGCGGCCGGTGACGGCCTCGACTCCGCGGGACTCGACCCTCGCCTCTTCGACCCTGTAGCGAAGGCCGGGAATGTCAAGAGGACCGAGGTTGCTCTTCGCGAGGACGACAAGGCAGCTCCCGTCCTCGGCGTCAGGGTCGCGAGCGACGAGGTGAACCGCTCGAGGGACTTGAGTGAAAGCCTTCGACCCGAGCACCTTGTCGAGCGTCTCCGCGGTCGCGGCCTTATTGAGGTGCGCGAGTCCTGCGACAGAAGCTCCCGTCTCGTGAGCCACCCTCGCCAGAGGGTCGAGCGCCTTGCGGACGGAGGTGTCCTTCCATGAGTCGATGCCGTGGTCGAGCGCTGAGACGAGCGGGTCGATGACGACGAGCGCGGACTGTGTGCTCTCTATGGCTTCTCGCAGGAGGTCGAGGTCGACCGGGAGGATGGGGGACTGACTCGTCTCCTCGTCCCCGACTTCGACCTCTAGGCGGTGGACTCGGGAGAGGTCCGCTCGAGCTGCCATTAGTCGGGGAGCGATAGTCGCCCGCCAGCTGTCCTCGACCGCGAGGAGGAGGACAGATCGAGGGGTCCCGATGAGACATCCCTCGAGCTCGCCGCGGGTGAGCTGTGCCGCGATGTCGCAGAGGACAAGGCTCTTCCCGATACCTTCCCGACCGGCCACTAGTGACAGCTCTCCGAAGGGGAGCCGCTTGTCCCACAGCCACTCCGTCGACCGGATGTCGATGTCAGCCGCAGACGTGAGCTTGAGTCGACGTCGAGGTCGAGAGGAGACCTCTTCGACTCGACAGCTACAGGGGACGCCGGTGACCTCGGCCGGCTTCGTGAGCACCCTCCTCACTCCTCCGAAGACGAGCGACTTCCACTCGGCTCGAGCTTCCTTCTCCGTGCGGCGCATGGACTCGCCGGAGGTGACGGTCGAGACAAAGACGGACCCGACAAGCTCGAGCGCTTCCCTGACCCCGCGGTGGCCTTCCTCTCCTGCTCTGAGGAGCGCGTAGGAGGCCTTGACTCCTCCGTCGTGCGCCGACCCTCGTGACCGCTCGACAGCCGCGAGAGCGTCTCCGGTGAGATGCGCGACCCGCTCGCATGTGGGACCGGCCGGGAGGCCTTCGAGCCATGCCTTCTCCTCGGCCTTACTCGAGGTCGAGGCGGGAGCGGTGAAGCTGTCCCAGATGTCGCGGCCGGCGGTGAGTCCGTCAATCCACGCTCGAGGCAGCTCGGGGAGTTCCTCCGGCGTAGGGGGTGCGACGTCAGCTCCGTCCTCGTCGAGCCACCGGTAGACACTTCCCTCGGGATGCAAGCTCGGGGAGCACACGAGGTACCGGTGACCGAAGCGGACGAGCTCGATGTCAGCGCCGGCCTCAGTCGGCCACGAGCGCTCGAGACAGGCCCGGGGGAGGCGATAGAGCCGGATACCGGAGATGCCGTCCGAGCGTGACGTCGAGCGCTTCGTCGGAGGCAGGGGTCCCCATCGGGTGATGAGACCGGCGAGCGTGTCCCCTCCGGTCTTCGTGCCGTAGTGGTCGACGTCGAGTCCGATGACGTCCCGCGGAAGTCGAAGAGCGAGGTTCCCGGCCGGGTAGGTGCGACCTCCGGCGCGGAAGCCATGCCTTCGCCATTCCTCGACGTCAGCTCCGCTCGGCATATGGCCGGTCGCTCCGGTGTATCCGCTCGGCGGGGGAGTCTTCGAGCTCGCCGGCAGGGGGATGGTCCCCTCCCACCCTCGAGCTCGGTAGAGGTCCGCACAGTCAAAGGGGGTGAGTCGAGTCGGCTCTTCCGTGGTGGCGGTTTCGTATTCTGGGGGGAGGTCCCCGCTCGATAGGCGCGAGCGGGGACCTTTCGTCATCTCCACTAGCCGAGGCCTCCTTGAGGAAGCTCCGAGCCGGAGGCTGTGAATCCGCGGAGGCGTCGAGCAGGCGAGGAGCTGAGTGGCCGGATGACCGGCCCCGATGCCTCGAAGCGGTCGCGAAGCGTGCCGGGGATGCCGGCCACGAGGTCGAGCACTCGGTAGGCGAGCGCCTCTTCGTACTCCTGCCACCAGTAGAGCCACCTCTCCCATCCCGGTGCGAAGCGCCGAGTGTTCTGGATGCTCTCGAGGTTGATGTCTGAGGCTTCGACGGTCAGCGCGACCGGTGACTCGAAGGACTCGCCGTAGGAGCCGGCGAAGGTGTCGGACGAGAAGGCCGCGCAGAGGAGAGACTTAGTGACGCGGAGGCGAGATGTGCTGTCGTCGAGAATCTCCCACCCGAAGAGCTGGCGCTCGACAAGCTCGTCGAGTCCGATGACTGAGGCGAGGAGTCGCTCGGGGAGTGAGTCGAGGTTGCGGGTCATCAAGCCTCCTCTGTCCGTCGCTCGAGCCATGGCTCGGAGGGGGATTCGAGGTAGTGCTTCCCGTCGAGGTCGACCGGATGACCGGTGAGGTCGAAGAGCGGACGCTCTCCATCGAAGCGAGGGGGAGTCGACATTAGGCCGCGCCTCCTCGGGTGTGCGAGACCTCGACGTCTCGGCCGAGGAGCTTGAGCAGGCTCGCGGTGGGAATGACCAGACGTCGGCCGAGTCGGATGGCGGGAAGCTCTCCGCTCGCGGCCTTCTCGTATGCGAGTGACCTTCCGATGCCGAGGAGCTCACCGGCTTCCTCGACAGTCAAGGTCGGCCGGACATCGGGGTCCGGCAGCGCTGTAGTTCTCATGGGGGGTCCTTTCGTCATGGGTCGGACGTGACCGACCTGTGACCTAGTGTGCCCTAGTCATGTGTTGTCTGCAACCGACCCATGAGGTAGCCTCGTGTCCGTGGACAGGGCGACACGCGAGACGACGACGCCAGAGCTCGACCGGCTTGTCGGCCGGAACCTCAGGAAGCTCCGAGAAGAGCTCGACCTCTCGCAGACGGACATAGCCGAAGGCATGGCCGCGGCAGGCTTCCCGGCATGGCGCAAGGCAACCGTCGCCGACGTCGAGCGAGGTGCTCGCAAGGTGACACTCGACGAGCTCGCCGGCCTTGCCGACGTGACCGAGCACAAGCTCGAGCGCTTTCTCGTGCCGGACGCCGACCTCTCAGCCGATGCAGCGCGCCGAGCAAAGGTGCTCACCGGCAAGGTCAAGCCTCAGACGCCGGACGGCCGCGGGGATGTATCGGTCGAGCGAGACAAGGAGAAGCTCGAGTCCTTCCTCACCGGAGAGCTCGGCCTAGATGTCGACGAGTTGTCGAAGCTATGCCGCGAGATGTACGGCCACCCGGACGTGTGGCTTGAGCGGGAGCGACGGGTCACGGCTCAAGGGTTCCCAGAGTCCTACGAAAGGGAGCGCCACGAGTTCCGCGCTCGCAGAGGTCACGCGACTCGAGCCATGCTCGCCGAGATGCGCGACCGAATCCAAACTAAGCCGACAAAGCCGAGGGGGACGAAGTGACCACGATGCGCCGAGGGAATGGCGAGGGGAGTGTCACGGCCGAGCCGGAACGCGGAGGATACGCCGGGAAGGTCCGCGTCACAGACCCGTCGACCGGAGCCTCGAGGCGAGTGACTGTCCGCGGGAAGACTCGAAAGGAAGTCAGAGACAAGCTCCGGGAGGTAGTCAAGCGCTCCGAAGCCGGTCGAGCGGTCGTTGACTCCCGGCTCACAGTCAAGGCCTACCTCGAGCGGTGGCAGAACGCGGGACTCGTCGCTCGAGGTCGAGGTCGCTCAACCGTGCAGGGGTACCGGTACGCAATCGAGCGTCAGCTCGTGCCATTCCTGGGGGACCTTCCGCTCAACCGACTCCGGTCTTCGGACGTCGAGCGCTTCCTCGTCGCCATGGCGAAGGGAGAAGTCGGCGAGCGCAAGCGTCCCTACGCCGAGTCCACCATTAGGACGAGTTTCACGGTCGTCAAGCTCGCGCTCGATGATGCTGTCCGAGACGGACTCCTCGCCAGGAATCCCGCGGCCTCCGTCACTCGTCCGAAGGTGTCAAGGCAGGAAGCTCGAGTCCTGACGCCGGACGAGACTCGACGGCTCCTCAAGGCCGCAGAGAAGCATCGGCTCTACCCGTGGCTCATCCTTGTCGGCTCCCTCGGCCTTAGGAAGGGAGAGAGCCTCGCGCTCCGGTGGGAAGACCTCGACCTCGAGGCCGGCACCCTCAAGGTGACCGGGACCCTCAACCGCTTCCGAGGAGCGGACGGGAAGTGGCAGCTCGAGCGCGGAGAGCCTAAGGCGAAGTCTCGACGGACCCTCGACATCTCGGAGACGCCGGCACTCGTCGAGCTCCTCCGCAAGGTGAAGCGCTCTCAAGCGGAGGAGAAGCTCAAGGCGGGAGCGGCATGGACGGAGAAGGGTGTCGTCTTCTCGACCCCGCTCGGGACCTACGTCGACCCGCGGAACGCGCTCCGAGCTGTGAAGGGGTGGGCAGAGAAGGCCGGCCTCGATGCCGGAGTGTGTGTCCACACGATGAGGCATACGAGCGCGACAGCACAGCTCGACGCCGGCCTCTCGCCGAAGGTGGTCGCGGAAGTGCTCGGCCACTCGGACACTCGAGTGACGATGGAGACCTACGCTCACGCGCTCGACCCGGCGAAGGCTCGAGCTGTGAAGGCAAGCGCGGCACTCTTCGGCGCGGGGTAGCCTCAGCCGGGGAGGTAGGGACCTTGGGGGAAGCGGACTCCTTCGCTCGAGAGAGGCCTCCCTCGCCTGTCTGTCCGAATTGTGGTCAGCCGCTCGGAGCTGACGGGACTTGCGCGAGGTGTAGACGGGAGAAGCGGCGTGACGCTGTGAGGCTCCTCCGCGCGCGCGAGGGGGGGCGTGCGAGAGGGGGGCGTGCGAGTGCGCGAGGGGGGGTTGCGCGTGCGAGAGGGGGGTGTGAGCATGCGTGTGGGGCCCGGGCATGCCCGGGCCCCACACGACGCGCTGGAAACTACTTCTTGATCGTGACGCGGATCTGGCCGAGGCCGAGGTCCGGCGTAAGCGAGTCGACGCCCAGGGCCTCGTTGAGCGTCTTGACGACGACCTTGTCCTTGGTCAGGTGGAGGTTACCCTGCCACACCTGGCCATCGACACCGTCAGCCTTGACCTTGAAGTGCTTGGCCGTGAAGACCTCGACCATCGTGCCGGCAAACGCCATGCGGACCTTCGCGGTCTTCTTCGCGGCATTGACGGTGATCACGGGGTTGGAGAGCTCGACACCGCCGACCTTGATGCCGCCGCTGTGCTTGACGACATTGCCGTTGACCGCGGTGACCGGGAAGGTCATCTTCGAGCCGATGAACTTCGCGGGGGCGACCGGCGTGATCAGCTTGATGATGCCGGCGTACTCCTTCTTGAAGGAGATGAGCGTGGTGCCGCTGGCCTTGGCCTTGGGGGTGGCGGCCTGGACCGGGCCCGAGGCGATGGCCGCGGGGGCTGCAACGAGCGCGACGGCGGTGGCCGAGGCGATGAGGGTCTTGCGGAGGTTCATGGAGTCTCCACTCATGAGGGGCGTGGGGCGCTCGGGGGAGCGCGTAGTGAGCCTCCATTATCACATGCGGCCGGGGCCGCTCAGGCGCCGAGGTCCGGAAATCCGCCCTTCCCCCCGGGCCTAGGGACCCCCAGCACGTGCGTGGGGCCCGGACCATCAGGTCCGGGCCCCACGTGAGAAGCAGCGTGGGCTACTTCTTGATGTTGATGGTGGTGCGGATCTGGCCGAGGCCCATGTCGGGGGTGAAAACATCGGCGCCGACCGCCGAGTTGAGGGTGTCGACCACCAGGGTGTTGGTGGTCAGGTGGAGGAAGCCCTGCCACACCTGCTGCTTCTTGCTCTGGGTGCGGATCTTGAAGTTCTTGATGGTGAAGAGCTCGATCGAGCCGAGAGCGGAGGTCACGGTGATGCTCGCGGTGTCATTGGCGCCGATCACGATCACGGGATCGGAGACCTCGACGGCACCGACCTTGATCGCACCCTTGTGGTAGACCATCGTGCCCTTGACGTTGGTCACGGGGAAGGTGAGCTTAGTGCCCGACTTCTTGGCGGGGGTCACCGCGACGATGCCGCCGACGACCGTTGCGAGCTTCTTGTCGAACGAGATCAGCGTGGTGCCGCTGTAGGTGGTCTTGGCCGTGGCCGCAGGGGCGGCGGCCATGCCGACACCGGCAACCAGGGCGACGCCGGCGGCGACGCTGACGAGCTTCTTGGTGAAATTCATGAACCCTCCGTGGGTCTACTTCTCCAGACCCCCGCAGGGGGCCGGCCGCCCACGGCGGTCGTCGAGCTCGGCAAGCGTCGGCGACAAAGGCCGAGGAAGTGGCGACGGTCGAGGAATCGACTGAGGCACCTAAGCTCGCCATGGAGTCCCCCTCGACCTCGCCGACGGAAGCCTTACTCGCGGCGGACAAGCCGGACGTCAAGGCAGGTCAAGCGCGGGAGAGCCGACCCGGAATCCGGGGACCATTCTGGGGACCATTAGCGTCCGGACAGAGCGAGAGTCGGCGTCACCGGCCGGCATCGAGCTCGTCTCTCTGCTCTTCGTTATGGGGAGAAGTCTCAACCGGTAGCACTCGGAATCACGCGGCATCACAGCCGCGTTCGCCTGGGGGTCAAGGGGTCGCAGGTTCAAATCCTGTCAGCCCGACGGGCGAACACCCACGTCAGCAGGTCTTCCGGACGACGGAAGACCCCTCCGCATTGCGCGTGGAGGGGTCTTCTTGTCACAGACGTGTCACATTGGTCCCGGCTACGCCCCCGCCCCCAACCGTTGGATCGACTCCGAAACCCTCTGCTGACCGCGGTTCACCTGCTTGCGCTTGTCGTAGACCGTCCGCATGACCTCCTCGTCATGCCGAGAAAACTACTCGATCGCGATGGGGCCATGCGTGCCGAATGACGAATACCAGGCATTGCCCACCTCGTCGCTCGCGAACAGCCACACGTCGTCACTCCCTGGCGACACACCCGGCGGGATCTCGACGTCCACGCGGAAGACACCGTCTCGGGCGTCACCCGAGATGGTCTCCATGGGACCCGCGCCCCAGATGGATGCGAATTGGGGCTCGCCTCCGCGAAGCAGGAAGCCGATGGACGCGACGCCCGAGACATCCTGGGCTCGCACGGTGATGCTGAGCACGTCTCCCGGTCGCACAGTTGAAGCGAACATGACATCTGAGACCGTCGGAGGGTCACGGTCATCACTTCCGCCGACCGTCGCAAATGACGTGGTCCCTTCAGGCCACGTGCCGTTGCCAAGAGCGTCGTGTGCCCCGACCCACACCGTGAAGGTGTCATTGATGACGTTGGCGGGCACCTCACACGTGACCGCGTAGACACCGTCGCGCTCATCGCCACTCATGAGCCGGGCGCTCGCTCCGAAGCACCAGGAGACCCACCCCTGACGACCCTGGGAGTTCCAGGTCTCGCTGCGCACAAGGAGATAGGACCCCGTGACCGTTGAGGGATCGGTCACGCGCCACGCCACGGTGACCTGCGTTCCCGCTGCCACCGTCGCGGGCACCTGCACATCGGTGATGGTGGGGCCGGAGGAGTCGAGTGCGCAGTCCCGGCTGGGGACGTCCTCGTCGGACACCTCGCAGGTGTCGTCACCAGAGCCACCCACGAGCGTGTCACGGCGCATGCCGCCATCCAGAGCGTCATCTCCCGCGCCGCCGAGGAGCAGGTCGCGGCCCGCTCCTCCGATGAGGAGGTCGTCGCCCCCGCCGCCGCGAATGACGTCATTGCCGCCTCGGCCGCAGATCACATCGTCTTGAGGAGTGCCTCGCAAGACGTCGGCATCGGGCGTGCCCGTGATGGTGCACTGTGGCGCGGGAGCCGCGAGCGTGACGCCCGCCGGAGGAGTCGAGGCGCTGGCACCGACAGCGGGTCCGGCTGAGGACATCGCGAGCCCCGAGATCACCATCAGCGCACCAGCGCCCACGGCCACGAGCCGTCGCGCACCGCCGGTGCCCACCACGATGAACTCCCCTCGGCGACGATTGCGCTGGCTCTGGGATATCGCCGCTTCCAGGGGCTGATTCCCCCACGGAGACCGTACCCCGCCCGGTTGGCAACCGCAGGTCGGGCGCGGGAGACCTGGCCTTCCGGTGTCCACGCGAACGCTCACGCTCACGACCTGTGAGGTCTTTCCCTTCAAGCAACGCGTCGAGGTACTGAGCGGGCACCTCACCTAAGACGCACGGGGTATCTTTCGAGAGGTAACCGAACATCACGCCCGCAGCAGGCCGCCACCTATCATCAGGTCGTGCCTCCCGGCTCATGGTCCCCGGCCGTGCGCGCGCTCTCAGCCGACACTCTGACGACGTGCTGGCGCGAGTGCGGCATCCCCACGGACAGCCTGATCCTCCCATTGTGGATTGAATGGAAGTACTCGGGACGTGCGCGCGCCAGATTGGTGTTCTAAGCGCTAGTCCACTTTGGTCCAGTTTTGTGCTTACGTTCAATCGTCGGCCTCTCGCCGAAGGTGGTTGCGGACGTGCTCGGCCACTCGGACACTCGAGTCACGATGGAGACCTACGCTCACGCGCTCGACCCGGCGAAGGCTCGAGCTGTGAAGGCAAGCGCGGCACTGTTTGGCGCGGGGTAGGGCTACACACGCCGAGCTGCTGCTACTGCCCTATGGGTCATTGGCTCACGGAGGGCTTGGGAGATTGTCGGTTGAAGACGTTCATCTGGTCCGGGCTAGGCATCACCTTGGGGCTCACTCTCGTTATCCGCCATCGTCGACGGCAACCGAGCGACGCGCTCGGATTCGACGGACGTGACCACGGCGTAGGGCAGGCCTTCTTCTCCTACCGCCGCTACGAGCAGGACACGGCTGGATCCATCACTGCGACATGAACCCATGGCTAAGGTGACGTCCATGCGCACCCGATCGCTTGCTGCCCTCGTCGTGGGGGCTGCCTTAGCCTTCAGCTCCCTCGCTTCGCCCGCGGGATTTGCCGCGCTGACTCCGGCCCACGCGCCCCTGGCCGCATATGCGCTCGCCGCGTCGACGTCCGAGTCGGCCTCCGGCTTGATTGCACGCGTCGTACTGCCGGCAGGGGTCGGCTGTCCGTCGCTGGACGTGATGATGCCCGCCAAGCAGGGGTCAAAGAAGGTGCGCAAGGCCATGCAGGAGCGCAAGGCCGGAGCGACCACGCTGAACGCCTTCAGCACGCTCCTCGTGTGCGAGGCGCCGATACCCAAGGGCGCTCGCGCGGCGTCCATCGCGGGACGGTCCATACCCGCGTTCATCCCGCGCAACATCGACTCGATCGCGCTGTTCGGTGACTCGGGGTGCCGCCTGAAGGGCACCGAGGTGCAGGCGTGCAACGACTCAGCGCAGTGGCCCCTCGCGCGAATCGCGCAGTCGATCGTGCGTGACAAGCCTGACGTCACGATCTTCCTGGGGGACTTCTTCTATCGCGAGGAGTCATGCCCCACCGCCAACTCGGCAATCTGCGGCGGTAGCCCGGCACCTTTGCCCGAAGCGCCCTTCACAGATTCGGCGTGGGGCTGGGTGGCCGACGTACTGACGCCGATGGGCCCCCTGCTTTCCGCAACGCCGCTCGTGGTCGTGAGGGGCAATCACGAGCAGTGCAGCCGGGGAGGCAACGGCTTTTACCTTATGTTCGATCCTGCTTTCGGGACATCCAGGAGCTGCGCACCTGCGGCCGGTGTGGCGCCGACGGTGTATTCGCCCACGAGAGCCGTCGATCTGTCGATCAAGGGCGGCCGCGGCCTTCGCCTGGTCAACGTCGACTCCGCCAATGGCAGCGACAACACGATTGACGACACGATCGCCGCTAGCCTGCGCCCGCTCTACGAGCGCGCCCATAACCTTGCCAAGGCTTCCGACGAGGCCTGGCTGCTCACACATCGTCCGCTGTCGGGGGTCTTATCCAATCAGTACCTCCCCGTCCCGCAGGGTGAGAGCACGACGTGGACCTCAGTGACCCAGGCCTATGCGTCCTACGGCCTTCTCGATCCGTTCTCCCTATCGCTGTCCAGCCACGTGCATATCGCCCAAGCCGTTCAGATTCCCGGCCAGCCGGGAGAGTTGATCCTCGGCAATGGCGGCACCGAACTCGACCCGACGACGGCGTATCCGATACCGCCCTACGGCCCCCTGACGAATGCCTCAGGCCAGCCGCTCGCCCCAGAGCGCGGAACGCTGCCCACGGCACAGAGCCTGCAGACCTGGGTGACATTCGGCTATGCCATGGCGGCGCCCGCAGCGACGGGGTGGACGATCGCGCTGAACGACGTTCGAGGTGAGGCCTTCGCCACCTGCCGGCTGAAGGGCCGCCAGATCACCTGCGCGTAGGGAACTAGACGAGTTCGCGGCGCACCCGGGGACCATTCTGGGGACCCATAGCGACCGGACAGAGCGAGAGTCGGCAGCACCGGCCGACATCGAGCTCGTCTCACTGCGCTTCGTTATGAGGAGAAGTCTCAACCGGTAGCACCCGGAGTCACTCGACATCACGGCCGCGTTCGCCTGGGGGTCAAGGGGTCGCAGGAGCACACCCAGCGGCCCGACGGATGAAATTCTCCGCGCGAATGGCGTGCCTTGGCGCGAGACGCCTACTTCCAGTAGTTGTTAGCAGCCGCGATCGTTGAGAATTCAATGGCGACCGTCTGCCCCAGTGCGATCATCATGCCGGGTTCCGTCGAGTAAATCGCGCGTTGGCGTGTGCGCTCATCTGCGTCGGGCTGGGTTGCCTTGATGATCATCCGTGCCAACTTCATCGCAAGTTGGCGACCCTCTTCGGGTGTTTCCGTCTGCAGTGTTCCTCCGGGGATCAGTTCGATATCTGCCATGACCTACCTCCATTGCGCTGGATGTTTCCGTTTCTCTCTCGAGAACGCTCGGCTGCTCGTGTGGATCACTGAACCACGCGTCATCGTGAAAGCGCGACAGAAAGGGCGAACCGTTGCGAAAGTTTAAGGAAATGGGATTGCGGACTCACTATCGCGCTATGCTCGCCGCATTGGGTCGTCCCCATTGTGGCGACTGTCGAAGGAGGTAGGCGTGGGCCTTTCCCAGGATTTAGATGCAGTGCTGAACGGCGTAGTCGACAGTGATCCTCGCGTGCCGGGAGTTGTTGCGATGGTGACGGACCGGAACGAGAACGTCTACGAAGGCGCGGCAGGAGCCCGCGACCTCGGGACCGGCGTTCCCATGACGACTGATTCGGTGTTCGCCATCTTCTCCACCACCAAGGCAATCACGGGAACGTGCGTGATGCAGTGCGTCGAGGAGGGCCTGCTCGATCTCGACGCGCCGGCAAAGAACTTCGCCCCCGAACTCGGTCGACTTCAGGTTCTCGACGGGTTCGACGGTGATGGAAATCCCGTCTTGAGGCCGCCCAAGCGGGACATCACCACCCGAATGTTGATGCTCCACACTGCCGGCTTCGGCTACGACTTCTTCAATGAGAACTACAACCGCATGGCCGAGAACCATGGGCAGCCCAGCGTCATCACCGCCTCAAGGGCCTCGATCGAGACCCCGCTGCTGTTTGACCCGGGCGACATGTGGGAATACGGCACCAATATCGATTGGGCCGGGGAGGTTGTCCAAGGGGTGCGCGGCAAGCGTCTTGGCGAGGTCATGCGTGAGCGAGTCTTCGAGCCTCTGGGCATGGAGGACATCGGTTTCGTAATGTCGCCGTCGATGGCACAGAGGCGCGCCACGATCCACCTGCGTAACGCGGACGGTTCGCTGACCCCGCAGCCAGACCTCGTCCTCACCCAGGAGCCGGAGGTCCACATGGGTGGGCACGGCCTCTACGCAACGGTGGGGGAGTACATGAAGTTCATCCGGATGTGGCTCAACGACGGCGCTGGCCAGAATGGGCGAGTGTTGAAGAAGGAGACCGTCGAGGCGGCCGTCCGCAACGGGCTCGAGGAGCACCAGAAGGTGGTCATGCTTCCGGGCGTGATCCCGTGGCTGTCTAACGACGCCGAATTCTTCCCCGGCCTGCCCAAGTCCTGGTCCTTCACGTTCATGATCAACGACGAGGAGGCCCCGACGGGGCGCCCCGCGGGGGCGATTGGCTGGGCCGGCCTGGCCAATCTCTTCTATTGGATTGACCGCGCCAATGGGTTTGGCGGCTATTGGGCCACGCAGATACTTCCTTTCGCGGACGCGGTGTCCTTCACTGGTTTCATGGACATGGAGACAGCGACATACGGACAGAGGGTGGAGATCGGAGTGAGATGAGAGGGGCACCCCCCCGGTCGAGCGCCGCAACGCCTCAGGGTGCCGCTCCATCACGGCGCTGCGTGGGGGATTGACCAGGGGCGGCATATCTGGTTGGGTCACGGCATGTCTCCCAGTATGCGATCTGTCCTTGCCGTGGTTGGCTCCGTGGCCTTCGCTCTGCCGATGATGCTTGCTCATCCGGCTCAGGCGGCCGAATACAGCCCCTTGAGCGAGCGCCAGTTGACGGCCTCCTCACTCGGTGCAGGTGATGTGCCGCGATGGATGTCTCGCGGCACCACGCCCGAGGCGAGGCGCGACTTTCGCACGGGAGGTATAGCGGGCAGGCCGGCACTGTGCCTGGATCGTAGTGGCGACGCTCTGGAGGGCAGGCAGGCTCGCCAGTCGATGGATTCGTCGGTTCCCCTGCGAATGAACACTGAGGTCGGTTCCTACATCTACCAGTACCGCACCCGCGAGGCGGCTGTGCGCGCCTGGAACAACCTGAATTCGCTCGCTGCGTTGTGCGAGGGACGGGTCGAGGTGGATTTATCGGATGAGGGGATCTCCACCAGGATGGTGGTCAACACCGCGGTGAGCCAAACGCGGCCGCTTTATGGCACGGCCGGCCTGACGTTGTTCCTCGATTTCGATATCGTTGTCAAGGCCTTTGATACGAAATTTGCCTTCGTCGGTGATTCGTACGTCACTTACTACCTGGCCGGGACGTCGATCGTAGGTGTGGCGTTCACCTCCAGCGAGGGTACACGGGGCGTAGGCCGGGTGACGCGAGGTTTTGTCGACACCATGTCGATCGTTATCGCCCAGCGTGTAGAGCGCCGCAGCCTCCGTTAGGGAGAGCGCGAACCAGGTCATCGTGAAGTAAGCGACCCAAGGCTCATCTGTCCGCCTGGGCACGCCCAGTGACGGTGCCCATCATGATGGCATGAAACCGCTGGCTGCCGTGATCGTGAGCGTGGCTGTCCTGCTGGTTCGCCGGTCGTGCTCGGCCGGGACCGGACAGCAATTTCATGCCCTCACACGGCCGGTGATGCCGCCGATGACGAAGGCCACGGCGGCGAGTGCCACGAGGGTCGCGAGTACCGACTGCACTGAATAAGGATACTTCGCGCGCGCCCGGCCGGGCCGACGGCGGGTCAGGACATCTGT
>Ga0194133_10001686_pt1 | contig 37243 bp, 35 predicted proteins | sample TA2KigOf40mmetaG_FD_155448 | JGI IMG/M metagenome (GOLD analysis project Ga0194133, IMG submission 155448) | Freshwater microbial communities from Lake Tanganyika, Tanzania - TA2015055 Kigoma Offshore 40m | ecosystem: Environmental > Aquatic > Freshwater > Lake | place: Tanzania: Lake...
CCGCCTGGGCTTGAGTGAAACCCAAACGATTTCCCGTGCGAACTTTCCGCTGGTTGCTGGCGGCGATGGTCTCGGCCGCGGTCCTGCTCGGACTGGCAAGTGCCTGGTGGCTGTTCACCCCCGTCCCGCTGCGCCCCCCCGCTGGAGCGCAGGCGATTGAGTTGCTGATTGAGCCCGGCACGCCGCCGCGCGAGATCGCCCGCGAGGTCAGGCGGCTGGGCGCAGAGGTCAGCCCCACGCTGCTGTTTGTCTGGTTCCGGCTGTCTGGCCAGGCGCGACAAATCCGTGCCGGCAATTACGAAATTGTCCCCGGGGTCAGCCCATATGGGCTGCTGCGCATGCTGGTTCGCGGGGAGGAAAGCCTGCGCTATGTCACCTTGCCTGAGGGGCTGAGTTTTGTGCAAGTGCGTGCGGTGCTGGCCCGGGCCGATTGGCTCAAGCCCGACTCGCGCGGACTGAGTGACGGGCAGATCATGGAGCGTCTGGGCCGCGCCGGCGTGCACCCGGAGGGGCGCTTTTTCCCGGACACCTACAGCTACGGCAAGGGTAGCAGTGACCTGGAGGTGCTGCGGCGGGCCGCCCAAGCCATGGACAAACGCTTGAGCCAAGTGTGGGCACAGCGGGAGCCGGGCCTGCCGATCAAGACACCCGAGGAGATGCTGATTCTGGCCAGCATCATCGAGAAGGAGACCGGCAAGGCCGCCGACCGCCCCCTGATTGCGGGAGTTTTTGTCAATCGACTGCGCATCGGCATGCGCTTGCAAACCGATCCGACCGTCATCTACGGCCTGGGTAATCGCTTCGATGGCGATCTGCGTAAGCGCGATCTGCTGGCCGACACGCCCTACAACACCTACACCCGCGCCGGGCTGCCGCCTACGCCGATTGCCATGCCGGGCAAGGCGGCCCTGCTGGCTGCAGTGCAGCCGGCGCGCACGCCGGCGCTGTACTTTGTGGCGCGTGGCGACGGCAGCAGTAAGTTCAGTTCGACCCTGGAGGAGCACAATCGGGCGGTCGATAAATACATACGCGGGCGCTGAGCCCGTGCGGATGGCGGTGATGCCAAACAAGGGTTTGTTTATCAGTTTCGAGGGCATTGATGGGGCCGGCAAGTCGTCGCATGTGGGTGCGCTGGCCCAGGCTTTGCGCCGGACTGGCCGCACCGTCACCGAAACCCGCGAGCCAGGCGGAACCCCCTTGGCCGAGCAACTGCGAGCCTTGGTACTGCACCAAAACATGGATGCTTTGACCGAGGCGCTGCTGATCTTTGCCGGGCGGCGCGATCATCTGCAGGGGGTGATTGTGCCGGCCCTAGAGCGCGGCGAAGTGGTGCTGTGCGACCGGTTTACGGACGCAACTTTCGCCTACCAAGGGTACGGCCGTGGCTTTGACTTGGCCGTGCTGGCCACTCTGGAGCGCTGGGTTCAGGGGGCAGGCCTTGAGGGTCTGGTGCAGCCGCAGTTGACCCTGTGGTTTGACCTTCCGGCCCCGGTGGCGGCCCAGCGGCTGGCCGGGGCGCGGGTGCCTGACAAATTTGAGGCCCAGCCCGGGGCTTTTTTTGAGCGGGTGGCGGCCGGTTATGCGGCGCGTATGCAGGCCGAGCCGGCGCGGTTTGCGCGCATCGATGCCAACCGCGATCCAGGGGGCGTCTGGACCCAGGTTGAAGCGGCCGTGCGTCTGCGGGGTTTTTTGCCATGAGCGCACAAAATCCGCTTGCGCACTGGCTGCACAGGCAGCTGCAGGATTTGCTGCGCTATCCGGGTCACGCCCTGCTGCTGCGCGGGCCTTCGGGCCTGGGTCAGTACGAACTCGGGCTGGCCCTGGCCCGGGCCTGGCTGTGCCTGCAACCGACGGAGCAGGGCGCCTGCGGCCAGTGCGCCAGCTGCCACGGTGTGGATGTCCGCACCCATGCTGACCTGAGGGTGCTTTTGCCCGAGGCGCTGAGTTTGCAACTGGGCTGGCCTCTGGATGAAAAAACCCAGGGGGAGCTCGAGGCGGGCAAGCGCAAGCCCAGCCAGGAAATCAAGGTCGATGCAGCCCGCGATGCGGTGGCCTTCACCCAGCTCAGCCGATCGGGTGGCAACACCAAGGTGGTTCTGGTCTACCCCGCCGAGCGCATGAACACGGTCACCGCCAACACGCTGCTCAAGACGCTGGAAGAGCCCAGCGGCGCGTTACGGTTCATCCTGGCCACCGACGCGGCTGATCGCCTGTTGCCGACCTTGCGCAGCCGCTGTCAGGGCCACACCATGGTCTGGCCTGATGAGTCCGAAGCCCTGGCCTGGCTGGCCGGTCAGGGGCTGGTGGGCGATCTGCAGTCCCTGCGGGTGCTGCTGGCTGCCTGCGGCGGCCGTCCAGCCGATGCGCTGGAGATGGCAGAGCAGGGCGGCTTGCAGGAAAGTGCGCAGCGCTGGCAGGCCCTGCCCAAGGCGGTCGCCCGGGGGGAGGTTTCGGCCCTGTCGGTGTTCAGTCCGTCCCGCGCGATCGCTGCGCTGCAGAAAATTTGCCATGATGTGTGGTGCCTTCAGCTCGGCGCCTCGCCTCGCTACTTTGCGGCTTCAGACCTGCCGCAGGCCAAGTCGGGGGCTGCCGCCTTGGCTGCACTGAGCGTCTGGTCGCGCGATCTGGCCGCACAAGCCCGGCACGCCGATCACCCCTTCAATGCCGGTCTGATGTTTGAGGTCTTGGTCAGCCGTGCGCAGCGGGCCTTGCGCGCAGAGCCATTGCCCCGCCCCTGATCATGTTTGTCGATTCCCATTGCCATCTGAGCTTTCCGGAACTGCGCGAGCAGCTTGCGAACATACGCCAGGAGATGCGCCGTGCGGGCGTCGACCGCGCCCTGTGCATTTGCACCTCCATGGAAGAGTTCGCAGCGGTCCACGATCTTGCCACCTCCTACGACAATTTCTGGTGCAGTGTGGGCGTGCATCCGGACCAGGAGGGGATTTACGAGCCGCACTTGCAAGACCTGATCGAAAGGGCGGCCCTGCCGAGGGTGGTGGCCATAGGAGAGACCGGCCTGGACTACTACCGGTTGGGCGACCGTACGGTGGCGCAGATGCAGTGGCAGCGGGACCGGTTTTTGGTGCATATCGAGGCGGCGCGATACACGCAATTGCCCCTGGTGATTCATACCCGCAGCGCCTCCAAGGACACGCTGGACCTCTTGCGGCACTACGGCCGGGGAGGCGGGCGTCGCGATGCAAGCGGTGTTTTCCACTGCTTCACCGAGACTCTGGAGGTGGCTCGTGCGGCGCTGGATCTGGGCTTTTACATCTCGTTTTCGGGCATCCTGACCTTCAAGAATGCGGAAGATTTGCGTCAGGTGGCGCGGTTTGTCCCCCTGGACCGTCTGCTCATAGAAACCGACAGCCCCTATCTGGCACCGGTGCCTTACCGGGGCAAGACCAACACGCCAGCATGGGTGCCCTGGGTTGCGCGCCAGATTGCCCAGCTGCGCGGCTTGAACGAGGAAGAGGTGGGCCGCATCAGCAGCGAGAATTTCGATCGCATCTTCCCGCGAGTGGTTTCCGAACTTGAGGGATGATCGGGTTTCAGAGGAGTTCTTCTCAAGAAATCACTTTCAAACCAAAAAGAAATATGTTGATTAAATTGATTTTTCATCATTTTTCTAAAGTGAAATCTGGCTTCAGGGCGGCCTGGAATGTTGCCCCCTCCTCGGTTGCCAAGCAAGTGCAGGAGCGACGCCGGCGAGGTAAAAAAGACTTCAAGTATTTTCTGAAATGTCTGGCGATCTCAATTGTTTTACTTGGATTTGGGCAGTCTTGGGCCGGCGTATATGAGGATTTCTTCGAAGCGGTTGAACGCGATGCGAACAGCCGAGTGCTGCAGTTGCTGCTGCGGGGTTTCGATCCGAATACGCTGAGTACGAAGGGCAGCACGCCCTTGATGATTGCGATTGAGGAGCCATCGCCGAAGGTTCTGCAGATTCTGCTGGGCCTCGATCAGGTGAATGTGAACCTGCTCAATCGCCACGACGAAAGTGCCTTGATGCTTGCCGGGCTCAAGGGGCAGGAACCCGCTGCCCGGCGCCTGATTGAACGCGGAGCTGATGTCAACAAGACCGGCTGGACGCCGCTGCACTACGCAGCCACGGGCGGTCATGTGTCCATCATGCGCCTTTTGTTTGAGCATCACGCGTTTGTGGACCCGGAATCGCCCAATGGCACGACGCCCTTGATGATGGCCGCCCGCTATGGCAGCGCCGAGGCGGTCAAGCTGTTGCTGGATGAAGGCGCCGTGCCGACAGCGCGCAATCGCCTGGGCCTGAGCGCGCTGGACTTTGCCTGCATGGGCGAGCGCCCGGATGCGATCAGTCTGCTGGCCCCCCTGATGCCGGGTCAGCCCGGTGTGAAGGACCGGCGCGTCGACCGCGAGGCTGCTTGCAACCGTCGCGAAGCAGCCGCTGCGCCGGATCGGGCTGCGGCCAAGCCGCCGGCCGAAGTCAGGGCGCCTGGGGCGACTCCCAAAGCTGAGCCGGCGGCTGCGCCGAAAGACAAAGCGACGCCGATCCAGCCCAGCAGCCCAGCGCCTACCGGCCGCTGGTGAATTAACCGCATACGATGTATATTATGTTAAATCAAACAAGTTACGGATTGGCCAGCCGAGTCGCCCTCATCACCGGGGGCGCCCAGGGCATCGGTCAGGCCTGCGCGCGCCGTTTCGCACGGGAGTCCGCCCGGGTGGTGGTCGTGGATGTCGCACACGAGTCCGGACAGGCGCTGGCCCAGGAGCTAGGTGCCAGCTTCATTCGGGCCGATGTGGGTGAGGCAGCGCAGGTGCAAGAGGTGGTACGCCAGACGCTGGCCAGCTGCGGCCGCATCGATGTGCTGGTCAATAACGCCGGGATTTTCAAGGCGGCGCCCTTCTTGGAAGTGACCGAATCCGATTTCGATGCGGTGATGCGCGTCAACATCAAGGGCGCCTTCCTGATGGGGCAGGCGGTGGCCAAGGCCATGGTGGCCGGCGGCGTGAAAGGCTCCATCGTCAACATGAGCTCGGTCAATGCCGTCATGGCCATCCCCGAAATTGCCAGCTACAACATCAGCAAGGGCGGTGTTAACCAACTCACCCGGGCGATGGCGCTGGCCCTGGCCGACGCGGGCATCCGGGTCAATGCCGTGGCCCCGGGCACGATTGCCACCGATCTGGCGGCGCGCGCGGTACTCACCAGCGAAGAGGCGCGCAAGCGCATCCTCAGCCGCACCCCGCTCAAGCGATTGGGTTCGGTGGAGGAAATTGCCGAGGTGGTGGCCTGGCTGGCCAGCGACGCTTCAAGCTATCTGACCGGCGAAATCATCACGGCCGATGGCGGCCGTAGTGCCCTCAACTACACCGTCAGCGTTTGATCGCCGCCGATCGGGGTCCCCTCGCCCAGGGCCAGGACCAGCTCCGCGGTTCCCTCTTGCGCGCGCACTGAAAATCCCGGGCGCCGTGCCAACGCAAGCATGGACTGGTTTTCGAGCAGACAGGCGCCGTGGAGTTCTTGCACCCCTCGGTCCCTGAGGTAGCCGATCACCTTGCGCATCAGGTGCAGCCCAAGCCCCTGCCCCTGAGAGCCTCTGGCGATCTGCGCGGCAAACTCGGCCCGCTGCCGATCCGGATCGCAAACCGCCCTGACCTCCCCAATCATCTCGCCCGCGTTGGCCCCCTCCCCTGCAGCCATCAACACCAAGGTCATTTCGCGGTCGTAATCAGTCTGGCTGTAGCGAGCCAACTCCGACAGGGGAACTTCGCGTCGCGCCGCTAAAAAACGCAAGCGCAGGTCCTGCGAGCTGGCGCTGGCGTAGAAGCGTTTGAGGGCGCTGGCATCTTCGGGGCGAATCGGCCGCAAGGTCAGCGTCCTTGTGCCCAGCACCACGGTTTCTTCGAGGGCCTCGGGGTAGGGCAGGATCGCCAGCTGCGTGAGCACCTCCTGGCTTGCACGCAGCCGAATTCGCGCGTCAATAGCCATTACGCCCAAGTCGTCGATCCCCAGTGGATTGATGTCGAATTCGGCCACATCAGGCAGGCGGCTGACCAGTTGTGACAGCTTGAGCAGGGTCTCCACCAGAGCCTGTCGTCGCGCTGGTGGCCGTCCGCGGTGGCCGGCCAACCAGGGTTCGATACCGCTGCGCTCGATCAGATCCTGGGCCAGCGGCTCATTGAGCGGCGGCAGGGCCAGCGCATGCCTGTGGTGCAGTTCGACATCCATCCCACCCTGCCCCAGGAGCAGGACCGGCCCGAACAGCGGATCGACCTTGAGTCCTACGATCAACTCGCGTTGCCCGTCTCTGGCTTGCGCCATCGCCTGTACGGTATAGCCCTCCAGTCGTGCGTCGGGTCGCCGCTGCTTGAAGCGGTCGCGCAAGCACTCAGCGCTTTGGCGAAGATACGCTGGTCCGCGGATGCCCAGCATCACACCGCCCACATCGCTTTTGTGCAGGATATCCGGAGAGGCGATCTTGAGGGCTACCGGATAGGACATCTGTTGCGCGGCAAGCACCGCCTCTTCCACGGTGGCGCAGGCCCGCGTCTGTAAAACCGGCAGTCCCCACAGCTGCAGCAGTCGCATGCTGTCGGCATCTCCGAGCCACAGGCGCTGGTCTTGCCGGGCCCTCTCAATCAGAGCCTGGGAGGCTCGCACCGCGCCGGCCAGGTCGGGCGGCCCGGTGCCCACCCACTGGTTGAGCAGACGCTGGTTGTGGGCGCAGCGACACAGCTGGAGCCAGGCAGCGATCGAGCGCTCGGGCGTGGCGTGGCTGGCTACATGGGCCTCGTGGCAGAGCTGACGGCCCGATGCCACCGCTTGCCCACCCAGCCAACAACAGAGCACGGGCTTGGGGCTCTGCTTGAGAGCGGGCAAACACGCCAGGGCAATATCCGATGCGGGCACCACCGCCGTTGGCGCGTGCATGAAAAGCAGACCGTCGACCTCCTCGGCGGCGAGCAGACATCCGAGCGCGTGTACATAGCGCTCGATCGGGGCATCGCCAATGATGTCCACGGGGTTGTCGCGTGACCAGGTGGCCGGCAGCCCCTGATCGAGTGATGCCAAGGTAACCGTCGACAGCTGGGCCAGACGCCCTCCTCCCAGGGATAAGGCATCGGCTGCCAGCACACCTGCCCCGCCCCCGTTGGTGAGAATGGCCAGGCGCATCCGGTCAGCCTTGAGCGCAGACCAGAGCGCTTCCGAGTCGCAGTGCGACAAGGTTTGTGCGGCATCGAACAGCGCCTCCAGGGTGTCAACTCGCAGCAGACCAGCGCGCCGGAAGGCCGCCTCGTAGACCTCATCGGAGCCGGCCAGAGCCCCCGTGTGCGATGCGGCGGCGCGCGCCCCTTCGGGCGCGCGACCGGCCTTGACGAGAATGACCGGCTTGTTGCGCGCTGCGGCACGCGCGGCTGACATGAATTTTCTGGCGTGCCGGATGGACTCCACATAAAGCAGGATGGCTTGCGTCTGGGCATCGGTGGCCAGGTAATCGAGCAGGTCGCCAAAGTCCACATCGGCGCTGTCGCCCAGCGATATGAAGTGAGAAAAGCCGATTCCTCTTTCTTTGGCCCAATCGAGCAGGGCAGTGGCCAAGGCCCCGGACTGAGTCAGAAACGCGAGCCAACCCGGCAGGGCCTGCGAGGGGGCAAAACTTGCGTTCAAGCCCACGGCCGGGGTCAGCACGCCGATGCAGTTGGGTCCGAGGATGCGCAGCAGGTGCGGACGCGCCGCCTCCAGCATGGCCTGCTCCGTGCTGCGCGACGGGTCGGGCGACCAGGCTTTCTTCAAGCCAGCGGTGATCACCACAGCGGCCTTGGTGCCCTTGCGGCCGAGTTGGCTGATCAAATCGACCACCGTCTCCGGCGGTGTGCAGATCACGGCCAGATCCGGTGGCTGCGGCAGGCTGCGCAGATCGGGCCAGGCGGGCAGACCTTGAACCTCACGGTGCTTGGGATTGACGGGCCAGACTGGGCCCTTAAAACCACTCTGGATCAGATTGCGCAGCAGTACCGTCCCCAGTCGGCCGGTGCGCTCGGAGGCACCAATCACGGCCACGCTCTGCGGGGCTAACAGCGGATAAAGATTGCGCAGCGTCATGCCTTGGAGGTCGGGAGATCAGGCTGGGTCCGGGCCGCAACGGGCGAGCGGCGCATCCTCGAGCCCGATCAAATCATGGCGTCAAACGGCCTTCATGCCATCGATGAGCAAGTAAGCGATCGCAAAAGAAGCAAGGGTCTCTACCCGACCGGTCTGCCGCGATGCGTCCTCGCTTAGAGTGCCCTTACAGGCCCGCAGCAGTGCGCCTGTCCTGTTGACTTTTGAGCACGAGGAGAAATTCATGAATCAGATCCGTTTGTTTGAACCGAGTTTTAGCGACTCGATGGAATCGGTTTTTCGCAGGCTTTTAGCCCCCTGGAATGGTGAAATCGAAGCGCCGTCGCTGCGTATGCGCATTGATGTCACCGAGACGCCTCAGGCTTACGCGGTAGAGGCTGATCTGCCCGGCGTCAACAAGCAGGACATTGATGTCCGTGTACACGGCAATGTGGTGCAGATTGATGCCCAAATCAAGCGTGAGTCGCGTAAAGGTGGCAACGGCGACCGTCTGCTGCGTAGCGAACGCTATGAGGGCAATGTCTCGCGCACATTTACGCTGGCTCAGGATGTCGATGAGAACAAGGTCAAGGCGCACTACGACAACGGGGTGCTTTCTCTGGAGCTGCCCAAGAAGTCGCAGGAAGAGTCCCGCAGGATCGCCATTGGCTGAAGGCTGCGCCCGCCACCGCCTGGTCTTGGTGTGGATCAAGCGGCGTTGTGCGGGTGCGCTAGATACTTCCTCCGGCAGCAAGCATTTCAGGAGCCTTCCATGTACAAGCGAATCGTGGTCCCGATCGATGGCAGTCAGACATCCACCCGGGCCTTAGTGGCGGCCTTGCAAATGGCGCGTGAATCGGCCGGTTCGGTTCGGTTGATTCATGTCATCGAGGAACTGGCGCAGGTCATTGCCTACGACCCCTACGGCGCCTACCCGGGTGACCTGGCCAAGATCAGGCGCGAGAACGCCCTGAAGATCCTGGGCCAGGCGATGGACATCGCCAAGTCCTCAGGCGTACCGGCTGACCAGCGTCTGGTTGAGGCGGCCGGGCAGCGGCTGGCCGAAGTGGTCAACAAAGAGGTGGAGTCCTACTCGGGCGATCTGATTGTGCTGGGTACGCACGGTCGCCGGGGCATCGGACGGGTGCTCCTGGGTAGCGGAGTCGAGCAGATCATACGGTCTGCGCAGGTTCCGGTGTTGGTCATACGCGGTGGCGAGGAACTTGAAGAAAAAGCGCGCCCCCAAGTCGAAATGGCCAGCGCCTGAGGCGTGGGTCCACAGCTCCCGAGCAAAAGGAACCGATCATGAAGATATTGCTTCCGGCCGATGGCAGCGAATACACCAAGAAAGCCCTGGGTTTTTTGGCCACGCACGAAAACTTTTGCGGACCCGAGGATCAGTTGCTGGTGCTCAATGTGCAGTCACCCATGCCGCCACGGGTCAGGGCGATGGTGGGATCCAGCGCGGTGCAGAAATTTCACCAGGAAGAAGCCCGACGGGTGCTCGATCCGATTGAAAAGTTCCTCAAGCGGCACGCCCTCTCCCATACCGAACGCTGGGTGGTCGGGGTGGCAGCGCAGGAGATTCTCAAGGCCGCGAGCAAAGAGGGGGCGCACATGATCGTCATGGGTACCCACGGACATGGACTGATTGGCCGTGCGGTGATGGGCAGCGTCGCGCAGCGGGTGGTGACTGAAAGCCAGATCCCGATTTTGCTGGTGCGCTGAGCGACGCGCCTTTGGCAGCGCCCGGCGCTCTTAATGCAGCTTCCACCGCTGGGGCAAAGATTCGGGCTCGCGTATCGGCTGCCCCGCACCAGACCATGGCTCTTGGACGGGCTCAGGGCCCTCCTCGGGTCGAGGCTCTTTGTCCCGCTTGGGATCGGCATCATCGCCCCAGGGCGCTGGCGGCGGAGCGTCGAGGTCAGGCAAGCCGAGCCTCATCGGGTTGAGGCTTGAAAAGGCGGCCACCCCATTTCAGCGCCCCTGCTTGCGCCGCTCAATGACGCCTCGCAAAAGCCAGGCAACGATCGCGCCCGCGCTCAGCGCCAGCATTGCGCTGCGGGCTGGCTTGTCCTTGACCTGTTGCACGATTTGCTCACGCAGTTGACCCCAAGCAAGGCCTGAGGTGTCGAGGCCGTTACCGGGATTCGGGGCGCTCTGTGAGGAGGTCGCCGACAGACCCATCTCTTCCTCGGCCGACTCCAGAACTGCTTCATCGAGCGGACGGTGAATTTTCCACCGGGCGCCGCTACCGCCTGCTGCCGATTCGATCATGGTGTGACTCCCTTGAGAAGCAGCATCGCGCTGACGCTGTACTGAAAGGAAGCTTAAGTTGGCCCTCAGTGGCCGGCTGTGGGTGGGCTGGTCACCGGTCTGTCAGACGGCACGCCACCGGACGCGTGGTTCAGGCGTCTGCACCCCAGAGCAAAAGGGCCTCGCGCTCCTGCACCACCAGATCGCACAGGCGTCCCACGGGCAGGATCACCTTGGTGGCGACATGTCCAAAGGGCAATCCGGTGAGCACGCGCGCCCGGACCCGGGTGCGCAGCCAGTCCACCACGCTCGAGAGCTTGAAGCCCCGGTCGTGGGCGACAAGACGGTAGTTGCTGAACTGGCCGAACATAATGGCTTTTTGCTGGGCCAGCACGCCGGCATGCAAAAGCTGAGAGAGCATGCGTTCGATTCGGTACGGGTGCTCGTTGACATCCTCGATGAAGAGAATGCCGCCCTTGACAGAGGGTAGATAAGGGGTGCCCACCAAGGCACAAAGTACCGACAGATTGCCGCCCCAGACGATGGCTTTGCGCACCGTCCAGTGGCCGGCCTCCGATGCCGGCAGACGCCAACCCGTGCCCTCCCCTCGGCCCGTGGCCAGATCCTCAAGACAGGCCAGGGTGATCTCGTCACCTGGCTCGGGCGCGGCGAAGTCATCCATCAGGGCCGGACCCGCCCAGGTCGGTGCCTGCGTGCGTGCCAGCACCGCGCACTGCAGCGCGGTGAAATCGCTCAAACCCACGAACCGGGTCCCCCTTTCGATGGCCTTGGCCAGAGCCTTGTACGGCAGATCGGCCAGGATTCGGGTGAGGCCGTAGCCGCCCCGACTGATCATGGCCAGATCCGCCCCGCTGGCCGCAGCCCGGCGCAGCGCTGCCAGCCGGGTGGCGTCATCGCCCGCAAAGCGCTGGTGCCGCGCCAGGGCCGCTTCGTCCACCTCGACTTCATATCCCAGGGCCTTGAGGCGCCGCACTCCGCGTTGAAAGGCCGTCCGGTCGCGTACGGCACCGGCAGGGGAATACAGGTAAATGCGGGGCATAGGGGCTTGGGCTCGCGGACTCAGGCGCTGAAGTGTCGCACGGCTGCCTCGGCAATCTCGCCGCCGTGCTCCGGCACAAAGTGACCGGCCTGGGGCAGCTTTATCGGCGGCGCACTGTTGCGCAGGACGGCATGCAGGCTTTGCATTACGGACTCGCCCAACACCGGATCTTGCTGCCCAACGGCCATCAGGCTGCGGCCCTGCCATGCGTCACGCCAAAACTGCAGGGCCTGACACGACAGCTCGGCGCCTTCGTCCCCAGGATGCTCGGGCACCCGCTGCGGAAAGGCCCGCAAGGCTGCTCGGTGGCCGGCGTCTGGAAAAGGCGCTGCATACGCGGCCGCTTCGGCGGCGCTCAGATGTGGATTGCCTCTGAGAAAAAGGCGCGCCACATCGTAGTCGGGCTGTGTCTGGCACCATTTTCTCCAGGCCACAAAGCCCGCACTCAGCGGCTGCTCACCAGTGGCCAGGGTGGTGTTCATCGCGAGCAAGCCGATGTAGCGCTGCGGCTGGGCCATGGGCAAGGTCAGTCCCAAGATGCCGCCCCAATCTTGAACCACCAGGACCACGCGCTGCAGGTCCAGGCGCTCGATCAGGTCAAGCAGAATCTGACGGTGCCAGGCAAATCGATGCTGCGATTCCTTTTTGGGCTTATCGCTTTTCCCAAACCCCGGCATATCGGGGGCAATCACGCGATGACCCGCCTGCAGAAAAACCGGGATCATGCGTCGATACAGATAACTCCAGGCGGGGTTGCCATGCAGACACAGCCAGGTCAGAGGGGCTTGTTGGGGCCCCTCGTCGAGGTAGTGCACCCGCCACCCCGGCGCCGATGGCAGATCCTTGATGTAGTGAGGCGCCCAGGCAAAATCCGGCAAGCCCTCAAAGGCGCTCTCGGGCGTGCGCAGGGCGTCTTCGCGTAGCGGATCGGGGTTGAGGCGGCGGGGTTTGAAGAAATTCCTCAGCAGCTGGGCGCACTGCTCAGCCAAAACACCTCCAGTGACCTGGGTGTGCGGATTGAGTGAACGATGGGCAAACAGATCGAGCACCGAACCTGCGGCACCGGTGCGCGGATCGGCAGCCCCAAAAACCACCCGCTTGAGTCGCGCGTGCAGCATCGCACCGGCGCACATGCTGCACGGCTCGAGCGTCACATACAGGGTGCAATCTTCAAGGCGATAGTTGCCCAGGCGGGCCGCCGCATCGCGCAGGGCCACGACTTCAGCGTGCGCAGTGGGGTCATGGCTGGCGATGGGTGCATTGCTTCCGCGCCCTACAACCTGCCCTTGATGGACAAGCACCGCCCCGACCGGCACTTCTTGCTGGCCCAAAGCCACCTGCGCCTGCGCCAGCGCCTGGCGCATGAAAGACTCGTCGATCAGTTGCTGATTCATGGAAAGCTGGTCCCTGATCCACACGATCGGTCCCCGCGGTGGATCGCAGCCCCTGCGCAAACAGGCCAAGCTGACCGGGTATTGTCTACCTTCCGGGCTAGGGTGTAGCCCTGACGGGACGGCCGGGCAAGATCTAGATAATCAGTCTTGTCCGGGCGGCCGAGCCGCCCCCTTAACCTGGAGCTTGTCTTATGAATGCAATTGCGTCGATCCACAGGCGCGCTCTGGCCCTCGCGGCGGTCTGCGCCCTGGCTATCGCCTCACCCGTCGCGCAGGGGCAAGGGGTGTGGCCTAACAAGATGGTGCGCATCATCGTGGGCTTTCCTGGGGGCTCTACCCCAGATATTGCGGCGCGTGCGCTGGCCGATGGCCTGGCCAAGGTCTGGGGGCAGCCGGTGGTGGTGGAGGCCAAGACCGGCGCGGGGGGCAATTTGGCCGCTGATTTTGTGGCCAAGGCCACCGATGATCACACGCTGGGGGTGGTCATCAACGGGAACCTCACCACCGCCAAGCTGCTCAATCCCAAACTCACTTACGACCCGGTCAAAGACCTCCTTCCACTGAGTCTGGTGGCCACCGCCCCTCTGGTGCTGGTGGCGCCGGCTGACCAAGCCGGCGGAGCCGCCTGGGTGGCTGCGGCGCGCAACGCGGGCGATAAATGGAGCTATGGCTCGGTCGGCGTGGGCTCGGTGGGCCACCTGGGGGTGGAGGTCATCAAGGCCGCTGTGGGCAACACGGGTGCGGTGCATGTACCCTACAACGGCAATCCCGCTGTCATTACCGCCATGCTCGGCGGCCAGGTGCAGATGGCCCTCATGCCCCCGGGCGTGGCTCTGCCCCAGGTCAAGGCCGGCAAACTGCAGGCAGTCGGGCTGGCCGGGCCGCGCAGTCCTCTCGCGCCCGATGTGCCCTCGCTGACCGAGGCCGGTGTGCGCATGAATCCGCTGGAAGTCTGGACTGCACTGGTTGGGCCCGCGGGCCTGAGCAAGGCGGCGCAGGAGCGCATTGCCCGCGACATAACGGCCCTCCTCAAGGAGGCCGACACCCGGCAGCGTTTGATTACCGGGGGGTGGGATCCGCAGGGAACTTCCGGTGCGGTACTGGCCACCCGGGTGCGGGAGGAGACGCGAATCTTTGGCGACATCATCACCGCACGCGGTATCAAGCTCGAGTGAATCCACCCGGGCCCAAAGCGATCGGCTGGATAGAGGAGCCGCCTCGGCGCACGCCGCTGCTGGCACAGTGTGAGGTTTTAGTTGTCGGGGGCGGGCCGGCTGGGTTGGCCGCTGCAGTGGCAGCCGCTCAACGGGGGGCCGATACCCTCTTGATCGAGCGATATGGATTTCTCGGCGGTATGGGAACGGCCGGCGGCGTCACCAACTTTGCCGGTCTGTATGGTCGGCGTGAGGGCAGGATGGAACAGTTGGTCCGCGGCGTTGCGTCCGAACTGCTGGATCGCATCGAGGCCTTGGGCGGCCTCAATGAACCCCAGGACGGCATGGGCGGGCGCATACGGGTGCGCAGCTACGATGTGGCGGCCTACAAGTGCGCCGCCGATGCCTGGCTTACGAGCCACCGGGTGGGGGTGCTATTTCATGCTTTGGCGTGTGGGGTTCATCTTGAGGATGGACGCATCGATGCGTTGCTCCTGCAAACCCGTTCGGGGCGGGTTGCGATAAAGGCCCAGCAGGTGATCGACGCCAGCGGGGACGCCGATGTGGCGGCGCTTTCGGGTGCAATGTTCACCCTGGGCGATGGTCAGGGCCAGATGCTTTATCCGAGCACCATGTTTCGAATCGGGGAAGTCCATGCTGGGCGGGCACAAGCGGCCATCGGCGAATTTGGTGCTATCGAGTCCCTCATGGAGGCTGCGGCTGAACGCTATGCCTTCCCCAGACGAGGCGCCATTCTCAGGCCTCAACGCAACCCGCGCCAATGGCGCGCCAATGTGACCCAGCTGCGCAATGAAAGCGGGGCGGCGGTTGACGCCACCGATGCGCTTGAGCTGAGCGCTGCCGAAATGGAAGGCAGGCGGCAGATCGTGCAGTACATGCGATTCCTGCGCGCCGAAGTGCCCGGCTTTGAGCATGCGGAGATTGCAGAAATTGCAGCGCAGGTGGGAATTCGAGAAACCCGACGGGTGCACTGCCAGCACATGCTCGAGGGGCAGGAGGTGATCAGCGGCGCCCGTTTTCCTGACAGCATAGGCTTGAACGCCTGGCCCATCGAGGCTCATGTGGATGGGGCCGTGCAGTGGCAGCACTTTCTCGATCCCGATAATGCTTACAACCAGCTGCCTTATCGCATGCTGCTGCCCTTACAACCGGCCCCCCGCAACCTCTGGGTGGCCGGACGCTGCGCCGGCATGACGCACATCGGGCAAAGTGCCGCGCGCGCCAGCGGAGCGTGTTTCGCGATGGGTCAGGCAGCGGGGACAGCGGCTACGCTTAGCCTGCGAGGCTGCTTTGAAGTGGCGCAATTACAGCGGGCGCTGAAGGAAAAAGGGGCCGTGCTCGTCTGAGCACAGCCCCTGATTCATTCACCCAATTTCCCCTAGTTTGATTCCGGCACAGCCAGTCCAGCCGGAGGAGCCTTGAGCTCAGCCGAAGCGGACGGGTTACCCGGATCGACCTTGACCTCTCGCATCAGCGACAAACCGGTCGAAACAAGAGGAGCCAGCTTAGGAGCGGCATCAGCAAGAAGGCTCAATCCATCCTTGATCGCTGGCAAACGAGCAATCATCATTGGATTGGAGCCAATGCCTTCAATGATTTTTTTACCGTTGTCGAGGAGACCGGGAATCTTGAAAGAAGCTACGCCGACGGCAAAAATAGACTCAGCCACTTTTTTCTGAATCTCAGGCGAGAGCTTTTCGATCTTTTCCTTGGCATCTTTAGCGCTCAGGGCCTCCTGGGCGATAGCTCCGTTGGTCTTGATGATCGTACCTTGCAGGGCCCCTACTTCCTTGGCATCCGTTTTCTTGGTCGATTCTTCATACACCTTTTGAACGGACGCCGCCTGCTCCTTCGTGCCTAGCGCCACTACGATCTGGGCCAAAGCGTGCGCCACCGCACGGTTAATCAGTGCCGAATCAGCATTAAAGCGATCGATCAAGGCCCCGGTATCACCGCCTCCACCTCCACGGGCCCCACCGAGGAGCCCGCCGAATTGGGCGTGGGCCGAGAAAGAAACAGACAGTGCCGCTAGAGCACACAGAAAAATACGCTTCATACCTTTTCTCCTCGGTTAATTAAGCTTTGATTTGTGGTTTTCGATGCTTCTGAGATGGAGCTCAAATGCCTTCAAACCCACGAAATTGGACAATTGGCCTTCTTGAATTTCTCTCAGGTCGACCTCCGCGCCAGCTATTGATTCCCCGGTTTTAGCCGCATCTCTGAAGATTCGCACCCCAGAGGCCAAGGTTGCGGATCCCGTGCACTTGCCGGAGGCACATTCGATCTTGCTCAACTGCTGAAGCTCCACAGGAACGATGCACTGTGCTGTTTGAGCAGCCCGAGACAAAGATTCTGTTTGGAAGAAACCCTCACGAAGAGCAACTTCGGCGCTTGCCAAAAACGCTTCAGACCCTTCGATGAGCTCAAACGACTTCAGCGTGGATCCGACAATCGGAGTCAGCAGTCGATCGGCATCCGATGGGCTGCGGAGTCGGGCGTGCTGAAGAAAGCGACCATTGCGCGTAGGCGGGCACAGCCTCAGGTAGCTGCTTCCCTCGCCAGAGGCCCCCGACACCAACTGATCGCCCGCCCGGAGTTGCCCCCGATATGCCAAGCGGTTGGTGTTATCCGTCGGCGCCTCAAAGACAACCCCCTCATCCCCCTTTTTGGGAATGGGCAGGAAGATGGTCCTATTCAGCTTTGCCAGACGAAGGGGGCGAACCAGTCGGTACTGGCCAAATGAAACGGCATTGATGTTTGCCGATAGCGTTGCCGTGCCGCGGTCAGCCGCTGCGACGGTAATCGACTTGAGCCTCGGGTTGAAGCTGCCCACAAGACTTTTCAAGGCAGCCAAGCTCGCATTTTTCAGATTGACCTCGGTGGCCTGACCCACAGACAACCCTTTGCCTCCGGTGACCTTCAGCTCATAGGGGGACGCACCTAGGAAGGTTTGCCTGACCACGCCCGAACGATCGACAAGACTGATCACCACCGCGCTATTGAAGATGCTGTTGACCGTGGCTCCCCCCACTCCAGAGGCCACGAAGACCGGAGAATTGAAGGGATCAACCTTGAGAAAAAAGTCCGGATCGTTCCTGCGCTCCGTGGAGTTGTCTGCAAAACCGGGCATGCTCTGAAACATCGCCGAATCGCAGAACGCCTCACCACGAATTTGCGTTTTGAGGCGCACAAAATCGGGATCCTGCTTGATCAGATTGAAAGGAGCCCTAAAACCCAGGTCATCAACCAGGATCGATTGCAGGGCGTTGGCTAGCACTTGGTCGGATGTCAGAGGCTGATCCGCTATCGGGGTGTATTGCGCGGCCATAACCGACAAGCGGGAATCATCACGACCGGGCGAGTCAAAAGAGAATGTCAGCCGGGTTCCCTCGGCCAAGGCTCTGGTGGCGGCCGTCACCTCCTTGCTGAAATTACTGGCCACGGCCACAGCAAGGCGCTCGGTGGCGTGAACCACGACGAAGCCGTACTCCTTGCCGGATGCGTCTTGGGGATAGACCTCTTCGCCCGACTTAAAACCAATTTCACTGCCGCGATCAAAAATGAAGTAGGGGCCATCCTTGCCCAACAGTGCCACTTCAGTCTGCTTGGGCTGAAAATTCTTCACGACATCGGCGACCAGACGGTTTACAACCACCCGACCATCCTGCAAGATGGCCGATCTCAAAGCTTCGATATGAACGGGAGCGATCTCCTTGGTCCCAGGAACATAAAACTCCCGGGTTGCGGCCGCTATGTTGGTGTAGATCGTCTCACTTTTGGAAAAAATCACCGCCGCACCGTTGAGCTTGACGAAACGAACCGTATAAGTCACCGGAACCAGGGCTTGGGAGAAGTCGCCATAGTCGTTGAGATACACGGACAGGCGACTGATACCAACCGACACCGCGAAGGCCGACCGATAGTCGGCGGTAAAGCCCGGAGAGCACTGGGCTGCCTCAAAGGGCTCGAAAGCGTACCGACCTTTACCCCGACCTCCAACGATTTGATTGGGGCCGATGACCGATGTCGGGAACGCCGTCCGAACGGCCTGATTGAAGTCGGCGATGAGCCCTTTCTGAGCTGGCCCATCGAAAAAGATGTCCGCGTATTTCTCGTTGATCATGCCCCCGTACTTGGGGCCCTTCGGCGCGGCCTCACCTTCACGCGGAACCGACTGGCTGATGCCCGTTACGCCCTGTAGGGGTGCAACATAGTATTGAAAACCCGAGGCAAAAGCCTGACCGGCTGCCACACCCAGGCAGAGACAAATGAGAGCGGTGCGCATGAAGACGGCTTTATCGCAAATCGGCCGGGCAGACTTGCTTGCCCTCGAGACCTATACAAATTCGGTTGCCTGGTCGACTTACATAGTCGGCCTTTTCCCAGGCCAGCGCATCGAGTACATTATTGATGGCTTTATCGAGAGAGCCTGCCATCTGTACGCTGACCACCATAAAGTTGTCGCCGATGCGAGGCTCGCTGGCTTGAATACCGTCCACCTTACGCAAGACCGTCTGGAATTTGTTGCGGTCTCCACGGCCCAGGCTGGTTGCGCTGTAGAGATACAGGGTGTAGACACTCCCCCTGGAAGCGCGTGCGTTAAGTTCCTTGTTGGCCCGCTCTCCAAGCACCTTGGCCAGAGATGTGGCCAGCGCAATACCCAGCCGGGCTCGGCAGTCCTGATCACCATTACCAGCAGCAGCGGCCTGTAGCGAGTCGACGAAGAATACCTCGTTGCCATCGATGAAACGCGCCTGCACTGAAAGGTTGCCATTGCACTGCGTGCCCGTTGGGGTACTCCCGACGATGGTGTAGCTGGCCTGCCCGGTCGCCCAAACATCTGCCTCGATGTTCTTTTTGGGAATCAAGCTGACGAACTGGTCGATTCGACCGTTGTTGGTGATCTCCCAGACCGGCAAAATTCGGCCGCCTTCAGCGCGCAAATCATTCTCAGCTACCAGTCTCAGACCGGCGTTTTGAAATTCGCCAGATAGGCGGGCCGAGAGAACCTGGTCAGGGCCAGCCAGAGGCTTGGCATTGTTGAACTCGGGCATCTTGGTGCGTACCGAGTAATTGACCCTGTCGTTTTGCTGTTGGACATTATTTTGCTCAGCCGAAAACGACGATGCCGAATTGGAACTGCTCGCACTAGCCATTTGCGAACGGTCCGTCATGGCGGCCTTGGATGACGACGCGGCCGAAAACTCCGCTGAACGTGCGCCGGCTACCTGTGTGTTGGAGGTGGCTGCCATCTGTGAACTTGAGGCACCTGCGAACTGCGACCGAGAGGCCCCAGAGGCAGCTCCTCCAGAGCCCTGCGCCGCAAAGGCGGCATCACTGCGACCGGCCACCGCGGTATCCCGGCGCGCTGCAACCGCCGAACTCTCGCTAGCTGAAAAAGCCGATGACTGACGGCCTGCCGCTGCCGATGCCTGCTGAGACGATGCCGCCACATCCATGCGCACAGAACTTGACTCGCTCGCAGACTGGCTCTGACTGCCGCTGGCCTTCGCACTGGTGTCAGAGAAGCGGCTCTTGTCGTGGGAGTAGTTAATCTCGACTTCGGTAGCCTTCGATCCGTCATTGCGAGTAGCTACCCCAATGAATTCATCGATGGACACCAGGATCCTGGCCGATCGGGTTGCAATGTCGCCGGCACCTATTCCCTTGTTGGTCAGGTACTCCTTGAGCTTGGCCGATGCGATCGAAATCCTCGCGCGTCCCCGGAGGGTTTCTCCATCAGACGGTTCGACCGAGATTTCGATCGCATCGCCCAGCAGTTCCACGATCTCGGGCAGCTTGGCCTCGACCTGCGGGGTCATCTTGATGGCAAAACTCGCCTCCAGCAAATTTCTCACGGCTCGGATTTCAAGGTCTTCACGCAGCTTCCTGCGCAGCGCGGCGGGTGTGGCACCCTTGGTGATCTGAACACTGGCCTGCGCGTTGGCGCTGAGTTGTTGGGCTTGAACCAAGACCGGCGCTGCGGTACCGAGCGCGAGAAGGCAGGCGAGAGACAGCAAATGATGTTTCATGATGCAACTGGGAAGATTGAGGTGAGAACCTGGGATTTGGGCTGGGTGCGGCGCGCCTCAAGGAGGCAACTTGACCGAAACCGAACCCGCCTTAGCGCTGACGCCACCAGGTCCGATCTCAACAGAAACTGAATCAGAGGCCTTAGCCTGTGTGGGCGGCGGTCCGGCAGCTTGCGCTGGGGCAGCCGGCGCAGCGCCAGCCGATGGACGGGCCCCGTGGTGAGTCAGCAGGGCCAGAAATCTGACATCGGTACGCAGGGATTCAAAGTCGGGGTGCACGATCAGGGTGGTGGACTCTACCGCCTTGCCTTCCAGCGCCTTGCCGAGCATGCCCAGCGCCTCGTCGTTCTTACCCATTCTCGCGTATGCTTGAGCTGCGAGTAGAGCGAAGGCCGGCTGCAATTCGCCGGGCTTCTTTGCCAGGGGTTCTGCCCGCTCCAGTGCTTGACTGAGCTTGCCCTCAGAAAACGCCTGCTGCGCGGCGACGAGGGACTCTTGCGGTGTCTTGGACTGAACCAGTGAGGCTATTTGCTGCCTGAGCTGATCACATCCCGTCAGCGCAAACGAAGAAACGATCAAGAAACAAAATCGAACGCCGGTAACGAATGATGACATAACGTTATGCTACCGCAGTTTGTCTCCATCCTGAGAACTTGTTTGATTAACTCAACTATTCAAAAAGACCCCCGGGCCGCTCTATTTCGGGTGGCGTTGTGAGGCGTTCGCTCGGCGCGGCCGCCTTGGCCAGTGGCCTGATGGCCCTGATCCTCGGTGCAGCCGCGCTCGGCTGGCTGCCCTCACCCGACCAATCGCGGGAGCTTGCACTGTGGCAGGCCTTGCCCCAGCCCCCACAGAGCCAGGCGGTACGACCGTACAGGGCCGCGGATTTTTGCGTCGACTGGACGGGGCAGGCGGCATCCGAGGTGGACTGCCGAAGCGGCTACCTGTTGGGTTCGCTGACCCGGGCCAGGCAGCCTGACATCGACCCAGTCTGGCACCGCGTTCGTGAAGCCGTGGCCGGCCGGATCGAAGCAGCCTCTGATTTAACGCAACACCTGCAGCAGCGCTTTGTGACCCACCCCAATCCCGCCTTGGGGCAAATCCTGTTTCATTTCAAAGCCAAGACAGACCGATGGCGGGACCGCTGGAGCCGGCTGGCCGAGCTAAAGGCCCATGAGATCGATGCAAGCAGATACGCCGAAGTTTTTTCCCTTCTTCTGGATATGCACGGTCAGACTTACGAGCCGGTGGGCAATCGATTCAAGTCCATCAACTGGCATCCGGCGCGTGCGATGGATCAGTCCTCGGTTTTACTCGTGCGCGGCCAGACCCTTGAACAGAACCTGAAGTGGGCCCCCTGGGTCATCACCGGATGTTGCGCGATCTTGCTCATGCTGGCCTGGGTGGGCTGGCGCTGGCGGGGATGGTTGTTAATGGCAGCCATGAGCACAATCGCCTGCCTGAGTCTGCTCATCGTGGCCGATGCGTCGGTTCGGTTTGGGGAGGGATCGGCCGTGTTTGCATTCAATCCTCTGGGCAACCAGATGGAGCGTCAGTCTTACATCCTGCTGGGGGTGATGGGGCTGTTGCTCGTGCTGCAAGGTCTTGCGCCTTGGCTTAGCACGCTCGCCAGACTGTGCAGTCAAAGAGTTGGGCTGCTCATGATGGCCCTGATTGCGGCCATGCTGGCCGCTTACGGGCTGCTTGGGCCGGCAGGGGGTTCTGAGCTGCTGAAAGTGAGCATGGCGCTGGCCGCAGGTCTCTTGACGGCTATGCAGGGGCGTAGCGTTCACCTGACTGCAGAGCTCGCCCCCGGTGCCCTCAAGCCGTGGCATCTGCTGGGCCAATTGGGCAGGCGTCCCCCTGCAACCGGCCTTGCCCAGCCCCTGGATCTGATCGGTCAGCAGTTAGGTCGGCCGATTTTGCAGATGGCTGTGTTCACCATGAGTGGGCTGGCTTTGGCCGCCTTGGTTTTCAATGATTTTGGTGCCAGCCTGGTCACGGCCTGCATGGCGATCAGTGCGCTTTTTTTCGTTTTCGGCGCTCGAATCACCCTGGCGGTCAGTGCCTTGATGGCATTAGCTGCCTGGTTGGCCAGCCAGACCAGTAAAGTACAAGCTCGTCTCTCGCTGATGGTCGACCCCCTGACCGCCTCTATCAGCGACTTTGCGCGTCTGGCGGCCTTCGAGCAAGCCACTGCCGCCATGACCGCTGGTTTCGGAAAGATCGCTTGGTGTAACGGGGTTGGTGCGTGCATTCCCTTGCAAAGTTTGAGCGATTACATGCCGGTCGTTTTGGCCGGCGCCCTGGGTCGATATGGCACCCTGATGTATTTTTTGATGTTTGTGACCGCCTTGATACTGCTCGCTGCATGGCTGGTCAGGCGTAGCTTGACCCAGACCGACCTGGGAACGCGGACAGTCACCCTGACCGCCTTCTATCTCCTCCTTGGCACGCTGGTACAAACGCTGGTCACCTTTCTCGGCAACTGGCGGGTGATCCCCCTTACCGGCTTGGGAACGCCTCTGGTGAGCATCGGACTGTCCTCGTTTTTGGCGCCTGCATTGGCCGTGGGGTTGATCATCGCCTTGGGGCGCATTGAACAACGGGGAGACGGCAGATGAAGGCCTACAGCCGCGTACTCGCCCAACGGGCGATAACGATGGTCCTGGTGCTGTGCCTGCTCATCAGTTTGGCAATGTACTGGCAGTCCACTCAGGTCGTGCAACCCGGGCACTCGGTCTATCGGCCCGCCCAGCGCATCGCTCAGGTACTGGCGGTTGACGCGGCCATACGCCAGGGCGTGCCAAACTCGACCCCGCAGGCAACTGTAAGCCTACCCCCCTGCGACGGTCGGGCTCTGTCTGTCTTGCGGGCGCGTCTGGTGGCATCAGGACTGGTGCCCGTCGAGCAGGTGGACGAGCGCATCGGCCTGGCCGCGCAGGCCTTGCCCAACTGGCCGGGCTGCGCAAGCTTTATCCAAGCCTTCGATGTGGCGATCTCGATGATGGCGCTCGCACCGCAAGACCCGGGCTTATCGGAGCAGCAGGTGGAGCAGGCGCTGACCGAGGATGTCAATTGGACGCGGCGGTTGCCCTGTCTGCTGGGGCGTGATGGTCCAAAGACGCTGTTGCTGGCGGGCTCGGCCCTGATGTGTTTGCAGGCGGCACCCGAGCTCGACAGCCTTGCGTCATTGCCGCAACAGTCTTCCTACCGGCAACTTGCGTCCGTGACCGCCAGAGCGGTCTCGGTGTCCGCCGTGGCCGGAAAACTTACTGTCGAAAACAAAGGCTGGTTATCGCTGTCGCCGCCGATCCACGCCGCCTTGGACGGATGGAGCCGATGCCGCGAGGCGCGCCAGTGCCCACAGCTGCAAGCTCTCACCTCACAGCGCAACATCTCGGTGGTGTTGATGGACGCCAGCACCGGTCTGATTCTGGCCGCCTGGTGCGATGGGCGAGCCTGCGCCGAAGCGAGCCGACGGGCTTCGGGGAGCTGGCCGGCGACTTTGGTGGAAGCCCCCCCCGCCTCGACCGCCAAGCTGATGTTCTCCCTGCACTTGGCGCAGGCTCAAAGTATCGAGCCCTTGCTACTGCAACGACAGATCAAGACCTCAGGACAAAACGATGGACTGGTGGTCAAGCGTAACGAATGGTGGGAGCGACAAGCCATTTGCGATAAATCCAGCAAGCCGGGCTGCGACACGCCCGGGCGAACACGCCTGATTGCCGAAGCCATCGGCTTTAATGTGGCGTGCGATGAAAGTGCGGCCGCCTGCGGACGGTGGGGGCTGGTGCAAAAAAACCTACCCGGCTTGAGCCCGGGAACGGTGGGACGCATCGCACTGGATCGACCTTCGACGAAGCCGCCGCGCATGCTTGACTGGAACAGCTACGAGGCGGTTCGACAAGGTCGCCAGTCGCAGCGGGGCCTGCAAGGCTACGAGCCGGCCTCGCGTGCGATTCAGGCGGTTCTTGGCGCCGGCGATTCCCGCACCAGCGCTCTGGGCCTGGCTTTGCTCTCTGCGCAAATCTGGCGAATGTCACAAGACCTCCCTCTATTAGTCCCCAGAGCTATTGACTTTGGTACGGGCATCGAAGCCACTCAAATCAAGCCGCCGAGTCACTATCAGCGGGCCGCGCAGACCGTCCTGGGTGGCATGCGCAAGGTACTTGAGCCGGCAGAGCCAGGCTGGCAAGGCCCGGGCACGGTCGCTGGCGCTCTCGAGCGGGCGCTTGGCCGGCCCTGTAAAACCGACTGCGGCCTTTGGGCCAAGACCGGAACCGTGAGCCGGCAAGATAAGGTTTACGGTGGAACCACCCTGCTCACCGCCTTGATCAATCTGCCTGCGCTGGCCCAGTGGAGCGAGCGGGCGCCTGCTCTTGCTCCTGCGGGCCCGATATTGGCGCTGGGCGTTATCGCAATGCCGGGTGCCGGTCCAAATGAGGGGCATGCTGCGAGCCAAATCGGCATGGGCTTGTTGCGCGAAGTCCTGCTCGCCCCCAAGGTGCCATGAAGCAGACGCTGTCCTTCCCAGCCGACGCCCCTGCTCCCCAGCAGTTGCTGGCAGTCTGCCTGGTTTTGCGTCAGGCGCTGCGCCGTCACCAGAAACTCGAACTCAGCGTCCCCTTGGCCGTGCAAAGGCAAGTATCCGAAGCCCTTTTTGGGGCTATTATTTTCGACACGCTTGCGGCCGAGTTTTCTCAATTGGACAATCGCCTCCAGATTAAAGTCAGGCCGGTCGATCACTTTTCGATCATGTCACCATCCACGGGAGACTTCGCGTGAAATTGAAAGACCTCTTTGGGCGCAAGTCCGACGAAAAGGGTGTGGAGCATGTAACCACACGAGAGACCGACTCCTTTGCCAACGGCGTCTTGTTCGAGATCAAAGCCGTCGTGGGGAGCGCTATCGCGCAGGCCCTGCAGGACAAGGAAGGTCGCTACATGAAGAGCATTCTGCAAGAAAGCCATTTTCTTTTGCAGGGGGTGTCGATCAAAGCGCTCGACCGTGAAACAGCCCGACTCATGGAGGACTTCATTGCGACCCACGAGTCGATTGAACCGGAATTTCGCCGCACTTTCTTCAGGCAAATCCTGCAATCTGAGTACCGCTCCAGCGGCGGGGCCCGGGTCAAGGTCATGCCCGATCTGGTGCCGGTGATCGAACTGGACCGCCAGACCCTGGAGCCGCAGACCGAAGATGAGAGCTTCATTCTTTCACTCAAAGGCCGGCGCGTTCGTTTTGAGGCCCAGGCCGTACTCGAGGGGCCGGTCAGAAACGCTGCGGCGAGCCCTGCGGCCCAGGAATCGTCGCGCGCGGCCGGCTCAGCATTTGGCCGCGCTGCCACTGGAACCAGCCCCGGCCCGCGAGCAGCCTCCGATTTTGCCAATACGCAAGGGCCCGCCTTCTTCAAGTCCTCAGCCTCAAGCACCGAGGTGCGAGTCACCGTTCATGATCGGGCGGGCAGGCGGACGCGTCAGGTGCCTCTGCCGGTGCTTCTGGGTCGAGATGTTTCTCAGGCACAAGGCCAGGAGGGCGTCCTCGGCATTGAGCTCGACGCCACCTATGTATCGCGGCGCCAACTGCTGATTTTTGAACTCCTGGGGCAGGTCTACTGCTTTGTGCCGCGATCGGCCAGCCTGACCATGAGTACCCATGACCAGCAGGTGCTGCGCGCCGATTGTCTGCAGGCCCTTCCTTCTGGCACCAAGCTGGCCCTGACCGGAGGCGTACCCATGGACACACTGCTCGCGCCGCCCCAGAGGCATTCTGCCGCGGATTACCCTCTTATCGAGCTCGAGCGGGCCGAGGCCCCTCCCATTGGCCAGGACGCAACACCCAGACCCAAGGCTGTATGAGCGCTTTGCGCCTCGTCTCGGGCAGCTGCATTAACCACGGCAGGCCCGACCGCCTGGGCTTTGATGCGTACGCCAGCCATCCGGGCCATGGCGTCTTCGTGTTGTGCGATGGCGCTAACAGCTGTCCCGACAGCGGCAAGGCCGCCCAATGGTTGAGTCAGTCGCTGGCCAACGACCCAAGGGTGTTCGATGATCAAGGGGGGTTTGACCTCTGCCTGCGCAGTCTGCATCGGGACATGATCGAACAGTTTCCGATCACTGCCGCCACCGTTTTGGCATTGCGCGTTGATGCACAGGGTATGGCTCTGGCCAGCGTGGGGGACAGCCGCCTGATTTTGCTTCGGCGTAGCCTTGCCGGCTGGGGCCCCTGGCGCCGAGTCCACGAGATGCCTCGGGACCTCAACGAGGAAGGCCATCCGACGCAATTGCTCGGATCGGAGGTGCTCGATCAAGTGCATCAGGCGCACTTTGCGCCCAGGGGGCGTTTTCTGGCGGTACTCATGACCGATGGCGTGGCCAACTCGCTGGACGATGAAGAAGTTTTTGAGGTAGTGGCCGCGCTAGGGCGGCTGACTCCTTCGGCCCACGATCTGGACTACCTGTGCCAAACCTTAACGGGCATGGCCTTGGAGCGCGGTTGCTACGATGATCTGTCTGTGGTCATGATCTACGCAGGCTTTGGCTGACAAGGTTACTCTGATGGACCTCACCTTTCAAAAGCATTTTGATGATCGCTACACCCAGTCGCGCGAACATCAAATCCTGGATTACCTCAACCAGCGCGGTGCGGCAGTCCCCAAGGTCATTTTGAGCCATGCTGAGGGGAAGTACCTCGAGATGAGCCACGCCGGACAGAACCTGGCCCAATGGCTGGGTCAGCGAGACCAGATGGAGTCGACGGTTTTCGAGGTTCTGGCGGAGTCGATACGCATCCTGCTGGAGGTGAGCAAACTTGGCATCTGGCATCTAGATGTCGCTGCGCGTAACTTCGTGGTCAGCTCCAGCGAAGGCGAACCGGGCGTGCGCGTGTGTCTCATCGACTTTGGCAATGCCGTCAGTTCCCTATTTCCGCTACAAAAGCCCCTTTGGATGAGGCCCTCGGCAGAGCAACACCGATTGCTGCGGCAGGCTTTGCAAAAGGACTGGCAGGCCTTCTACCAGCGGCACAGCCTGATTGAACCGGCCGATTGGCAGAGCAACTTTGAAGTGCCTGAGGCCAGTTACCAGGCCGACTGGACGGATCACTTGCAGGTTGAGGCGATTGCGGCTCGTCCGTGCGTGCTGGCTCATGGACTGGGACATATGCTGGGCAGCACGGCGCGCATTGTCCAGGGGACCTCGGTGCATCGTTACGATTTGGGCCTGTCGCTGCTCGATTTAGAAAACGACGAACAAGCCTTGCTCGCCATCGAGGCCGTGCAGCGCCAGCTTCAGGCCTGGGCCCAAGCTTGGCGCCCGACGCCGCGGCCCGTCCGAGGTGCAGAGCCATCCAGCGCGGCGCCACGGCAAGGGGCCCTAGCTGAGACCCCCCCAAGCCTGATTGGCTCGGCAGTTCAGGCCACAGAGCGCGAGGGCTTGAGGCCCGCAGCCAGCCCAGCTCCACTGCCGGTGAAAACACCAGACGCCCCGCCCTCCCCTGACCGCAGCCCTCCTCGGCGCTGGCTGCATGTTGCGGCCAGCGCCGTGGTCATGGTCGTGGGATGGGTGATGCTCGATCTCATCTACCAGGCCGCCTCTGGCAAGTCTGCGGCGCCGCTGCAAACGACGGTGCTGGCGCTCAGCGGCGTCAGCCTGGCAGCGCTTGGCTCGGTCATCTGTCTCGGCGGCTTGCTATGGAGTTCCCAAAAAATAGCCTGGTGGCGTCGGCTTTTGTATGCCAATGTCCTGGGACAAAGTTTCTTGGTGCTCGAGTTATGGGTGCTTCAGTTGCCCAATCAGGTACTCTGGTTTGCCATGGCCTGCCCCCTGCTGGTTTTGCTGTTGAGCGCGGTCAGCCCCTCGCGCGCCAAGGGCACGGCCCCGCATTGAGTTCGGGGCAATCCAAGCGCAGCGCGGCCCTGCCAACGCATCCTCGGCCCGAGACCGTCAGCTTTTCGGCCTCGATAGCGTTCGTGTGCGCATCACCAGCCACACGGCGATGCTCAGGTTCAGCAGATTCCAGGCAATGCCATTCAAGAAGGCGGCGCGGTAGCTGCCGGTCAGGTCAAACACCCATCCTGACATCCAGCCTCCCAAGGCCATGCCCAGCATCGTGGCCATGAGAACCGCCCCCACCCGCACGCCCGCCTCCTGGGGTTTGAAATGCTCCCGGACGATGATGGCATAGGACGGCACGATGCCGCCCTGGAACAGACCAAACAGGGCCGAGACCAGATAAAGCGAGACCAGGCCGTCGAAGGGCAAGAACATCAGCAGGGCAGTGCCTTGCAGCACCGACCCGAGCAGCAGTGTGCGCAAGCCGCCGATGCGGTCGCAGATCAGCCCGGAGATCAGCCGGCTGGCGATGCCGCAGGCCAGCATGAGGGAGAGCATCTGGGCGCCTCGGGCGGCGCCGAAACCCAGGTCTGTGCAATAGGCCACGATATGAACCTGCGGCATGGCCATAGCAACGCAGCAGGACAAGCCGGCGATGCAGAGAACCCCCTGGGCCTTCGCGGGAGAAAGTCCAAAAGGGCGATCCGTTCCGGACGCGGTCGCCGCGCCGGGACTCTGCACAGAAACCAGAGGCGGCCTCTGGCGCATAGCCAGCGACAGAAGGGCCATGCCCAGGCCGCAGAACAGGCCCAGCCAGACATAAGTCGTACGCCAGCCCCAGTTTTCGATGCCCCACTGGACCACCGGCGGCCAGAAGGAGCCGGCCAGATAGTTGCCGCTGGCGCAAATGGCCACGGCGATACCTCTGCGTTTGTTCCACCACAAGGCGGTATCGGCCATCAGGGGGGCAAAAGTCGAAGAGCTGCCGATCAGACCGAGCAGGAGGCCGTGGGCCAAAGCGAATGCCCAGATGCTGCCCGCCGAGCTGGCCAGAACATAACCGGCCGCAACGGCGGTCGAGCCAATCCACAGCACCCGCATGATGCCGAATCGATCGGCCAGGCGCCCGGTGACGATGCCACCGAGTCCCAGGGCCACCATCATCATCGTATAAGGCAAGGAGGCATCACCGCGACCCACCCCAAACTCGGCCTGCACCGCCGGCAGCACCACCGAGACCACATACATGCCGCTATTGCCCAGAGTTACCAGCCCCAGAGTGGCCAGAAGACGCCAGGCGGCGTAGCTCGAGTCGATCAGCCGGGGATCGGCGGGTAGAGCCGGGCTCATCCGTCAGGGTCCCGCCGGTTCGAGCCGCAGCAAGGCGCCCTCTGCGTCGTCGTTGAGCAGATAAACAAGCCCGTCCGGCCCAACGCGCACATCGCGCAGGCGCCCCGCCTGACCCTGCAGCAGGCGCTCCTCGCGCACCACTTTGTCCCCATCGAGTACCAATCTGAGCAGCATCTGCCCTCGCAAGGCGCCCATCAACAGGTCGCCACGCCAGTTGGGAAATCGATCGCCCGCCACAAAGCTCATGCCCGAGGGTGCGATCGAGGGCGTCCAGACATACAGGGGCTGCTCCATGCCCGCCTTGCTTTGACCCTCGCCGATTCGAGTGCCGCTGCCGTAGTTAACCCCGTGGGTTACAACGGGCCAACCATAATTGCGACCGGCATGCATGAGATTGAGCTCATCGCCGCCCTGAGGCCCGTGCTCATGGGCCCACAGCACGCCGGTTTGCGGATGCATTGCCGCACCCTGGATGTTTCGGTTGCCCATCGTCCACTTCTCGGGACGGGCCCCTGGCCTGCCGACATAGGGGTTGTCCTGCGGCACACGGCCGTCATCGTGCAAGCGTATGACCGAACCGGCATGGTCATCAAGCGCCTGGGCACGATCTTTTTCGCCCCGGTCGCCCAATGTGAGATAGACCATGCCCTGTCGATCGAAGACGATGCGTCCGCCGAAGTGCTGTCCGCCCCGGGTCTTGGGACTCATGCTGAAGAGCACCCGCACATTCGTCATGCGCAGCCCCTGTAATTGCCCGCGGGCCAGGGCGGTTCCCCAACCGCCAGGCCCCGGCGCGTTGTACGCCCAGTAGATCCAGCCGTTACGCGAATAGTCGGGGTGCAAAACCACATCAAAAAGCCCCCCCTGCCCTTGCGCCACGACGGCCGGCAGTCCCTCGATGGCTTGCGGGTGCAGCTTCAGGTCCGTACCGATCAAGCGCAGACGGCCTTCTCGTTCAGTAACCAGCATGCGCCCGTCAGGCAGGAAGGCCACAGACCAGGGGTGAGCCAGACCGGTGGTCAAGGTCACCACCCTGAAGCGGTGTTTCTCAGACTGGACAACCGATGAAGGGATTTGCGCCTGCACTGGGACGGCCAGCGCCGCCAGAAGTACAGTCCCCAAGAAGCGTATGCCGGACATGGGCAATGTCAATCGGCCTTGATGTTGTTTTCTCTGACCACTCGGCCCCACAGATCCATCTGGCGTTCGATGAACACCCGGGCTGAGTCTGGCGATCCCCCCACCACATCAATGCCTTGCGCATCGAGCCGCTTGGCCAAATCCGGGGCCCTCATCACCGCATTAAGCGCCTCGTTCATCCGCGCCATGATCTCGGGCGGCGTGCGTGCCGGGGCCAGCACAGCCCACCAGGCCGGCGCCTCAAAGCCAGCAAAACCCAGTTCAGCCAGAGTGGGGACATCGGGCAGGTCTGGCGATCGCTTGCTGGTTGTCACGGCCAGCGCTCGCAGGCGTTTGCTGTCAATGAACGGTTTGAGCAGAAAGACCGAACCGATAGCCAGCGGCACATGACCGGCCACCGCATCGTTCATCAACGGACCGCCCCCCTTGTACGGGATGTGCTGAAAATTCAGTCCCCCGCCTTTGCCGAACAAAGCCATGGCCAGGTGGCCCAGACTGCCTGAGCCGATAGAGCCGTAGCTCGCTCCCTTGGAGGTTTTTGCAGCAGCCACCACGTCGGAAAAACTGTTGTAATCAGACGCTGCAGGCGTACCGAGCACCATCGGTGCCGTGCCGATGAGCACCACGGGAGCCAGATCTTTTTTGGAATCAAACGGCAGGCTGGGAATCAGACTGGGGTTAACGCCGTGGCTGTCAAAGACCACCGCAAAGGTATAGCCGTCAGGCGCTGACGCGGCGACAGCTGCTGCTCCGATGGAGCCCGAGGCGCCGCCGCGGTTTTCAACGATCACGCTCTGACCCAGTTGGGCAGACAGAGCCGGAGCCAGAAGCCGAGCCACTTGGTCGACCGATCCACCCGGCGGAAACACGGCCACCAGCTTGATGGGCTGCCGGGTCGGCCAGGCCTGAGACCAAGCCGCCCCCCCGAAAAACGCACTCCGAAAAGCAAGGCCCAGAGGGTACGCAACAGTCCCGGCGCAAACAGCAGCATGGCAGGCTCCTTCAGATCGCAGGGGCCTATTGTTGCTCAGTCCGGGGGTCTACCTTGAGACTCTAGCTTTACATCGATAAGTTGTATGAGTGAATCGAAATTGGTGGTTGGTAACCCGCGTGTATGCACATCTACAAACAGGATGGGTGAGGACCCAGTGCGAAGAAACACTCCCTGGGGATCCATCAAGCCCGCCCTATTGGCTGCAACGAATGCGCGACGGATTCGCTTGAGTCTGTCTTTGTCGGGTTCGGTATCGATCCATCCCTCGAGTCGCGATTTCCCGGAATTAGAGATTTGAAAGAAGTTGCTCACATCAATTTCTTTCATTTCGATAATGATGACAGATGTCCACGCGCCATTCGCCTGAGCGTCATAATGTCCGCTCCGAAAACCTATATATGGTGTGGGTAGCCCAAAATTTTTTTCCGCCGTTTTCCAATTTTGCTCCAGTGTTCGATTCGCCTGAGTATTGTTAAGAACCTTATATACCTTTTTTTAAACTTGAACATGGTCACCGCCTCTCGCGAGTTTATGAGCTGCGTATTTCCCAGATCGATTTCGTTGCGACCTATTCTAATTTTTGACATTATGTATTACCTCGATTTAAACAATCAATCCAGTAGCCAATATGGAAAAAGTACCCGGGCATGATCTTTCCCGTAAATAAACTGATATGGCCGGTAGCTTGGGGATCCGGCAACGATTGAACGATGAACTGCCGCTAGGGTCATCTAGACCCTGATAAGTGGTTTGTTATTTGTCTATGCCAGAAATTTCACTTGAGCGAAATAATGGCTGCAACAGGCGCACGCCGAAACATGCAATTGATTTAGGAGTTGGATGCCGGGTAGCTGCGTGTCAAAGACGGATACGCCGCAAGCCGTTTGAACCGTTCAAGTGGAGCTCGCCGTGGTAGCCATGAAGCGAGTTACTACTCCCACTCAATCGTCGCCGGCGGCTTGGAGCTGATGTCGTAGGTGACCCGATTGATGCCGCGCACCTCGTTGATGATGCGGCTGCTCACCCTTTTGAGTAAGGGATACGGGAGTTCGGCCCAGTCGGCCGTCATGAAGTCGCTGGTTTGCACTGCACGCAAAGCGACCACATAGTCGTAGGTGCGGCCGTCGCCCATCACGCCCACGCTCTTGACCGGAAGGAACACGGCAAAGGCCTGGCTGGTCAGGTCGTACCAGCTCTTGCCACTGTGGCTGTCGATGGTATTGCGGAGTTCCTCGATGAAGATCGCGTCGGCGCGGCGCAGCAGATCAGCGTATTCCTTTTTGACTTCGCCCAGAATGCGCACACCCAACCCTGGCCCCGGGAAGGGGTGGCGGTAGACCATGTCGCGCGGCAAGCCCAGGGCCACTCCCAATTGGCGCACCTCATCCTTGAACAGGTCGCGCAGCGGCTCCAGCAGTTTGAGGCCCAACTGCTCGGGCAGGCCACCCACATTGTGGTGGCTCTTGATGGTGACGGCTTTCTTGCTTTTGGCGCCGCCACTTTCAATCACATCTGGGTAGATCGTGCCCTGGGCCAGGAATGTCGCGCCCCTGACGGCGCGACTTCCATCCCCGCCTTGGTGGCCCCCAGATGCCTTGAGCTTGGCCGCCTCGGCCTTGAACACATCCACAAACAGGCCGCCGATGATCTTGCGCTTTTTCTCGGGGTCGCTCACGCCTGCAAGCTGGCCCAGGAACAAGTCGCTCGCATCGACGCGGATCACCCGTGCATGCAACTGGCCGGCAAACATGTCCATGACCATGTCGCCTTCATTGAGCCGCAACAGCCCGTGATCGACAAAGACGCAGGTCAGCTGGTCGCCGATGGCGCGGTGAATCAGCGCGGCGGCCACGGACGAGTCCACTCCGCCGGACAGGCCGAGAATGACCTCCTCATCGCCCACCTGCTCGCGAATCCGGGCCACCGCTTCGTCGATGTAGCTGCCCATGATCCAGTCGGGTCGGGCGCCGCAAAGGCTCAGCACAAAACGCTCGAGGATCGCCCTGCCCTGCACCGTGTGGGTGACCTCGGGGTGGAACTGCACGGCATAAAAGTGCCGCGCTTCGTCGGCCATGCCGGCAATGGGACAGCTGGGCGTGCTGGCCATGAGCTTGAAGCCGGGCGGCATCGCAGTGACCTTGTCGCCGTGGCTCATCCAGACCCGGAGCATGCCGTGGCCTTCTGCGGTACTAAAGTCTTCGATGCCACGCAGCAAATCGGTATGCCCATGCGCCCTGACTTCTGCATATCCAAACTCGCGCGTCTGCCCTGCCTGAACCTGCCCACCGAGTTGGCTGGCCATGGTCTGCATGCCGTAGCAGATGCCCAGGACGGGGATGCCCAGCTCGAACACCGCATCGGGTGCGCGGTCGTCGACTTCATACACGCTGGCATGGGACCCTGACAGGATGATGCCCTTGAGCTGGCCGTCGGCAGCAAACTGGCGCACCCAGTCACTCGATACATCGCAAGGGTGCACCTCGCAGTACACATGCGCCTCGCGCACGCGGCGCGCGATCAGCTGCGTTACTTGCGAGCCGAAGTCGAGAATAAGAATCGTGTCGTGTGCCATAAGCTCACCTGAGCGTCGCATTTCAACCAGCGCTCTTCAATCGGCGCGGTAGTTGGGGGCTTCCTCGGTGATCTGCACATCGTGCACATGGCTTTCGCGTATCCCCGCCGCAGTAATCTCAACAAACTCGGCCTTTTGATGCAGTTCATCAATGCTGGCGCAGCCGCAATAGCCCATGCTGGCGCGCAGGCCCCCAGCCATCTGGTAGATGATGGCCACGACCGAGCCCTTGTAGGGCACACGCCCTTCGATGCCTTCGGGCACCAGCTTGTCAGCATTCGGGTTGCTACTGCCCGCCTCTTGGAAATAGCGATCGGCGCTGCCTTGCTGCATGGCGCCAATGCTGCCCATGCCGCGGTAGCTCTTGTAGCTGCGGCCCTGGTAGAGCACGATTTCGCCCGGCGCCTCTTCGGTGCCCGCAAACATGCCGCCCATCATCACGGTGCTGGCACCGGCCGCAATGGCCTTGGCGATGTCGCCCGAGTAGCGGATGCCGCCGTCGGCAATCAGTGGCACACCTGTGCCCTGCAGCGCGGTGGCCACATTGTCCACCGCCATGATCTGCGGCACGCCCACACCGGCGACGATGCGGGTGGTGCAGATCGAGCCCGGGCCAATGCCCACCTTGACCGCATCGGCACCGGCCTCGGCCAGTGCCAGCGCGGCGGCACCGGTGGCGATGTTGCCGCCAATGACATCGACCTGCGGGTAGTTCTGCTTGACCCAGCGCACCCGCTCGATCACGCCCTTGCTGTGGCCGTGAGCAGTGTCCACCACAATTGCATCAACCCCGGCCTTGACCAGCGCCTGCACGCGTTCTTCGGTGCCCTCGCCCACGCCGACAGCCGCGCCCACGCGCAAGCGACCTGCCGCATCGCGCGCGGCGTTGGGAAAATTGAGCTGCTTGGTGATGTCCTTGACGGTGATCAGACCCTTGAGCTCAAAGGCCTCGTTGACCACCAGCAGGCGCTCGAGCTTGTGCTTGTTCAGCAGCGCTTTGGCCTGCTCGGGCGTAGTGCCCTCGGGCACGGTGATCAGACGCTCGCGCGGGGTCATGATCTCGCTCACTTTTTGTTCGTAGCGCGTTTCAAAGCGCAGGTCGCGCCCGGTGACGATACCCACGACCTTGCCGCCATCGACCACCGGAAAGCCCGACACGCCCAGCTCATCGCTCAGGGCCATGACCTGGCGCACGGTGGTGCCGGGGGTGATGACGACCGGGTCGCGAAGCACGCCGGATTCGTAGCGCTTGACCTTGGCCACCTGCGCTGCTTGCTCCTGCGCGGTGAGATTTTTGTGAATGATGCCGATACCACCCTCCTGGGCGATGGCGATGGCCAGGCGGGCCTCGGTGACAGTGTCCATCGCCGCCGACACCAGGGGCAGGTTCAGGCTGATATTGCGGGAAAACTGTGTGGAAAGCCGGGTGTCCTTGGGCAGGACCTGAGAGAAGGCGGGGACCAGCAGAACATCGTCGAAGGTCAACGCTTTGCCAAGCAGGCGCATGAGAAAGCTCCAAAAAATAGATTCTACCCAGCCCGGTAGCTGCAAGCGGGGCCCGCGCAGGGCGATGCAACCCGCGCCGAGCCTAGTAGCCCGGCTTGGCTCCGGGTCGCCGCTTGGCGAACAGGCCGGCCCGACGCACGCCCTGCCCCTTGAAACGCTCGCGCCTGGCCACTTTAGGGTCGACCCGCAAACTTCGATACACCTCCACTCGATCCCCCGCCCGCAGAGTTTGGGTTGGCTCGCAGCGTTGGCCCCAGATGCCCACTTGCATTGGAGTGAGCGATCCGGACTCGGCAGACAGCAGCCCGCAAGCTTCAAGCGCATCGACCGCGGTGGAACCATCGGGCAGTTCGATCAACCATTCCCGTACCTCGCGCGGACCGGGGCTTAACAGCAGCACGATTTGCATAGGCCGATGTCTGCCGCCGAGGTACAAGGCGTTGCCGACTGCTCTTTCGTTGATTCAAACCGCACCATAGACCTGATGTGCTCGTTTGACAAAGGCGTCAACCAAATTGCCCGAGATTTTCTCGAAGACCGGGCCAACCAGAGTCGCCAGCGTCGTACTGCTGAAGTCATAGCTCAGCCGAAACTCCACCTTGCAAGCACGCTCACCCTCGCCCAAGGGCGTGAAATCCCAGCAACCCTCGAGCCTTGAAAAAGGTCCCTCCACCAGTTCCATGGCAATCTGGCGACCGGCCTCGTGGGTATTGCGGGTGGTAAAACTTTGGCGCAGCCCACCGATGGAAATTCCGACCCGCGCGGTCATCGCCAGGTTCTCTCGCCCGAGCACCTCCGCCTGATCGCACCAGGGCAGAAACTCGGGGTATCGGTCAACATCGGTAACGAGTGCAAACATCTCGTCAGCGCTGAACCAGATCAAGACGGACTTGTGTACGGTTTTCATACAATCGCTGGCTTTTCTTATTTTAGGACCGGTGAGATCGACATCGACCATGACCAAAAAATCTCCCGACACGCCCAAGTCCGCAAGCAAAGATGGCGGTCGGATTGCCGAGAACAAGCGCGCCGTCTTCAACTATCACATCGAAGAGCGCTTTGAGGCCGGCATGGTGCTTGAGGGGTGGGAGGTCAAGGCGGTGCGCGCCGGCAAGGTGCAGCTGACCGATGGCTATGTAGTCGTTCGTGAGGGCGAACTGTTCATCATTGGCTGCCAGATCAACCCACTGGGAACGGCTTCCACACATGTTCGCCCAGATGCAGTGCGCACCCGCAAGTTGCTCATGCACAAGGATCAGATTCGGCGCCTGATCGGCAAGACCGAACAAAAAGGCTACACCCTGGTGCCGCTGAACCTGCATTGGAAAAGCGGGCGCATCAAGTGCGAAGTGGCCTTAGCCAAGGGCAAGGCCGAGCACGACAAGCGCGATTCCATCAAGGAGCGCGAAGGCAAGCGCGAGGTCGAGCGCGCGATGAAGTCGCGCCACCGCTAGAGCGCCGAATCAACCGACGCTCAGCGTAGATGCCGCAGCGGATGCGAAGACGGCGTCCACGGGCTCTCGAAGAAAGACGCCACCTCTGCCAAATCGACGGCTTCGATCCGCGCCGGCTTCCAGCGCGGCCTATGGTCTTTGTCCACGGCCAAGCCCCGAATGCCCTCCACGGTATCGCCACTCAAGCGGTGATGGAAACAATGCCAGACCAAATCGCGCTCCATGCGCAGATCATCAGCCAGGCTCATGGTGCGGGCGCGGTTCAATTGCTCCAGAGTGACATGCAGCATCAACGGGGAACGCTCACGCAAATCGCTGGCGGTCTTGGCAGACCACGGGTCACCGGCGGTATCGAGCTGCCGTAAGATTTGAGCCACGGTGGGCTGGCT
>Ga0194133_10001687_pt1 | contig 37216 bp, 36 predicted proteins | sample TA2KigOf40mmetaG_FD_155448 | JGI IMG/M metagenome (GOLD analysis project Ga0194133, IMG submission 155448) | Freshwater microbial communities from Lake Tanganyika, Tanzania - TA2015055 Kigoma Offshore 40m | ecosystem: Environmental > Aquatic > Freshwater > Lake | place: Tanzania: Lake...
GCCGTCAAGGCGACCCTACGGGCAAGCTGCGCTTGGCCTTGACCGCTGCGCGCCTTGGGCAAAGCAACCTTATATCGAGGCGAAGGGCTTAACTGAAGGTCGAGATACTATGAATCCGCTGGACGAAGTTTGGACGTCTTGACAAGGCGGCGACGTTGGCCCCAATGCCGATCATCAGCGTCAGGAGAACTACCGTGGTAAACCCGAGATCTTTGCGCAAAAGCCGTGCACCGTACGCGAGGTCTTGAGGGATCGATTCAAGAGTAGGAAAAGACCACTCGGCTCGGGTTCGCTCCCGCACGGCAGTTAAATTGCCAAAGGCGAGCCTGGCTTCGCGTGCGGCTTCTTCTGGTGGCAGACCTTGTTGTTCGAGATGGAACTGTTTGTGGGCAAAGTGAGCTTCAAGTCTCTCGCTAATGTCCTGATCCAGTTGTGGGCGGCCAAAGAGGGAGAGTAGTTTTCTCCACATGGCTAGGCTCCGGTCAAACGCAGGACTCGCTTCATACCGATCGCAACGCGGTTCCAATTGGCCCGATCTTTTTCCAACTGCTTTTTGCCGGCTGCGGTGAGGCGATAGAACTTTGCTTTGCGATTCGCTTCAGAAAGCCCCCACTCAGCTTCTAGCAAACCCTTTACCTGGAGGCGATGCAGTGCAGGATAGAGCGCGCCTTCTTCCACTCGAAACAGTTTGCCCGAGATCGACCAGATCGAATCCATGATGGTGTATCCGTGCGCCGGCCCCGATTGCAAGGTAGACAGAATCAGGAGATCAAGAGTGCCAGGCAGGAGTTCGCTGCGGTTTTCTTCCATAAGTATCTCATGGGAAGAATAGGTCCGCTGGAACTTTCTGTCAAGCGATAAGATGGGGCGGTGAAATGGTTTCTGTTGTTTTCGATCAGTCTTTTGGCGCAGCCAACCCGGGTGCCTGATAGGGCAGCGATGGAGGCAATTCGCGTGGCAACAGCAGAAGACCATCAGGACCTGGGGAAGCAGTTGGGAATCGTTGCTTTGCGGCCCGGGCCGAGTGGCCGGGCGGGCGCACCGAATGAAGCCAACTACGATAAGGCTGAGGCGAATCCTTTTCCCAATTTGCCGCCACTCCTGCGGATGGAGAATGGCAAGACTGTGAAGTCAGCCAAGGATTGGTGGCAAAAGCGACGCCCTGAGATTGCAGAGTTGTTCGAGAAGGAAGTGGTCGGCAGGGTGCCCCCAAATGCACCCAGAGTGACGTGGACGGTGAGGGAGAGCGAGACGATTCAAGTGGGGGGAGTGGATGTTCTTTCTCGCAAGTTGGTGGGGAAGGCTGACAACTCGGGGTACCCGAGCATTGATGTGGAAATTCGCATGACGCTGGTGACTCCCGTAGCAGCCGCCAAGCCCGTGCCAGTGATGGTGATGTTCACATTTGGTGGGGGTAGTCCAAGCGAGGGCATGCGTCAGTTGGTTGCAGCCGGTTGGGGGTATGCCAGCTTGACGCCATCGAGCATTCAGGAAGATAACGGCGCAGGCTTGACCAGGGGCGTGATCGGATTGACGAACCGCGGTGCCAGACGTGAGCCTGAAGACTGGGGTGCATTGCGAGCTTGGGCCTGGGGGGCATCGAGAGCGCTTGACTATCTGGAGACGGACAAGAAGGTGGACGCAAAGCGTGTGGGTATCGAAGGCGTCTCAAGGTATGGGAAGGCGGCGTTGGTCACAATGGCGTTCGATACACGATTTGCGGTTGTGCTGGTAGGGTCAAGCGGTGAGGGTGGCGCAAAACTTCATCGGCGCAATTTTGGCGAAGCAGTCGAAAATCTTACCAGTTCTGGCGAGTATCACTGGATGGCCGGAAATTTTTTGAAGTTTGGGGCAGAGCAGGCGTCGTTTGGTTCGAAGAACGCTGGTGACATTCCGGTGGATGCTCATCAGTTGATCGCTCTGTGCGCCCCGAGGCCAACATTTATCAGCTACGGCATTCCGGAAAAAGGCGATGCGAAATGGCTGGATCAGCGCGGTAGTTTCATGGCGGCTGTTGCGGCCCAACCTGCGTTCCAACTACTCGGCGCAAAGGGGATGGGCATGACTGAAATGCCGGAGGTAAACGTGAGTTTGCTCGATGGGCAGCTTGCTTGGAGACAGCATGACGGGGGCCATACCGATGGTCCGAACTGGAAGTACTTCATCCCTTGGACGGACAGGATGACGAAACTTCGATGACGACAGCGTGTGTGTTGCTGCTTTCACTCGGAGCGGCGATTTGGGATTGGCGCGTCCGGCGTATCCCGAATTGGCTTTGTTTGAGCGGGCTGTTGGCAGGCTTTGTTTTGAATGACTGGCGCTTTGCGCTGGGAGGCGTTGGGCTGGCGCTGGCGATTCATCTTCCTCTTTTTGCTTTGCGAGCAACCGGCGGTGGAGACGTGAAGTTGATGGCGGCCTTGGGCGCGTTGCTTGGTGTCGATGTTTGGCTAAGAGTTTTTTTGATCAGCGCGATTCTGGGTGGGGTGATTGCGCTGGGAATGGTTTTTTGGCGCGGCGCTTTAAGGGAAACATTCAAGAGGCTTTGGATGATTCTTCGAAGCCTCGGTCGTGGAGTTGCACCTTACCGGGAGAGGCCCGAACTGGATGTCACCACCGGGCTGGGCAACACGTTGCCGCGTGGAGTGGTGGTGGCGATCGCCGTGGTTGTCTGGTTGGGATACAGCAAGTTTCGGACATCGTTTTAGACATTGGTGTTGCATTCTAAAGAAGACATGCAGCACCGCAACGCACTGCAGACGGCGCACCGGATCGCGCTCGATTACATCGAGGGCCTCGATCAATCTCCCGTTCTCGCCACCGCCAGTCTCAGCGAATTGAAAGGGCGATTTTCAATGCCTTTGCCGGAATCAGGTATGGATGCCGCCACTGTGATTGAAGAGCTGGCAGGCCAAGCGCAAGGTGGAGTCTTGGGTTCGTCGGGCGGGCGATTTTTTGGATGGGTAATTGGGGGCAATGTGCCGTCTTCGCTCGCGGCGGATTGGTTGACTTCAACGTGGGATCAGGCTGCGGTGATGTACGCCACAGGGCCAGCGGCGGCGGTTGTGGAGGAAGTGTGCGGGGATTGGTTGAAGCAGTTGTTGGGCTTGCCTCAGAAAGCAAGCTTTGCCTTAGTGACGGGTTGCCAGATGGCGCATGTGACTTGCTTTCTGGCGGCGCGACATCGTGTGCTGGCAAATTTGGGGTGGGATGTAGAGCGGCAGGGATTGAGCGGAGCTCCTGGAATTCAGGTGCTAGCGACGAACCTGCATCACGGCTCGATTGAGCGGGCAGTGAAGATGGTCGGCCTTGGGCTCGACAACTTGCATACGCTGCCGGCTGAAAGTCTTGTGGATGCCGTATCGGGACCGACAATCGTCGTGCTGCAGGCGGGAGACATCAATAGTGGATTATTCGATGATTTGGAACGCTGGATCCCGCAACTGCAGGCGCGAGGGGCGTGGGTGCATATCGACGGCGCCTTCGGTTTGTGGGCTCAGGCGACAAACCGATACAAGCATTTAGCCAAGGGGGTTGAGCTGGCCGACTCATGGGCCACCGATGGGCACAAATGGCTGAATGTGCCTTATGACTGTGGCTATGCGTTTGTGCGAGACAGCGAGGCGCATCGGGCAAGCCTGTCGCACCGGGCGAGTTATCTCTCACACGCCGATGACGCGCGGGATCAAATCGATTGGAACCCGGATTGGAGCCGGCGTGCGCGTGGGTTTTCAACTTATGCGGCGATTCGGGAGTTGGGGCGCGAGGGCATTGCCCAGATGTTAGAGCGTTGCTGCGACATGGCCCAGCTCATTGTTTCTGAGGCATCAAAGCTTGAAGGAGTTGAGGTACTTGCCGCACCGGTGTTGAACCAGGGCATGCTGGCCTTTGGCGAAGATTCCCGGACCGAAGCCGTAATTGCGCATGTTGTGGCGAGTGGTGAGGCGTTCGTTACCGGCACCACGCATGAAGGACGCCGCGCCATGCGGCTCAGCGTCTGCAACTGGCAAACAACCCGGCGCGATGCAGAACGATGTGTCGCGGCCATTGCCGCGGCTCTCACTAGCGTGTGATCGTGAAGTGGTCGAGCTCTTTGCCTTCAGCCGAAATCTGCTTGAAGGTGAGCGTCTTGGCAGTTGTGTCGATGACAGAAAAAGAGTGGATATTCGAAACGAAGTTGGTAGTGAATTCCTGCCAGCTTGATTTGTCGTTGGTCTGTTCCTGGTTGTAGAGCCTTGCGCCACCGGCACCAGTGACGATGTAAATCGGTGCCTTGGGCTTGGTGTTCTTAACGCCATCGAAGGTCTTATCGAGAGTCCACTTGCCTGGGACTTGCTGATTCTTGCCGAGGACGAAGCCAGGTTCCGCCTGGAAGGTAAGCGGGTATGTGCGCTGGTAGTTGTGGACGTGTCCGGACAGGATCAGGTCGGCCTTGCCTGCCTCAAGCACATCGGCCAGCATTCGCAGGCGCTGTTCTTTGCCATGCGCCTTGGAGGAATTGAAGGGCGGGTGATGATAGGCGACGATGCGCCACTTGGCTTTGGCGGCAGCCTTCAGATCGTCGGCCACCCACTTGCGCAATTCCGCGTCCGTCCAATCGACGTAAGAGTTGGAGTCGATGACAGTCCAGTGGACGTTGCCGTAGTCGAAAGAGAAGTTCGCCATGCCGGGGAATGTCAATTTGGTGGCCTCCAGGAACTTGGCCTTCACCACGTCGTCGCCCTTGAACTTGGGTACGAATTTGTGGTCCAGCGAGAGGGTCGGCCCGTTCAGGGGTTGCGACCAATAGTGAAAATAAGCGAGCGGGTCGGGGTTGACGGCCAGATCAATATCTCCCTGGGCATCGTGATTACCAACAACACCGGTGAAAGGAGTAGAACGCAACAAGGGAGCCCCGGTCTTGAGGCTGGCTTGATCCGCGTTGTAAATGGGCCAGAAATTTGATTGATACTCGGACACGCGACCGCGGTTGTAGACGATATCGCCGGTGATGAAGATGTAGTCGGGCTTGATCAGAGAAGCCTGGTAGGCAACAGCGCGCTGATCGTCGGTGTTCACTGAACAGTCACCCCAGACAACGAAGCGAGTATTCGCGTTTGTGGCTTTGCGGGCGATCGAAGATGCCTCGATGAGCTGCTGATCACCAACAGAGACTCGGTAAGTAAATGCGGCACCGGGTTTGAGTTTTTCAAGCGATGCCGAATAGACGCGGTGTGGCTCTGTACCCTTGAAATCGACACGGCGGACCATTTTAGGGGTTGCTTTGAGCCAGCCACCGGAGGACTTGTATTCGACCACGAAGTCGACGTCTTTGTCATGGCCGAGCCACATGAGATCGAGCGCACCCTGGGCTGCTATCGTGGGGCGATCACCGAGTTGCAGATAGGGCTTCTCAAAGAAGAATTCGTCTTTGGCGAGCAGGGCCAGGGAGAGCGTGAGCAGGCTGAAGAATTTCATGGAGACCTCCTACTATTGTGAAGGAAATAGAATAAAGGCGAGATGAACAGACGAAATTTTCTGGGTGGCATGGCAGCGCAGCTCGCCGTGAAAGACGTCCCTGTGGAGCAGCCGAATGTGATCTGGCTGTTAGCGGATCAACATCGGGCGCAGGCGATCGCCTCCAACGGAGACCCGAATGTTCGGACTCCCAATCTCGACCGTATGTCGGTGGGCGGGGTGAATTTTGAACGGGCAGTTAGCGGGTTCCCGCTGTGTTGCCCATTTCGCGGCAGCTTGTTAACGGGCAAGTACCCACATGAGTGCGTGCCGGGACATGAATATCCATTGCCGAAAGGCCAGCCGACGATCGCGGCGCCGCTTAAAGCGGCTGGTTATGAAACGGCCTGGTTTGGCAAGTGGCACCTGGGTGGGTTTCATGAGAGAGACGGCCGGGCAGCGAAGTTCATTGTTCCAGAGGATTTGCGCGGTGGCTTTGATCAATGGGTGGCATACGAGAACAACAACAGCCAGTGGGATTGCTGGGTGCATGGCGGTAGCGGCAAGAATGCGTTTCTCGAGCGTTTGCCTGGTTACGAAACTGATGCGCTCACCGACCTTGTCATTCGCTACGTCAAGGAGAAGGCTGCTTTGCAAAAAGCAGGCAAGGGGAAACCGTTCTTTGCGTGTCTGAGTGTGCAGCCGCCGCATGACCCCTATGGCGCGCCGGAAGAATACATGTCGCGCTACAACCCGGGCAAGATCGAATTGCGGCCGAATGTTCCGCGGGTGGCGAAAATGGAGGCAACTGCCCGGCGAGACCTTGCCGGCTATTACGCCATGATCGAGAATTGGGATGCCAATATCGGCCGCCTCAGGAAGGTTCTTGAGGAGGGCGGCATTGCGTTTCGCACGCATCTGATGGCCTTCAGCGATCACGGCGACATGCATGGCAGCCACGGAATGTTTCGCAAGATGACTGTCCATGAGGAAAGCATTCGAACGCCGATGATCGTGAGCGGCGAACAACAGGTCTACGATGGGCGCAGCGTGGGAAGGGTGAACGCGCCAATGAACCATGTCGACATTGCTCCGACCACGTTAGGCTTGTGCGGCATTCGAAAACCAGATTGGATGCGGGGTTATGACTACTCCGGCTTGAGACTGAGCAAGAGATCTCGCGACGGGCAGCCCGATAGCGCCTATTTGCAATCTGTGATTCCGACCGGACATTCCCACAGCATCAACAAGGCCTGGCGGGGATTGGTAACGCGGGACGGCTGGAAGTACGCCTGCTTTGAAAATACGAGCTGGGCCATGTTCAATCTCAACGACGACCCCTACGAGCAAATGAACCTGGCGCACAACAACGTGTATCGCGCTGAGCGCAAAAAGCTGATCGATCGGCTGAAGCAATGGGGTGCCGATGTGGGCGACCCATTCGCAATCCCGGCGGATTAGGGCGCTGGTTTGCTAAATTGGTTCTAAAGAGTTAATTCATGAATATCCGGCCGTTGCACGACCACGTGCTTGTAAAGCGCCTCAGCGCACAGACGAATATGATCGGCAGTCTTTACGTGCCTGACAGTGCGCAAGAGAAGCCGCAGGAGGCCGAAGTGGTCGCCGTTGGTGCTGGCAAACAGCTGAAGGATGGCCGCCGCGTTGCTATGGAAGTGAAGGCGGGTGATAAGATCCTGTTCGGAAAATATTCGGGATCCGAAACCAAAGTGGGCGGAGAAGAGTATTTGATCTTAAGGGAAAGTGAAATTCTGGCGGTTCTCGGCTAGCGAGCACAGCGCGGATATTTAGGAGAAGTCAGTAACCATGAAGACGATGATGATGCGGGTGGCCTTGGGCACCCTGATGAGTGTGGCGCTGTTTGGCCAGGCAAAGATTGCGATCTTGAATACCCAGAAGGCGCTGCTTGACACCGCCGAAATCAAGAAGGCGCAGGCGGACCTTGAGGCAAAATTCAAGCCCCGCACCGACGAATTGAAGAAGCTGGATGGGGAACTTGTAGACATCCAAAACCGTCTGAATGCTGGAGCGGGTAAGTTGACTCCTCAAGTGGAAGGCGATCTGCAGGCCCAGGGCCAGCGCAAGCAACGCGAGATGCAGCGCAAGCAGGAAGACCTGCAGGCCGAAGTGGAGCGCGACCGTCAGGAAATTCTCCTGAAGGCGAGCCAACGCATGCAGGATGTGGTGAAGAAGCTTGCTGACGAAAAGAGTTATGACGTGGTGATTGATACGTCGAACGCAGTCCATTTCAAGGCAACTCTCGAAATCACGGCCGATGCCACTGCTGCTTACGACAAAGCTCACCCCGCAAAGTAGGGCATGTCCTCTTATTTAGACCAATACGGAGCAGGCGAAGAACGGCGGAACAAGATCATTGTTCGCGCCGTTCTCGGCTTTTTGGGGATGGTAGTGGTGGCTTTGGGAGCCTACTACTCTCTGCGCAACGACAAGGAGCAGGGTAAGCTCAGAGGGTTTCGTGCGCTGCTTGAGAAGAAGGATTATCAGGCTGCCTATCGGCATTGGGGATGCACGCCAGAAAAGCCCTGCAAGTATTATCCTTTTGAAAAATTTTTGCGGGACTGGGGCGAGAACAGCGGCCATACCGATTTTGCCTCAATGCAGGTGGTGCGAAAGGTGACCTGCAAAGATGGCTACGGCAATGGTTGGAAGTTTGGGAACGACACGATACATATGTGGGTGGTGCGGGAAGACCTTACCCTTAGCTACGATCCATGGCCAAACTGGCGGCAGACCTGGCTGGCCGCGATTTTTAACAACTGCAGCGGGCTAAACCGTACATTGCCTGACACACGGCCGCTCTGATTCGGTTACGCTTGTAGCCTATGCCCAAATATCTGGTTTAAGGTTGTTACACGACGGAAGGCCTGAATGGCCTGCTTAAAGACAAAGCCAGTGGCCGCAAGCCCGCAGTGCAGGCTGCTATTCAGAGCATGAAGGCCAAAATGGAATGTCTGTATTTTGGTGCCAACGGCTCAGATATCGTGATGCTCGTTGACGCTCCTGACAACATTTCGGTTGCCAGCCTGACGGTGACCGTGATGTCGACCGGTGCTGTGGACTTGATGGTGACTTCACTACTGACTGTCGAAGAAATGGATGCCGCGCTTACGATGTCGCCAAAGTATCGCGCCCCAGGCAATTAATCAGATTTTCTAGAACTTCGGAAAGACCACAGGTAGAGCCGGCTCCGCTGTCCAGACACAACGAGCGTTGTGTCCGCAGAGCGGAACGGTGACGAAACTGTGGTCTTTTGCTTTGAGCCTGGTGATGTGGGCAAAGTAGGCCTTGGCCCGATCGTAACGAGTGGGGCCTTGGGCCATGGAGATGCAGCTGGAATCGAAGCCTGCAATGGGAAGAGTGTCGAGTTCGCCCATCAGGTAGGTGACTGGGCGAGAAAGAAGTTGTTTGCGGATTTGATCGGCCGTCAGGCTCGCCGCGTAGCCCTTCAGATTGTCGAGGCCGTGCATCCAGTCGTTGTAGGTGGTGCAGTATCGGCGGTCGCTGTAGGCGCGAAATTCTTCTTCGCATTTGCCTTTGGTATCGCAATGAAAGTCGCGCGGCAGGCGGAGGTTGTCGAGATAGACATAACTCGAAGGGTTGGAAACAACGTAGCGCACGGGTACCCGAATGGACTCGTGAACCTCGTTCACCGCCGCATACCGGTGTGTGATCTGCCCGCCGGCGGAATGGCCGCTCACGACGATCCCCTTGAGGTTGGGAAAAATTTTCGGGTCGGCTAGTTTTTTCAGCAGTTCGTCGAGGACGTCGTAAGAGTGGACGCCTTTGTGGTTCAGGGCCTCATAGCCGTTCTTCCAGTTGCCGCAATCCCAGGCGATTTCGTTGGCTGCGAGTGGATCTTTGCAGGCGGTACCCTGGTTGCCGGCAAAGCGCGGTGAGATGACGAGAGTGTTTTGAAGAGCGCCCGCGATAAAGGCCGACGCCATGCCGCTGACGAAGTAGTCGTTGGCATTGCGGCCTGCGCCGTGGATGATGATCATGGCGCGCTCGATTTTCGCGTTCGCGATATCGAGCGGATAGCTCCGATAGTAGAGAGCAAACTTCGAGCCGTCGCCCATGGGCAGTTGCGATGTGCAGTCCGGAGTGGCCGTTGCGCAGTACTGTGCAAGCAAGGGCATGGCGAGGAGAGAAAAAACCATCAACTTTTTCATAGGACCCGAATCTATTCAGTATGCGACAAGCTGCGATCGAAGGTGGATTCGGAATTGACAAGTTGGTTTGGCGGGAGGTGGCGACCCCAGAGCCCGGGTGTGGACAAGTGCTCGTCCAAATGCAGGCCGCGTCGTTGAATTATCGCGACTACCTGGTAACCCTCGGAAAATACAACCCGAAGATGCCCTTGCCGCGAGTGCCTCTCAGCGATGGGGCGGGCGTAGTGTCAGCTCTCGGCGAGGGTGTAACTGCCTTTTCCATTGGGGATCGGGTGGCGGGAATTTTTATGCAGACCTGGCTGGGTGGGCCTTATCGCGATGATTATGGCAAATCCGCGCTTGGTGGGGCAGTGGATGGAGTGTTAAGCGAGTACGCGGTATTCGATGCTGATGGGCTGGTTCGTATTCCCACACATCTCAGTTTCGAGGAGGGGGCGACGCTTCCATGCGCTGCGGTTACTGCCTGGAACGCTTTGTTTGAAAGCGGCAATGTGAAGCCGGGCGATACGGTTCTGGTGCAGGGCACGGGTGGCGTCAGCATTTTCGCTTTGCAGTTTGCCAAGATGGCCGGGGCTCGCGTGATTGCGACTTCAAGTTATCCCGAGAAGATGGAAAAGCTTCGCGCCATGGGTGCCGACTGGGTACTTAACTACAAGGAGAATCCGGATTGGGGCAAATCGATCGCCAAAGCGGGTAGAGTGGATCATGTCGTAGAAGTAGGTGGAGTGGGCTCGCTTGAACAATCTCTGATTGCGGTTCGCGGCGGAGGTTCGGTGAGCATGATCGGAGTGCTGACCGGAATTCTGGGCAGCTTGAGCATTGGCCCGATCCTACATAAGCACCTACGTGTGCAGGGAATCTACGTGGGTTCGCGAGCGATGTTTGAGAATATGAACCGCGCGATTCAACAGGTGCAGATGCGGCCTGTCATCGACATATTTTTTGAGGCCAGTGAAATACAAACGGCGCTCCGTTATATGGAGAGCGCCGCTCATTTTGGCAAGATTGCCGTCCGGATTTAGTTTGCCAGGCTAGACGTCGAGGTTTCGAACATCGAGTGCGTTGTCCTCGATGAACTTTCGGCGATTTTCAACATCGTCGCCCATTAGGGTGGAGAAGATCTCGTCGGTTTCGACAAGGTCCTTCAAGTCGACCCGGAGCAGTGTGCGGACATCGATATTCATCGTCGTGTTCCATAACTGTTCTGCGTCCATTTCGCCCAAACCTTTATAGCGGGTGACGTTGGCGCCGGCCATGCCCTCTTCTTTTGCTCGGGAAAGAAGCGTGCGCCAATCGGCGATTTCTTCGCGGCTTCCGTTCTCTTTGATGAGATAAAAAGGCGGCAGATTCTGAAGCGCAATCTGCTCAACAATCGCTCGCATGCGGCGGTATTCCGCTACGGCGGCCAGTTCGCTGTTAACGTTGCGTTGGGCCTTGGTCGAATCCTGGAAGTGCAGGAAGTACGTGGAGTGCTCTTCGTCTTTTTCGATCCGGGAATCGATTCCCTTCTCTTTAAGTAGAGCCTTTAACTTCAGCAATTCCGTGTCAGTCGCAAAGTCGGCCTTGGAATTCAGTTGGAAGGTTTGGCTCAGCAGCGCGTCAACGACGCGAGGATCGCGCAGCCGGCGCTCGGTCTTGCGAGTCACCTGCGTGAGTTCATCCAGAGCGGTCAGGAAATTGCGCATTTCAGCGCCTTCCATCTTCTTGCCGCCCACTTCGATCGAAATGTTGTCGCTGGCGCGGCGCAGGATCTCTTTGGTGAACTCAGCTTCGTTCTTGATGTACTTCTCGCTCTTGCCTTTCTTGATCAGGTAAAGCGGAGGCTGCGCAACAAAGACGTGACCACGGTCGATCAACTGTTGCATGTGCCGGTAAAAGAACGTGAGCAGAAGTGTACGAATGTGGCTACCGTCGACATCGGCGTCCGTCATGATGATGATCTTGCCGTAGCGAAGCCGGGCGAGATCAAAATCATCTTTGCCGATGCCGGTGCCGATCGCAGTGATCATGCAACGAATTTCTTCGTGGCCGAGCATCTTGTCGTAGCGAGCCTTTTCGACGTTGAGGATTTTTCCTCGGAGAGGCAGAATGGCCTGATACCGACGGTCACGTCCGCCCTTGGCGGTGCCGCCGGCGGACTCACCTTCGACCAGGAAGAGTTCGCAACGGGTAGGATCTTTTTCCTGACAATCGGCGAGTTTACCCGGCAGGCCAGAGCCGTCGAGCGCACCCTTGCGACGCGTGAGATCGCGTGCTTTGCGAGCGGCTTCGCGAGCGCGAGCCGCATCGATGGCTTTACCAACGATGCGCTTCATCACAGCAGGATTCTTATCGAAGTATTCCTGCAGCTTTTCGTTGATCACCTGAGTGACCTGGCCGGTGATGTCGCTGTTCAGCTTGCCTTTGGTTTGGCCTTCAAACTGGGGCTGAGGAAGCTTGACGCTGATGACGGCCGTGAGGCCTTCACGCACGTCATCGCCAGAGAGCTTCTCTTTGACGTCTTTGAACATGCCAGCCGCATCGCCGCAAGCATTGATGGTGCGGGTCAACGCGGTGCGGAATCCAGTCAAATGCGTGCCGCCGTCTTTGGTGTTGATGTTGTTGGCAAAGGTGAAGAGCGTTTCAGAGTAGGCATCGTTGTATTGAAGCCCAATTTCCATGTAGACCTTGCCCTGATCGCCAGGCAGGTCGCGCTCGCCTTCAAAATAGATCGGCTTCTCATGAAGTACCTGCTTGCCCTTGTTCAAATGCTTGATGAACTCGGCAATGCCACCTTCGTAGAGAAACTCGTGGGTTTTGCCTTCTCCGCGCTCGTCAAAAATATTGATCTTGAGACCTTTGTTGAGGAAGGCCCTTTCGCGAAGCCGGGTCGAGATGGTATCGAAATTGAATTCGATCGTGTCCATCACAGTGGAATCGGCTTTGAAGGTGATCTTGGTGCCGGTCTTCTTGCCCGACTTGCCAGTTGCCTTAAGCGGTGCCTTGGGGACGCCGCGTTCGTAATCCTGCTCCCAGGTTTGACCCGCGCGCCAGATCTCGACGTGCAACCATTCCGACAGCGCGTTGACGCAGCTGACGCCGACGCCGTGCAAGCCGCCGGAAACCTTGTAGCTGTTGGAATCGAACTTGCCGCCAGCGTGAAGTTTGGTCAACACCACCTCCGCTGCCGACACACCTTCTGTGGGGTGGATGTCGACCGGGATGCCGCGGCCGTTATCAGAAATTGAGATCGAGTTGTCGGTATGAATGACAACATTAATCTCGGTGCAATGCCCTGCCAGTGCTTCGTCGACTGAGTTGTCGACTACTTCATAGACCAAGTGGTGCAGGCCCATTTCACCGGTGGAGCCGATGTACATAGCGGGGCGCTTGCGCACCGCTTCGAGGCCTTCCAGGATCTTGATACTGGATGAATCGTAAACTTGGTTCTCAGCCATTTTGTGGGTTGTCAGATGCGCATCGGCATCACGACGTAGCGGTAGGTATAGCCTACCTCTCCCCCTTTCTTATCTCCATCGCGCACCGCGGCAGGACGCATTTCTCCGGCGCTTTGCGCTTCGTTAAACAGGAAGCTAAAGGCGCCTTCAGCGGAGGCACCTAAGAAGTCGAGCAGGTATTGCGCATTGAATCCGATGTCCGTCGCCGGGCCAGAATAATCGATCGCAATCGTCTCTTCGCTCTCGCCCGTGTCGGACATCGAAGAGAACACTTTCATCTCTCCGTCGGCAAACTGTAGGCGAATGGCACGCGAGCGTTCTTCAGAAAACTGGCTGACGCGCTGGATGGTGGTTTTCATTTCATCCTTGCCAAAGTGAACTTGATGGGTTTGCGTCTTGGGCAATACGCGGTCAAAGTCGGGGAAGTTGCCCGTGAGCTTGCGGCTCAAAAGGAGGCGCTCGCCGAGCTGGAAAAACAGATGGTTGTCGTCTCCGCTAAACAAGAAGGCCGCTCCTTCGTCAGCATCAGAGGCGAGCTTCAGAAGCTCCTGCATTGCCTTCTTGGGCAGTAGGGTCTTGTAGACGCCTTCCACGCCAGGGTTGGCCACTTTATGCTCCACCAGGGCCAGCCTGTGGCCGTCCGTGGCAACCATGGTGAGAGCCTTGTCAGTCATCAGTAGCTGTGCACCGTTCAATGTGAAGCGGCTCTCTTCGCTCGAGATCGAGAAGATCGTCTTCTGGATCATGGCAGAAAGTATGGCGGCTGGGATTTCACCGAGGGAAGGCGGCATCGCCGGCAGCTCGGGATAGCTCTCGCGCGACATGCCAGCGATGCGCGAACGCGAGCGACCGCAAACGATATTGGCCCACTGGTTGTCCATCACCTTGAAATTGACTTCCGCATCGGGAAGCAGGCGGATGTAGTCGAGCAGGCGTCGCGCCGGAAGTGTGCAGGACCCTGCCTTGATAATCCGAGCGGGACAAGAACAACGCACGCCGAGCTCAAGATCAGTTGCCGTAAGGTGGATCATCCCGTCGCCGCTCTCAATCAGGACGTTCGAGAGAATCGGGATCGTTGTCTTCTTTTCGACGACGCCCTGTGAGAGGTTTAGCTCTCTTACCATGTCTGATTGCTTTACGCTGAATTCCATTTTTTCGTTGTCCTTAGCTGGGTACTCAAGATGCTCTTAGCTACTTCCAGAAGACAAGATATCTATATATGTTTCTAGAACCGTCATAGTTGGTGCTGTCGAAATGTGGATATCTCTCTAAATTATACAAAACAAAAATGCTTCTCGCCATCATTGAGTTCGAAAACCCTGTGTGTGGTTTCTTCACTTTTTGCCTCCACCTTCCGTTTTCCTGTTCCATTCATAGAGCGAACAGGAAGCGAAGCTGTGGAAAACTCAATATCACGAATGGAATGAGTCGATTAGGCTGTGTAGAAGCTTGTTTAAATCCTGGTCCTTGTGCCGCAATTCGTCGATTTTGTGGACCGAGTGTAGCACGGTGGTGTGATGTTTGTTGCCGAGGGTTCGGCCGATTTCGAGCAAGGAAGCCGTCGTAAGTTCCTTGGCGAGGTACATTGCAATCTGCCGCGGGTAGGCGATGCGTCGCTCGTTGGACTTCTGTTTCAGCTGGCCTGGCATCAATTCGAAGCGGTCGGCGACTGCCTTGAGAATCGATTCGATCGAGATCCTCTTTTCGTTCGTCTGCGTCAGGTGCTTCAACAACTGCTTGGACATTTCAAGCGTGATTGGGGTCCCCGTGACTGAGGAGTAAGCCATCAGCTTCACGAGCGCACCTTCCAGCTCGCGAATGTTCGATTTGGTGCGAGTGGCCAGAAAGATCCTGACGTCCTCTGGCAGGTTGATGCCCTCGTTTTCGGCCTTCTGATCGAGAATCGCCATTTTGGTTTCGAGGTCAGGAGGCTGAACATCGACGATCAGGCCCCATTCAAAACGGCTGCGCAGGCGCTCGACGAGACCGGAAACTTCTTTTGGCGGTGAGTCAGAGGAAATGACGATCTGCTTCTGATTGTCGAAAAGTTCGTTGAAGGTGTGGAAGAACTCTTCCTGCGTGCGTTCCTTGCCACCGATGATCTGAATGTCATCGATGAGCAACACATCCGCCGACCGGTAGAACTGATGGAAGTAGCTCATCTTCTCCATGCGGATGCATTGGATCATCTGGTTCATGAACTTTTCGCTCGTCGTATAGACGATCGTCATGCCAGGGTGTTCGGTGAGAAGGTTGCGCCCAATGGCGTGCATCAGGTGGGTTTTGCCCATACCAACGCCGCCGTAGATGAAGAGTGGATTGTAGCTGCGTGAGGGCCGAGTGGCGACCGCGTGTGCCGCCGCGTGAGCGAATTGATTGCAGCTGCCCACCACAAACTTGTCAAAAGTAAATTTCGGATTCAGATGCGCTACAGGCTGTGAGAACAGTGCCTCGATGGTCTGAGACGCATCGGTGTAAGAGTGACCTGCGTTAATCTGCCGGCCGTAGCTGTTCGATCCGGTCGACATCGCCATCCGATCGGAAGCTGCCTCGAGGTGATAGATCACGCTACTGTAAGGCAAGCTGAGATGAGCGATTGCATCGCTGACTTGTTTGGAGTACTCCCGCTCCATCCATTCCCCGGTCGCTTCGTTCGGCACCGAAACAAAAATCGTGTCCTCGTCGGTCTTGTTCAGCGTCGTCCGCACTACCCAGTTTTCGAAGCTCTCCGCACTCAGAGAGGCCGCCAGCGTTTGTTTTACTAATTCCCAAACATTCATTTGTTCTGTCACTGTTCCGCCGCGTTACTACTTACAAGCCCTTCAAACACAAAAATCCCACAGGTTTTCCACAGTTGTGGAAAGGTGGGGGGACCTTGGGATTGAAATGGAGATCTGTCAGGCTTTGAGGATGCTCCCGAGCCAACGACTGTTTCGTCGTTGTAGGCCTGCGATTACAAAGTCTAGCACATTCATTCTTGGCGGCAAAAGAAAATATGAAATTTTATAAAGTTATTAGTTTCAACATTTTGCAGGTGTTTTTCCAGCACTTTCTATAGGAGACCATTTTGTCCTGTAACGAAATTTTCACTCGTTTCGGAGGGGTGGATTTGACAAGCTAAAGATGCTTCAGCGATACTATGTTTGGCCGCTGCTTCAGTAGCCGCCCTGCTCCTGCGCGGGAGTAACTCAGCTGGTAGAGTGCAACCTTGCCAAGGTTGATGTCGCGAGTTCGAATCTCGTCTCCCGCTCCATCCCCCCTCCGTCGACTGACCAATCCCAATCTTTCAAGAACTTTTGCAGCAGCTTGCGAACCGGCAGCGACTGGTGACCTTTTGCCATCGCGTACCCGATTCTGCGCACCGCATGGGGTTCAAAAGGCAGGAAGCGGCAGTCGGTTCTTCCCAAGGTCGCTTTTTGCGGAATCAGGCTCACGCCATAACCAGCCGCCACCAGCCGCAAGATGCTCTCGAGGTGATCACTTTCGAAGACCTGCTGGAATTGCGCTTTGGCCCGGCTGCATGCTGTTAGAACTTCGTTGCGAAGGCAGTGGCCCTCGCGCAGCAGCAGCATCTTCTCTGATTCAAGCCGGGGCAGCAGGATCCTGGTTTGGCCAGCCAATTCATGATCATGAGGGACGGCAGCCAGAAGAGGCTCCCGAAACAGCTCACTGCAGACAATCTCGTTGTGACGGATGGGAAGGGCAAGAATTGCGAGATCCAGTTCACCGCGACGAAGATTTTCGACCAATACTTCTGTCATCGCCTCAACCAGCGTTATGCGCACTTTGGGGTAGCGCTGCTCAAAGGCGGTGAAGGGTTTCACCATGGAATACGGCAACACGGTTGGAATCACGCCAACCTTTAGTTCTCCAGAGTCTTCACTCTTCAACGCTTCAAGTGCGGTCTGAGCTTCTTCGACTTCGCGCAGAATGCGCTCAGCAGATTCAAGAAGCTTCTCGCCATAGGCTGTTAGCTTCAGGCTGCGTCCCAGTCGGTCGAACAACATTACATCCAGTTCGCGTTCGAGCTTTTGGATCTGTTGCGATAAGGTTGGTTGCGAGATACCAAGGTGGTCAGCGGCCCTGACAAAACCGCCATGGCGCGCTACGGCAAGGAAGTAGCGAAGAGGTTGTAGCTCCATGCGTCCTTAGGATGCCTCTAAGTCGTTGCTGGATGCCCGATTACCAATCCGTAACGGAGCCGTCGCTGCGAAACGCCGGCATCAGAACTTCTTCTTTCGCGAAATATTTGCGCGCTTCAGTTTCGTTGACATCAATGCCAAGGCCGGGCTTGGTTGGTGCTGCCACGGTGCCGCGTGTCACATCATATCCACCCGTGACTACATCAAGTCGCCAGGGCACATCGTTCCAGACGATTTCTTGGATCAGGTAGTTTGGTGTTGCGAAGCCGACATGCAGGCTGGCTGCCGTGGAGATGGGCCCCTGCGGGTTGTGGCAGGCCACGGTCATCGAATAGGTTTCAGCCATCGATGCGATGCGCCGGGCCTCGGAGATTCCGCCGCAATGAGAGACATCGGGCTGAATGATGGCGCAGGCGCGCTTCTCAAGCAATTCGCGGAACTCCCAACGGCCAACCAGTCTTTCTCCAGTGGCAATCGGAAAGCGCAGCGCGCGGGCTACTTCAACAAGCCCGTCCACATGTTCTGGCCAGCAGGGTTCTTCGTACCAGAAGAGGTTGTAATCTTCAAGCAAGCGGCCAAACTGAATCGCTGCTGCAGCGCTGCAACGGGCATGAAGGTCGAGCATAATGTCGAAATCATCTCCGACGGCCTCGCGCATGGCCCTGACGCAATCGGCAGCACGGCGCAGAGTGGCAGCGCTTTCAATTGGTTCCGAGATTGGGATCGGCATGCTCTTGGCAGCCGTGAAGCCCCGCGCTTTGCTCTCTCCAATCAGGCTAGCGAAGTCATCTGGGGAACCCGTCTTGTACATTCCCTCCAGGCTGCCGCCGCCGAGATGATCATAGAGCCGCAGCGTGTCGCGCACCGGGCCGCCCAGTAATTCGCAGACAGGCTTGCCCAGTTCTTTGCCTTTGATATCCCAGAGGGCCTGATCGATACCGCTCATGGCGGACATCGTCACAATGCCGCCGCGCCAGAAATACTGGCGGTGCATGATTTGCCAGATGTGCTCGATGCGGCGAGGGTCCTGGCCAAGGATGAGTGGCTTTAAATCCTCAATGGAGCCGACGACGCCTTTCGTCTTCCACTCGAGCGTTGCTTCGCCCCAGCCGTATAGGCCTGGCGTATCGGTCTCCACCTTTACGAAGATCCAGTTCCGCATGCGCGCGTTGACGACGATGGTGGAGATGTTGGTGATTTTCATACGTAGATCCTGGGGGCACGGGTTGAGATACCGCAAAGGATGGAATAGGCGATCGTGCCGGCCTCGCGGGCCATTTGTCGGGCGTCGATCGCAGTGCCCTGCTCTTCGCCGAGCAAAGTGACCGAGTCGCCAGCTTTGAGCTGAGGTGCAGCTGTGAGGTCAATGGTGGTGACGTCCATTGAGACTGCGCCCAGGATGGGCGCCATTTTGCCACCGGCAATGACGCTGCCTCTGTTGCCGAGCCTATGCGGTAAGCCATCGGCGTATCCGACACCGAGAATGCCGATGCGCATTGCCGACACAGCCACGTATTGCGCCCCATAGCCAATCGGAGTGCCAGCCGCCACTTCTTTCGTGAGCAGAATCGAAGCCTTCCAGCTCAACGCCGGCGCTACATCCAACAGTTCGCCGGCAGGTTTCCCTTTGGCCCGCGATACGAAGCCGTAGATTGCATAGCCAGGACGGGCGAGATTGCGCCACGTTTCCTGATTGCCAAAGTGAAGTGGATTGGTGCTGGCCTCGTGAAGGTATGCCGGCCTCAGGCCTGCGGTTTCAAAGGCCAGTCGCACCTGCTCAAATCGTTCATGCTGCTCGTGAAGTTGATTGCTTTGGAAGTTTGCTGAGGACGCGAAATGAGTCATCAACCCTTCGAGCCTTGTATTGCGAACTGCAGCGAGAATGCTGTCGATCGTTGCATTCGTGCCGAGCCGTCCCATGCCACTATCAATCTTGAGGTGATAAGGCGTCGCGGGGTCGAGCAGTGGGATCTCACGGAGGTCATGGATCACCGGCGTCAGTCGAAACTCCCGCCAGGCGCCTGGATCGGTATCGACGCGCTCGGCCATTACAAGAATGCGTGCCCGAATGCCAGATTCGCGTAAGGCCTTGCCTTCTTCAAGATTGCTCACGGCAAACCACTGCGCGCCCTCACGCTCGAGAGTTTGGCTGACAGCGGTTGCGCCGTGTCGGTAAGCGTCAGCTTTCACCACCGGCATCAATTGCACTGATGGCCCGACGGTGCGCTGGATCATTCGATAGTTCAGCGCAATGCGGTCCAGCGAAACCTCTAACCACGTCCTGGGCATAGACTCCGAAACAGCGCCTCGTATTGGTTGGTTACCACATCCCAACTGTAGCGCTCGCGCACGCGTTCGAGAGCGGCCTTGCGAAGCTGGTCGCGCTCGGATTCTCTCATGGCAAGCACTTGTTGAATGGCCTGCGGCAAGCTATGAGCTTCAAACCCAATCCCAATCCCTCCTGCGACTTCGGTGTTCTCGGGAGTCTTGAGATAGAGAATCAAGGCACCACGGCCCATGGCTTCGATCAATGCAGGGTGCGTGCCGCCCACTTCAGTGGCGTGGATGTAGGCAAGGCAATGCGATTGGAGAACCCGGTAGCCATCGCCATAGATTGCCCCTGGAATATGGATTCTCGGGTCTTTGGTATCGCGCACTCTGGCGATGTACTCCTTGGCATAGGGAGCGTCGCCGATCAGCGCCAGTTGGTGATCGGTCTGGATCTGCTCGAAGCTTTCGCGCACGAGCAGAGGATTGTTCTCCGGCTCGAAGCGCGTTACGTAAAGGAAGTAGTCTTTCGGTTTGAGGCCGAGAAGAGGCTTCCATTCGACAGGTCCGAGGTCCGCTCCATAGGGGATGAATGTGGAGTCGGCCTGATAGGTGTCTTTGTAGTAGCGTTCGATCTCAAGTGCGTCGGTGACGATGCGTGTCGGGCAGAAGGTGGAGAGCCATTCTGAAAGGTGGTACCACTTCTTGGCGAGGGCGTTCCACTTCTTGCGCTTGCGCTCAAGGCCATCTACGTTGAGTGCCACCGGCATGCCAAAGACGCGCGGCATCCACGTGTAGATTGCGTTAGCGCCATTGCAATAGAGAGCAACATCGACGTGGTGGGTCAGCAAGTGAAGCGTCGAGAAGCCCGTATGCGCAAGTGTGTCGAAGTACTTGTGCCGTATGGTGGGCAGGTATTGCCGTTGCACGCCGCGATAGTTACTTCGGGGTTCAACCTCGCGGCAATAGACCACAACCTGATGTCCCCGCTCAATTAGACGTGTGGCCAGTTCTTCGGCGAAGGTTTCGAAGCCTCCGTATCGGGCCGGGATTCCCCGCGTGCCAAGGATCGCGATTCGCAATAACCAGTTTATGCTGAGACTATGGCCTAATCCTGGATGGCTGATACCGATCAGGAAACATTGGAAGTCTACGCTGAAATGATGAGGGGCATGAGTGTGTCCCAACGAATGACCCGCGTTTTCGAACTAAACCAGATGCAGCGGGCTATGATGGTGCCTGGCGTTCGAGCGCAATATCCTGAAGCGGACGACAACGAGGTGTTTCTTCGCGTTGCTTCGAGAATTCTGGATCGTGAGCAGATGATCGCCGTTTACGGCTGGGATCCAGCGCTGCATTCATGACCGACGCTATTGCAGCTTTTCAGCTCGTTTTTGCAGCCCTGGACCGGATGGAAATTCCCTACTATGTTTGCGGCTCGATGGCCTCTGCGAACTACGGATTTCCGAGACAGACGAATGACATCGATCTCGTTGTTGATTTTCAAGATGCGGATTTCAAGGAATTCTGCGGGCTTCTTCAGACGGATTTTTATCTTGATGCGGACAAGGCTGTAGATTCCTTTGAGAGGGGCCGCACCTTCAATGCGATTCACCGCGCATCGATCTTGAAATTCGATTTCTTTCCTTGCGGCGGGACACCCTTTGCGAGAAAGCAACTGGTGCGAAGAGTGCAGCGGCAATCCTTAATGCCAGGCTTGGAATCGCTGGAATTTGTTGTTTGCACGGCGGAGGATTCGGTTCTGTCCAAGCTGGAATGGTTTCGCGAAGGTGGGCAGAGATCAAGCCAGCAATGGACCGATATTCTGGCGATCTTGCAAGTGCAGGATAAGGTGCTGAATTAAGAGTATTTGAGAGAGTGGGCCGCTAGGCTGGAGCTCACAGAACTGCTCGAGAAAGCGTTTAGCTCCGTACGGCCTTCGCCCTTGCCGGGACGCGCACCGTCTTCGGAGCCGGTTGGCTGACGGGCTGGAATTGGAACCAGTTCGCCAGATACTCGTCACTGACTTTGCGGTTGGCCATGATCACCTTGCGCTTGGCTATTAGGGTGCGCCACTTCTTGGCGATGATCCAGAATGCCTTGAGTGAAGAATGTTCTTGCAACAGGCAGGCACCCACTACAACCAAGTCTCGGAATGTAATTGGAAAGAAGTTCCGCAGGTACAAGTTGGGGGTCATGTTCTTCACGCGCATCATGAAGCGGTTCTTCACCGAGTGCATGTTGATGGCGGAAGGGAGTGCTCTGCGATTACCTGGCAGAACGGTGCGGACGTGATAACCGCGGGCGTGAGGCGTGTAAAGTGTTTTCCACCCGTAAAGCTGGGCTCGCCAGGCCACATCGGCATCTTCACGGTAGACGAAGAAATCACAATCGAAGAATTCGCCGTCGATCGAAATGTCATCAATCATCTCGCGCCGGTAGAGTGCGGCGGCAGCGGTTGCGCCGAAGACGTATTCAAAATTCAGGTAGTGCCCGTTGTCGACATCGCGGCTGCCACGGTCAAGGTGGCGCAACATCGGGTTGAAGTAGATGCCAGTGGAATCGACGAGTGGTTTCTCAGGCAGGTCGAAGGTAGCCATCATCGCCAGCAGCTTTCCGCAGACAGTTCCGATCTGAGGTTCCCGGTTGCCAGCATCAACAAGACTCTGGATGAAGTTGGGCATCAGCAGCACGTCGGGGTTTAGTGTGAGGATCCATTCCCCGCTCGACATGTGAATCGCCTGGTTTTGTGCGGCGGCGAAGCCAATGTTTTCGTCGTTGGTAACAATGCGTACGCGGTCGGCAAATTGGTCGAGGATGTCGAGGGTGCCATCAGTCGAGACGTTATCGACGACGATCACTTCCTTGAGTGGATATCGCTGAGCCAGCACCGATTCCAAGCATCGTTTGATAAAGCGTCCGCTATTGTACGTAACGATTGTGACTGATACTAAGCCGTTATGCATTTTAGAGATGTTTAGCGCCTTCTATTTGCCGGCCAAAGCGACGGTGATCCACCCGACCATGGACAAGGCTATACCATGCCAAGCGAAAAACGCTGGCATAAACACCCAAGGTTTGAAATCCTTGGTGCCTTGAAGAGTTCCCCGTTAAGGCTCTTAGAACGGACGCGGAGGCAACAGCCAAACCAACCAGACGCCGGGACAACCAACCAAAATGCTTGGTGGCGTACCTTAGAAGGCTATTATACCACGCCAACTCTCTGAAAGGCCACAAGATTTTGTCAATACTTGCCGCGCCTTCGTGCCTGGCAACGGCATCCGGGGTGAAGGTGATTGGGAAGCCCGCCTGATGGAGCCGAAGGCAGAAATCCACATCCTCAAACCAGACGGGCCAGAATCGCTCATCCATGCCTCCCAACGCCAAAAAGGTCTCCCGGTTGACCATAAAGAAGGCACCTGGAGGCTGATCTACCGGCTGTTCTTTTCCTGGATCGAAATCGAAACAGCGGTAGCGGCGATTGATCGGGTTCGACGGGAAGATACGGTTGAGGCCTAGAACTTCGAGCGCCAAGACGGCTGGAGTGGGAAATCTGCGCACCGCAAAGCCGAGTTGCGGCTGTCCGTCTTTTCCCAGCAGCATTCCACCCGCCGCGCCAGTGCCAGCGGATCGAGCCATCGCTTCGAGGCCATGCTGTACGCTACAGTCTGGATTCAGGATCAGTGCATGAGGAAAACGGGCTGCCTCAACACCCCGGTTTACCCCACCGGAAAACCCAAGGTTCTCCGGGAAGTGCAGCAGGCGAACACCTTCGAGCCTGGCCACAATTTCTCTGGTCTGGTCTTTCGAGCCATTGTCGACTACTATGATTTCCTCAGCGCCGGCCAAGCGAACTGCCTCGATGCAGGCAGCGATGTCAGAAGCAGAATTCCAGGTGATGATCACCGCCGAGATGCCGCTCATCAACTCAGCGCTCCGTACCAGCGCCAGAAGCGGTCCATTCCTGTTGCGGCCCCAATCTCGAAAATCTCGCGCTCGAGCTCAGCGAGCATCGGGGAAGGTTTGGATGCCGGCCGTTGCTTTAAGGCTTCGCGCTTTCCTGCGAACCAGGCAGCAAGACAGCCGTGGCGGGCAGCGGCCAAACCCCAGAGGCCTTGGCCCACAAACACCTTCCACCAACGAGGCTTGCCGTGGCGAAGGATCACGGTGAGTTGGTTGCGGGAACTCAGGCGCACCTGCCGGGGATGCCAGGCCCCGAGCGTCGCACTGCCTCGATGCCAGGCGATGGCTGCTGGTTCGTAATGGCCGCGAAATCCCAACGCCAAACCTCTCATGCCGATGTCGACATCTTCCATATAGCTCTCGAAGGACTCATCGAGGCCGCCGGTCGAGCGCCAGTATTCGTGCGAAACCACGATGGCTGTCCAGGGTGCCAGAGCAATTTGTCGGGGCTGATTCCAGTAAGCGCTGTCTGGTTGGCCATGACCGGCGCGCAGGGGGATGCCGCTTTCGCTCAACAGGTCCCAGGTGGCGTCGATCCGCGAGGGCTCATCCCAGGCGAGGACTTTACCAACAACAAATGGGGAATCATGCCCGGACATGCGCTCGAGCCAGTCGGGCGCGAGCCGGATGTCGTTGTTGAGTACTGCGATGCGGCCCTTGCCAATGCGTTCTATGCCGCGATTGACCGCGAAGGCGAATCCGCGATTTTCGTTGAGGTCGAGAAATTCTGCCCCCGCTTTCAGGGCTGCTTCTCTGGTTCCGTCGTTCGATCCACCGTCCACCACCAGCACGGAAGCGGGCGAGTAAGTCTGGCTGGCAAGGCTCTCGAGCAACGTCTCAACGTGCGCGCGGCCCCGCCAGGTGGGAATTACAACGTGAATCGCTTCTTGACCAGAAACCATAAGTTATAGAAGCCATCGCGCCAGGGATTCAGCTTGATTTCGCCCAGGCGGGACGTGTAATGAATGGAGATCTCGGCGAACCGGACCCGTTTGTTTTTCAGCGCTTCGATTTTTATTTCTTCGCTGAACGCCATTCCGTCACTTTCGAGCGTCATGTCAGAGAGGATGCTTCTGCGAAATACCCACATGCCGCTCTGCGAGTCGCTGACCCAGCGGAAGTACAGCACACTCATGGCGATCGATAGAATGAAGTTTCCTACCTTGTGCTTAAAACTCATCGCCTTAGGATCGCGGACCGGAAACCGCGAAGCATTGAGGAAGTCGACTTCGAGATGACGAAACGCTTCGAGCAGATACGAGATGGCGTCCGGCGGGTAGCTGTGGTCCCCGTCGAGCGTTACGATCACGTCTCCGGTGGCGAATGCAAAGCCCTTCTTGTAGGCGCGCCCGTAGCCTCGGGCATCCTCGCGAATGACGCGAGCTCCAAATTCGGCGGCCACCTCGCTAGTGCGGTCCGTCGACCCGTTATCGACAACAATCACCTCGTCAACGAAAGGCGGCATCCGGCGCAGAACCTGCTCGATTCCTTGCTCTTCGTTCAGGCAGGGCATGATGACGGTGATGCTTTGGTTGTTATACATCAGAAAAGGAAATTCCAGAATGCCATGCGCACTCTTGCACTACTAGTCTCTACCACTCTTTCTGCTCTTTCAGGATTTGCGCAGGCCAATGCCGAATTGTCGCAGGTACAAACGGTTTACCTGATGCCGATGGGCAGCGGGTTCGATCAGTACCTCGCCAACCGCCTGCGAGCCGTGAGCCAGATTCGAATCGTCACCGATGCGGCCAAGGCCGACGCGATCTTCACTGACAAGCTTGGCACCACCTTCGAGTCGCGGATCGAGGAAATGGAATCGGCTGAAAAAGAAAAAGGTGCTCCTCCAGTGAATGCCGCCGAGAAGGACTCTGTCAACACCGGAATGAAGTTGGCACCGCGCGCTGTGTCTTCGATCGGCCGGGGCAAGGGGACTTATTTTCTGGTGGATCGTCGCTCGCGCATTGTGCTTTGGTCCACGTACAGCAAACCGAAAGATGTTCAGCCGAACACGCTCGATCGCAATGCCAAAAAGATTGCCGAAGAGCTGGGCGGGGCCTTTAGCGGAAAGAAGTAGTAGCGGCTCCTTTCCGCTTCAAGCGGTCTGAATACTCCTGAGCCAGGCGGGCTATTACCTGCTTGGAATCCCATTCTCCTGAAACGTACTCATAGGCGCGGCGGGCCATCTGGTTTGCCGCGCTTCTGTCTTTTAGCAACTGTTCAATCGAGTCGGCGAACGCGCCAGGGTCGCCGGCCAGCTTGCAATACTGCCCATCCACGATTGCTAAGCCCTCGGCACCGATCGGAGTTGAGACCACGGGGATGCCATGCGCGAAGGCCTCGAGCAGCTTCACGCGAACTCCGCTGCCGCTTTGGATCGGGCAAAGGAACACGGCTGCAGATTGTAGGTCGGCGGCAATACTCTCCCGGAACCCGGCCAGTTCCAGAATGCCGTCTGAATGCGGAAATGCGTAGGCCGGAGGAGGATCCTGTCCGATCGCCAAGGCTTTGAAATTAAGGTTGCGCTCCTTCAGGATCGGAACCACCTCCTCAAAGAACCACTGCAGGGCCTCAACGTTCGGTACATGTCGGAAGCCTCCCAGGAACAGTAACGTGTTACCCTCACGCACCGACAGATTTGCTTCAAAGGAATCTACCGGGATGGCAGCCCGCAGGCCCGCTTTCGTTTTGGGTTCAAGCGACGGTTTCAAGCTCAAAAGGTATTCCCGATTGGCGTCGGTGCAGACTTCGATGAGGTCAAAGCGGGGCAGCATCTCAAGCTCCCAGTGCATGGCCTTCAGGTACTCGATCGTTGCTGGGATACGAAACAACAGGCTTGGGTTCGTGAGCAGTTGACGTTGGATCGACTGGAAGTAAATATCGTGCTCAAAGATCGAGGTGAGGATGCGGTGAAACTGGCAACCGTATTGACCGAGGTTGGTGTATTCGATCTGCAGTACGTCGATTTTTCTGGTCTTCATCGTGCGGTGCAGTAACCACTCCAGGTCGCCACTGGCGAACTCTGTGACAGCTCCTGGTAGCAGGCTGAAGGCGGCACTGGGTTGCCCGGTCATGCGGACGATGAATTGCTTACTCGCCAGGTATGGATCAAGTTCGTCGTGGGCCGACCGTTCCCATTCTTCATCGAGCAATGCGACGAGATGCACGTCGCAATGCTTGCTCAGTTCTTTGACCGCAAGCTGCATGAAGACAGCTCCACCGTGTGATGCGGGGACAAGCCCGTAAGGGGAAACAAACAGAACGCGTGGCCTTTCGGCGCGGATGTCTATCGCCTCGAAGCGGTCTCGATAATAGCCGCCAAGGGGTCGTCGAAATGCTTCCATGTCGCTAACTGCCGACCGGGATCTGGCACGCCAGCGAGCGGCACAGGCTTCCGGTAGCTGAAAAAATGACCTCAGCATGCCGGGATAATTTGCCCGGCCTGGGGCGTCGCCTGCAATCAAAGCAATTAGCGCGGAGATGTTCGAGGCAACAAAATGCTGCAGCAACATCAGGGGGGAATGGATGTTCTTCCAGGCGAACAATACGAAGTTCTTGCGAACCATCGAGTTGATGTAGTGTTGCGAGAACTTCTTGCCGATCGTGCCGCGGTGCTCGTGCCAGACGTGGCTTTGGGGTTGATAGAGCACGCGCCAGCCGCGCTTCCACGCCTGGTAGCCCATGTCGGTGTCTTCTAGGTAGAAGGGCCGCAGCACTTCATCAAAGCCGCCGAGCTCAAGAAACTTGCGACGGTCAAAGGCGCACGATCCACCGCCGCCATAAAAGCAAGGGTAAGTGTCGGTGACTTCGTCATCGATCCGGTGCCGTAACTCGAGTGTTCCACGGCGCCAAGATGCTTGTGTCAAGCCCGTCTCCTCGCGCACCTTTTTCGGATCGGAGAAAAAGATCTGGCAGGAGACGGCGAAGATATCCGGGGCGTCGAAGCCTTTGAGCAGCGGCTTAAGAAAGTCTGAGGCCACCCGCATATCGCTGTTGAGCAACACGACGATATCGTTCTTCGCTTCTTCGAATCCTCGATTCGAACCCCCGCCAAAGCCTAGGTTTTCTTTGAGTGGGACAAGCTTCACCTGAGGAAAGCGTTGACGTATAAATTCTGCGCTGCCGTCGGTGCTGCCGTTATCGACTACCACCACTTCGTTCGAAGGATTTCCTTCAAGGGCGGCGATCACACTTGGCAGGTATTTCTCGAGGAGGTCTTTGCCGTTCCAGTTCGGGATCACCACGCTGGCCGACTTCGCATTCGGCAACGTGTCGGTGGGGAGCTGCCTGCTGCCCGCGACCCACCAAAGCAAATCCGTGAGCCAGAGCGCCAAAAGTTCGATGATGACCAGAGCAGGGCTTAGGATCAGGATCGGCCCCTGGCGGAGCAACCGTTTCAGCAGAATCATGAAAGCTTCGGCCCAAGCCCGAATGCCTTCCCCATTCGGATCCAGCGAGAGGCTTCAACGGCGTTGAGTTTTGTTTCGGCTTCCTCACGCGCGCCTTGTTCTTTCTGCGCCCACTGGGTTCGTTCGATCACAAGCTTTTCAGCCTCGTCGAGCTTCTTCTGGTACTCGGCCAGTTGGGTACCTGCGCGGGTGATTTCGCTATCGAGCTTACTGATATGCCCGGCGAGCTTGGTCATCTCGGCGTTGAGATTGGCTTCGTTTGATCGGGCCCATTCGGCTTGCTTCGTGCTCTCCAGGTCAAGCTCAGCGAGGCGGGCTTCGTAAGCTTTCACTACTTCTTCGCCGCGGGTGTGCTCTTTGGCCAGTTCGGCCTCGATGCGTTGTACTGCCTTCTGTGCCGCCTCGACTCGTGCGTTCTGTTCGAGTGCCCATTTGTTTTTGGCTTCGATTTCTAGCTTTACCGCACGGAACTGTTCGACGAGTTGCGCATGTTTGGTTTTGCTTGATTCGAGCCATTCGTTCTTGGTGGCCAGCTCGCCCTCGAGGCGCTGTATGTGATGCTCACGCTCGCGCAACACGTTCGCTGCGGTGGGCACGAAGACAAAGGAAGGGGCTCCGGTTAAGGGCTTGGCCGAGCAGACTGCGATAAAGAAGTGCGCTTCTTCCGGGTTTGGTTTTCCAGCCTCGAGTTTGAGTTCGGTGCCGACTCCTCCATCAAGAGGCAAAAACACCAGCCCGCTCGAATGGTTTTGCACAAAGAAGGTCTGGTGATCGAAGAACTCTCCGAGCACCTGCTTGAATTCTTCGTAAGCGAATTCGTGGGCGTGAAAAGGATTGGGTCCGTTGACCTTTCGGCTTTCTGCGTAGAACTCGATGTTGGGTGTTGAGATGATCAGCTGCCCGCTCGGGGCAATCACTCGGCGGGCTTCGGCCAACAGCGAACGGTAGTCGCTGAGGTGCTCGATGACCTCAAAGCAGATGCCCAACTGAAACGATGCATCTTCGAAGGGAAGCTTGTCGAGGCTTGCCACCCGAAATTGCAGGTTCGGCGCCTGGTATTGCTGTTGAGCATCGGCAATGGCAGTTTCGCTGATGTCGACGCCAACTACGCTTTCGGCTCGGGTGGCCAGCTTGGCCGAACCGTAGCCGCTACCGCAGCCGAGATCGATGACTTTCTTGAAGCGGCACAGGCGCGAGGCAAACAGATAGCGAGAGATGTGCTCGTTCCAAAGGTCGATGTCGACCTTGCCCGGGATCACGCGTTCGCCGGTAAACTCAGACACGATTCACCTCGATGCGGCAGGGCAGATGCAGGTATCCATAAACTTGTCCTTCACCGTGGCTCATCTGTAGCACCAGCGCATTGTCGATCCAGTCGCACATCTTATAGTTCAGCAAACTTCCGTCGGCGATGGCTGGAGAAAACGAAAAATGCGAAGGATAGAGTTCCGGCAGGTCCAGTTGGAAATCTACCGTGACGGTGTCGCCGGCTGCCATTTGTGGCAATTCGTAGCCTTCGCGGATCGTGTTTGAGCCCGCGAAATCGATGCCCATGTGATTGCGCATCATAAAGCCGATGTTAGGCAGGGCAATTCGCTCCTTGGCCTTGGCGCTGATGCGAACAATGCACTTTGCGTTGGGCTCAAGCATGAGCGCTGGTTCGAGATTTTCGTTCAATACAGTGATGCCGAGAATCTCAGCCCGGCCGTCGCCATGGCGATGATCGACGTTGGGGATGGTTGTAACCAATGAGGGTGCCTGCCCGATGGTCTTTGCTTCCGTTCGATGTTCGGCCTGATGCTCGACGAAGCTCGAATCCTTGGCGGTCATTTCAGCCAGGTACTTGGAGACGACGACGTCGGTCGGGCCGAGCTCACGGATGCGGCCTTTGTCGAGCCAGAGCACCCGATCCCCAATCGCTTTCACGTCACCCATCGAGTGGCTGACAAACAGAATCGTCACACCGCGCTGTCGCAGCTCATGGACTTTTCGCAGGCAGCGTTGGCGGAAGTAGACGTCGCCAACCGCCAGCGCCTCGTCGACGAGTAGGATTTCCGGGTCGACGTGGATCGCAACCGAGAAAGCCAGCCGGACGGCCATGCCGCTCGAATAGGTCTTTACCGGTTGATCGAGAAACTCGCCAATCTCGGCAAACTCTTCAATGCTCTGGAATCTCTTCGCTGTTTCTTCGTGTGAAAGGCCAAGAATGGCCGCGTTGAGGTAGACGTTATCGCGACCGCTGAAATCGGGGTTGAAGCCGGAACCGAGTTCAAGCAGTGCAGCGACGCGGCCCTTGACCCTGGCCTCGCCCGAGGTGGGTTGCAAGATGCCCGCGATGATCTGGAGCATCGTGCTCTTGCCAGAGCCGTTTTCTCCGATGATGCAGAACGTCTCGCCGGGCTTCACCTCGAAGCTAATGGAATCGAGGGCTTTGAACTCGCGATGCTTCCGCAGGCGGTTCAATGTGAGCAGCTCTTTGAGACGGTCTGAAGGCGCATCGTAGATGGCGTAAGACTTCGAGACTTTTTGGAACGATATCACTGGATTGATTCCCGGGTTTGACAAGGGTACCTTCGGACCTCTAGCCTAAAAGAAGTTGCCGGCGTAGCTCAGAGGTAGAGCGAGGGTCTCATAATCCCTAGGTCGGAGGTTCGAGTCCTCCCGCCGGCACCATCCCTTCCTTCTTTAATTCTCCCCCATCAGCATCTGGTAGATCCTGTGTAACTCATCCTGCGAGTAGTATTCGATCTCGATACGGCCGCGCTTTTCATTTTTGCGATGAATGGCCACGCGTGTTCCAAGTACTCGTTGGAGCTCTTCTTCAGCTGCCTTTACGTTTGGATCAATCTGTACTTTTACTTGCTCTTTAAGTTCCCTGGGCTCGGTCATGCTCTGGACCAGTTTTTCGGTGGCGCGAACGGAGAGGCCCTGGCTGACGATCTTTTCTGCGACGTTGCGTTGGAGCTCTTCGGTCGGTAGGCCGAGGATGGTGCGTGCGTGGCCCATGCTGAGGCGTCCGTCGCCGAGCATGGCCTGGAGGTCTTCGGGCAAACGCAGAAGCCGAAGAAAGTTAGTAATCGAAGTACGGTCCTTGCCGGTGCGGCGGCCGATTTCTTCGTGGGTGAGATTCAGCTCCCGACTGAGGCGGTCATAGGCGACTGCGGTTTCGATGGCGTTGAGGTCATCGCGCTGGATGTTCTCAATCAAAGCCAGGGTGAGCACGTTGTCATCGGCCACGTCCTGGATGACGACCGGCACGACCGCAAGGCCGGCCAGCTTTGCGGCTCGCCATCTTCGTTCGCCCGCTACAATCTCATAGCCATCGCCCAGCTTGCGGACCAGCAGCGGCTGAATGATGCCATTCACCTTGATGCTCTCTGCCAGCTCCTGCAGTTTGTCTGCGCTGAAGTTGGTACGAGGCTGGCGGGGGTTGGCCTGGATATCGAGAATCGAAAGCTGTACCAGTCCGCTGGTGGGTTCGCTCGAAGCTGGAGCTGCAGCGGCTGGGGCAGCTGGGCCGCTGGACGGTCGGTTGGGGAGAAGGGCGGAGAGACCCTTACCTAATACTCGTCGTGGATCTTGCGGCTTGTTCATTGGCCATGATCTCCTTTGCCAGTTTGATATAGCATTCGGCGCCCTTGGAGCGGACGTCGTATGAAATGACGGGTTTGCCGAAGCTTGGGGCTTCCGCGAGGCGGATGCTGCGGGGGATGACCGTCTCGAAGACCTGTTTGCCAAAGAACTCACGGAGGTCGTTGGCAACCTGGCGAGTGAGATTGGTGCGGTCGTCGAACATGGTCAGCAGAACGCCTTCGATGGGGAGTTCATGCTGGAATGCTTCGCGGATTCTCTGGATGGTATCGATCAACTGCGAAACGCCCTCAAGTGCGAAGAACTCGCACTGGATCGGGACAATGATTGAGTCGGCGGCGACCAGGCCATTGAGGTTGAGAAGGTCGAGAGCAGGGGGGCAATCGATGAGGATGTAAGCGTATTGGTCGCGGATGGAATAGAGGGCATCGCGGAGCCGGAACTCACGTTCTGGAACATCGACAAGGTCAATATTGGCAGCCACTAAATTTTTATCGGCGGGCATCAAAAACAGCCCTTCGAAGTCAGTTGGAACGATAGCTTCCTGCGCGGTGCACGCCTGAGTCAGCACGTGGTAGCAGGTTCTAGTTTGGGCGTCTTTTGAAACTCCTACACCACTGGTCGAGTTACCTTGGGGGTCACAGTCTACTAATAGTATCTTGAGCTCGCTAAGGGCCATAGATGCGGCCAAATTGATAGCAGTTGTTGTTTTCCCGACGCCACCCTTTTGATTGGTGATCGCGATGATTTTTCCCACGGCGCTATCTTAGCACTACAGTCAAGCGTGATGTTTCACGTGGAACACCTAGTGTGCCTTGCTGAAGGTGGCTGCGGACTCGTGTCAGTGAAGGAGTTGCTCAAGGTGTCTTTCAGTCGAGCGCTGGTTCTCGGAATCAGCAAACGAGAAGTTCCAGTCGAATGTTTCACGTGGAACAACGACTCTCTGCACTGAATCTGGCGGTACGCGGTCGTGATTTGCTGTTTTCAGTGCTCGTTACGTGAGAGATTGGCTGGATTCTTCGTTGGATGGAGGTCGAAGGAGAGAAAAACGGCATCTCGCCCTCCTCTTTGGGTGTAATTCCACTCGATTGGGCTCAATTGGCTTCAGAATCTGCCATTGTAGGGGATGGGTCGGGGTGAAGTCTCGATGTTTCACGTGGAACATCATGCTAAAGCAGCAAGATTGAACTAACTCCAGTGAGAAATAGTCACTTCGACCGTGGAATGAGTTGGGTTTGTCGATCCAGATCAAGTGTTCCACGTGGAACAGCGTAACTACTGCTCTGTCTTCGGCATGCTTAGGTAAACATCAAGGATTGCTATGGCAGCGGGAGTCACTCCGGGGATACGGCTTGCGTGGCCCAAAGTTTCGGGGCGAACCCGGCGAAGTTTGTCCTGTACTTCGTTTGAGAGGCCAGGGACGTTGGAGAAATCAAAGTCACCTGGGATTTTGCGGGCTTCTCCCTCTTTCAGTCGTTCTACCTGACGATGCTGCTGGGCAAGATAGCCTTCGTACTTAAGTTCGGTCTCGACCGTGGTGGCGAGGGCGGGGGGAATTGCGGCACCGATTTGAGATTCCAGATAGGGGGCAATCTGCGAAATCTTGGCCTCCGGGCGGCAAAGCCACACCGAAAGCGTAGGCCGATCGTCGAATCCGAGCTCCAATCCAGTGATTTTGCCCGGAGAGACGCGCTGTTCCTGCAGGATTGCGATGAGTCGTTGCTTGAGAGCCAATTTCTCGTCAAAGCGGCGAGAGCGCTCACCGTTAGCCAAGCCGATGCGTTGGGCAATGGGAGTTAGCCGTTCGTCGGCATTGTCGATTCGAAGGTGAAGGCGGAACTCCGCACGGGAGGTAAACATGCGGTAAGGTTCGTCAGCTCCCTTGCTCACCAGATCATCGACCAAGATGCCGCCATAGGCTTCATTGCGGGCCAGGACAAGCGGCGACCCCCCCGAGATCTTGAGGCCGGCATTGATGCCAGCCAGGAGACCCTGAATCCCCGCCTCTTCGTAGCCACTGGTCCCGTTGATCTGTCCTGCAAGAAATAAGCCAGGGTAGCACTTCACTTCCAGCCGATGATCCAATTCTCGCGGGTCAATCGCGTCGTACTCGATCGCGTAACCGGGCCGGATCATCTCGGCGTCTTCAAGACCTTCGATGGAGGCAACCATGGCGGCCTGAACATCGATGGGCATGCTCGTGGACATACCGTTGACGTAAACCTCGTTCGTATCGAGACCTTCCGGCTCCAAAAAGATCTGGTGGCGAATCCGGTCTGGGAATTTGACGATCTTGTCTTCGATGCTTGGGCAATACCGCGGCCCGATGCCTTCAATCTGACCGCTGTACAAAGGGCTGCGCGGGATCGCCTCAGAGAGCACCGCTTGGGTACGTTCGTTCGTGTAGGCGAGAAAGCACTGAATCTGCTTGCGTTCAATGCTATCAGTCAGAAAGCTGAACGGTGTCGGCACGGCATCGCCATCCTGGGGCTCGAAGCGGTTCCAATCGATAGTGCGACCATCGAGCCGGGGAGGGGTGCCGGTTTTGAGCCGGGTCCATTGCAAACCGAGATTGCGGAGTTGCTCGGCGAGCAGGTTGCTGGGTGCCTCCCCGTTGCGACCACAAGAATAAGTGGTCTCTCCAACGTGGGCGATCCCTTTCAGAAATGTACCGGTGGTGACAACCACGGCCCCGGAACGCAGTTCCCTTCCGTCTGCAAGACGAACACCGTTAACCTTGTTTTCATCTTCGATGATGAAGCTCGCCACCTCAGCTTGAAGGATCCGCAGGTTGGGCTCCTGCTCTAGCACTTCTTTCATCCTGATTCTATATAGCTTCTTGTCGCATTGCGCCCGAGGGCTCCACACCGCAGGGCCGCGGCTGGTATTAAGCAGCCGAAACTGAATCCCAACAGCATCGGTGACTTCGCCCATCACCCCGCCCAACGCATCGATCTCACGCACCAGATGGCCTTTGGCGATCCCGCCGATGGCGGGGTTGCAGGACATCTGAGCGATCAGATCAATGTTCATCGTGATCATCGCGGTCTTCAAACCCAGACGCGCGCAGGCGCGCGCAGCCTCACAACCCGCATGGCCTGCCCCGACCACAACGACGTCATATCTGCTTTGCTTCATCGGAAACTGCATTTTTGGGGGTCTTCAGCCTTATTCTAACTTCTGGAGGCTTTTTCTTTGAACATCTTGATTGTTGGCTCCGGCGGCCGAGAACATGCAATCGCGTGGCGTTGCGCGCAGGAAGGCCACAAGGTCTTTTGCGCACCCGGCAATCCCGGTATTGCCACGGTAGCGGAATGTATTCCACTCGCCAGCCAGACGCCTGAAAACTTTCTCGATGTCGCAAATCTCGTCGGTGCCGAGCTAACCATCGTCGGCCCTGAAGCTCCACTTGTCGCAGGCGTCGTCGACCTGTTTGAAGCACACGGCAAGCGCGTGTTTGGGCCAACTGCCAAGGCTGCGCAGCTTGAGGGCTCCAAGGCGTTCAGCAAAGAATTCATGGCGCGGCACGGCATCCCAACTGCGCGCTTTCAAGTCTTCGACGATTTGGACGAAGCCAAAAAAGGCTTGGCCCGATTTGATTATCCGCTTGTGCTCAAGGCTGATGGTCTCGCCGCCGGCAAGGGTGTTGTGATTGCCAAGACAAGAGGGGAAGCGCTCGAAGCCCTGGAGGGATTGTTCTCTGGCGCGCTGGTTGGCGCCGCAGGCTCGCGTGTATTGATCGAAGATTTCTGGCGAGGTGAAGAAGTAAGCTTCATCGCCATCTGTGACCACGACACTGCTCTTACGCTGCCTCCCACGCAGGATCACAAAGCGATCTTCGATAACGACCAGGGCCCAAACACTGGTGGCATGGGCGCGTATTGCGATGATCGCATCCTCACCGAAGCCGAGAAGAAGCACGTGCTCGAAGAGATCATCCTGCGCACTCTAACAGGCATGGCAGAAGAAGGTGCTCCCTTCCGCGGCTTTCTTTATGCTGGTCTCATGATAACGGCCGATGGTCCGAAGGTGCTCGAGTACAACGTTCGCCTGGGCGACCCGGAAACGCAGGCGCTGCTCTACCGCATCACGGGCGGATTTGCCGAGACAATTCTCGCCGCCACCGAGCATCGACTGAGCCAGGCCAAGCTTGAGATTCCACCTGGAGCCACAGCTTGTGTAGTGGCCGCCGCGAAAGGCTATCCGGGACAAGTGAAGATTGGTGATCGTATCGAGGGCTTGAATGCGGTTGAGAATGCGACGGTCTTTCATGCGGGAACTAAAGAGAGCGGTGGCTATACGGTAACTGCTGGAGGCCGAGTACTTGGAATCACAGCCCGCGGAGCAGATCTGCGCGAAGCCCTCAAGCTTGCCTACTCCGCTGTTGGAAAAATTCAATTTGATGGCATGCAGGTGCGGAAGGATATTGGCCAAAAGGGCCTGAAACGCTACACTGATTAACAAGTGGGGACGTAGCTCAGCTGGATAGAGCGTCCGCCTCCTAAGCGGAAGGTCGGCAGTTCGAATCTGCCCGTTCCTACCACTCCTTCACCAAACCTCTACGCCAAGAATGCGATCTCATCGTAGATGACGTAGAGAAACCCCCGCTCGCTCGGACATCGATAAGCCCCTCTGGCACCAAGCACCTACGCGGCAATTGCTGTCAGCTCCCACCCGAGGTACTCGTCGTCGGTGATCTTGTCCTGGCATAGCAAAGGGAACTGTCGTGTTTCGCCAAGCTGGCGGACTTGCTCCATGCCCTTCCTGCATTCCTCAGGAATCGATGAATTCCCCCAAGCCCACAGCCACGTCGAGGATGCGAAAGAAGTACTTCCCACCACAATTATGGACGCGACAATCCTTGGAAGGCCATTCTAAAAAAAGTGAGAATTGCAGACTCGAGATCGTATTCCCAGCGTTCCCAGGAGCCAATGCGAAATTCGCACTCGCATCTCTGGTTGAGCGCCATCAGCTCATGAACAGCCTGATGGCGAAACTCTTCATACTCACTTTGCACTTTTGCGATAAACCAACTCAAACCCAGGCTTGCCGCTGTAGGTCAATCCGCTCGAAGTGGATTGAAGCCCTGGTGTGGCGCTTGAGCCAGGGACTTTCGGACCTGCCTTGGCGAGCTCAGCGGAGGGATCCAAGTTCTTGGTCTGCGTCTCCTTCTTCACCGACTTCACGCCCATCGGTCGAGTTTCCAACTTCTCAACGTCAGTCTTGGCAATTGCCAATTGCTCGTTTTTGACTACAACAATCATTCGCTCGGCATCGGCTTCAGAGAATTTTGCGAGCACCGGTTCCTTAGCGCCAGCCTTATAAATCCGGATCTCGGCGCCACTGGAAAGCGCGATCACCTTAGACCAGGGATCCTCGGCGGCAAACCCCAATGTAATCAAAAACAAAGACAGGAGGGCGAGTTTCATACCAGACATAATGACCTTGATTCGCACCTTAGGTAAGCGGTTTCATCAAAGTCAACTTAGGTACCAACCCTTCAGGCCCGACCAAAGCTTGTGAGTGGAGGGTAGGTATCTTTCCTCGTTGTATCTAAAAGCTCCCTAGCTCTACCATCGCCAACAAGCGTTATGGTACGAAAATACTGGCTAAACACACCGCTCTATTTCTTCGCGTTGGCACTGCCCCTCGCCGCGCAAACTGGTTAAGTATTAAGAGTTCTGCAAAAAGGAAATGGGTCATGCTAAACCTTTCACAAATCCGTTAGCGGCGGAGAAAGAGGAAAGGCAGATGACCCGAAAGCAGAA
>Ga0194133_10001689_pt1 | contig 37210 bp, 48 predicted proteins | sample TA2KigOf40mmetaG_FD_155448 | JGI IMG/M metagenome (GOLD analysis project Ga0194133, IMG submission 155448) | Freshwater microbial communities from Lake Tanganyika, Tanzania - TA2015055 Kigoma Offshore 40m | ecosystem: Environmental > Aquatic > Freshwater > Lake | place: Tanzania: Lake...
ATCTAGTTATGATTCTTGCAGATTATCAATACAAGGCAGCCTTTGTAGTCGATCATGAAATCAATATGGCAGCCTGCATGACGCAAATCATGGTCGATTGTGAGTTCAAGTGAGTAAGATAAATCCGTTTATCTATGTCGATGCCATCAGCTTTTCCAAAAAAGACTTGATGCGAAATACAGAGAATGACCTATTGGCCGAGAGCAGCTATGTCCCGTTCATGACGAATCGCGCTTTATCATATCACGCCGACACGATAACATATGCTAATGAAATGAATTTACGTAGCCATATTGATAATCGGCCTCAAAATGATTTTTATATAAATACTATTCGACCAAGAAAGAGATTTGCTAAGTGGAGTAAAGCATCTACAAGTTTCGATCTGGAATCAGTTATGACCTATTTTGGATATAGTAGATCGAAAGCCGAGATGGCCCTAAAAATACTATCGCCGGATAATATCATTATGATTCATAATAGTCTTGCAAGAGGCGGTACGAATAATGATAAACGAAGCTCTAATAAAGGATCTGATTGAGATTCGCCTTAAGGCGCCAGAAGATTTTCTTAAAGTTCGCGAGACTCTTACTCGAATGGGCGTGGGCCGTAAGTCCGATAAGAAATTATACCAATCGTGTCATATATTACACAAGCAGAAAAGATATTTCATAGTTCATTTTAAGGAGCTTCTCGCCCTAGATGGCAAAGAGACTAATTATTCAATTCAGGATAAGCAGAGGCGCAATACCATCGCGGGTTTGCTATTCGAATGGGGATTGATTGAATTGTTAGATGCATCACAGATAGCAGACAAGGCTCCAATGTCTTTGATTAGTATCATTCACCATAAAGAAAAACACGAATGGAAATTATATACTAAATATAATATCGGCGGATATGGAAGGAATCGAGATGATACCATTTCTTAAATATATAAAAGAAACCGCAGAAGCTGGTCTCGCGGCAAAATCAGCTAAGTCAGGCATTCCGATTGGTATATTACGTAAAGTTTATCGTCGTGGTGTAGCCGCATGGAACTCTGGGCATAGGCCCGGCACTACTCCGCAGCAGTGGGGTATGGCTCGCGTGAATTCTTATATTACCAAAGGTAAGGGAACTTATTATGGTGCGGATAAGGATCTTCGTGAAGAAGTAGAACTGGATGAAGCGACTCTAAAATCGACACATTATGCGACCATTCATTCTTCAAGTAGAAAAATAGTTGCTAAAGGCAATAAAAAAGAGATGCTGAAAAAAATGAAGGAGTTAAATAACAAAGAAAAAGGAAGTCATCATTTAGGAGTGACACATAGAGGTAAAGTTGGCGATACTTTTGGTGCTCCCAAATCAGAAAGTGTTACGGAAAAGCTATCAAGAGTTGCCAGAGACAAAGAGTCTGGTCTGCCAAAGAAGTACGTGACCGGGTTGTCTTCTACTACTGCAAAAGCAAGAGCGGCACATTGGAAAAAGATGGATAAAAAAAGCGATAGTGACCCTGCGGCATATAAACCTGCGCCTGGAGATGCAACTGCTAAAACAAAACCGAGTAAGCATACATTAAAGTATCGCGAAATGTTTGGTGAAGTTATCAGGAATGGAGTCAAGCAAATCGCTAAGACAACCGTTCAAGCAGAACAAGTTGAAATTCAAGAAAGTAATGTCATGGACCAGTTATATAAAATTGTTCAAGGAAAACAAGCTCAAACAGTTAAATTTGCCAATGGTCAAACTCGTAAAGTTGATCACTACACAGCATCAGCAATTACACAGGTGCATAATGCAGCAAATGATGAAAATAAAAAGAAATTGGCAGATATGGTTCACAAATCGCCTGAACACTTGCAAAAAGTATCAGATTTTGCTTTTAAAAGAGCTGTAAAACATAGGTAAGTGATATTGTGCCATATTCAGATAAGTTAATAGATCACTTCGAGAACCCGCGCAACGTCGGCGCATTCGGCAAGACCGAAGAGAATATTGGTACGGGCCTTGTCGGCGCACCGGCTTGTGGTGATGTCATGAAACTACAAATTAAAGTTGACGTAGATGGAATAATTGAGGACGCCAAGTTTCGAACATTTGGATGCGGGTCGGCGATTGCATCAAGTTCACTTATTACTGAATGGGTTAAGGGCAAGACTCTACACGAAGCTGCGACGATTAAGAATACGGACATAGCAAAGCATCTTTCTCTACCGCCAGTCAAGATTCATTGTTCGGTTCTCGCAGAAGATGCCATAAAAGCAGCTATTGCTGATTATCAGTCCAAAATAAAATAATCATGAAGATTACGGAAATTACACGCAGCGAAGAGGCGCGCCTAGAGATATATCGTGATAGAATGCAGTCTACCTCGCCGAGAGCACCTCGCGAGGTTCGACCGATTATGACAGTAACTTCAGCGGCCGCTCAGCGTATTGCGGCCATCTTCGAAAGTAGAGACAAGGATAAGTCATCTGTTGGTATTCGAATAGGTGTGCGCGGAGGAGGATGCAACGGCATGAGCTATACGCTTGAATTTGCCGAAAAACTGGAGCCCATGGACGAGATTGTTCTGGTGGGCGATATTAAAATATTAATCGATTCTAAAGCGGCCATATTTCTAATCGGCACAGAGATGGATTACGAAACTGATTTTATGAAGTCCGGTTTTCTATTTCGTAATCCCAACGAAAAGGGTCGGTGTGGATGCGGAAACTCATTTAATGTCTAACGAGTTGTGCGGAGCTTTTACCAATTATATCAATGCGGTACATCTGGTTTTGATAACATACTGCATTCAAATCTAAATGATAAAAAAATATACTTGACATTACGAAATCAATGCTATATAGTATGATATGAGTTGCCATTGTGGGGCTCACATCATAACTCGCTTAATAGGAGAAATATATGAACACTTTAATTGGAGACTTTACTAAGTACGACCCATTTTTCATCGGATTTGATGACGTATGGAAGCGCTTAAACCTCGCCGCAAGTCAGACCGCGACCGCGACAACTTATCCTCCGTATAACATTCGCAAGATCGAAGACAATCGATACGTACTAGAACTGGCTGTTGCTGGATTCGCGCGCACCGATATAGACATCGATATTGCCGCCGGCGTGCTAAAGATTGTCGGTAAGATCAATCACGTAGAGAAGGAATCTCGTTTTCTGCACCGAGGTATCGCCGAACGAGCCTTTACGCGCACATTCAATTTGGCCGATAATGTCAAAGTACAAAATGCCGAAATGACCGACGGTATGCTTCGAATTTGGCTTGAAGCCGTTGTGCCTGAACACAAGAAGCCCAAGAAGATTCCTATCGGCGATGGTTCCGGAGTCAAGTCGACCAAATCCGAATTTCTGTCAGAATAAGACAATGAAAAATTCTCATAGGGTAATTGGTCCGCTAATATTGAGTGTAATTTCTCGCGTTAAGAAATACTTTGCTCGAACCAATACTAGTGATATTGATCAGTATCTAAGTAATTCGGTCGATCACTGCGATCTTCAAAAGCGTATGAATATCATACACTATAATATGAAGGGTCATAGACGCTTCTATCCATGATAGAAATCATATATATTTTATAGTGGATGGCGAACTTCAGTATGAACATTATCGTTATTCGTCTTATTACAAGTGAAGAAATTATTGCTGAAGTTCGCCCAGAAAAAAATGCGAATGCGCTGTTTGGTAAACTAAAACTTATCAACCCCGCGGCCATCATTATGAGACAAGATCCTGGAGGGCAGCCAAAAATGGGTTTGGCTGATTGTGTCCCGATGGCCGACGCAAAGGAAGTACTCATAAATGAGAATGTGATTCTGTTCACCTACAAGCCCGTTGTTGAACTTATTAATGCATACAACAAGGCGTTTGGTTCTGGATTGATAGTGTCTGGAGCTAAATTCACCGCTTAGGGAAATCAGTCTCTTTGAAATTTATCTTTACAAAGACTCAATAATATAGTACAGTCATAATATGAACTTTTATACTAGTGCTATTGAGAACCGCGGTCAGATTCTGTTACGTGGATATGAGAACGGTCGGCAATTCACTCGCAAAGTGAAATACGAACCCACATTATTTGTTTCTAACAATAAGCCCGATTCTCCCTGGAAGTCTATTCATGGTAAGCCTCTTGCGCCAATGGTCTTCCCATCAATATATGACGCAAAGGAATTCTTAAAGAAATACGAGAACGTAACGAACTTTGAGATATGTGGGTTAACCCGTTTCGTATACGCATATCTCAATGAAGAATACTTAGGAGAAGTTCGATATGATCGCGAACTGATTCGAGTAGTCAACATCGATATCGAGGTCGCATCGAACAATGGCTTTCCGTCCGTTGACGCCGCGACCCAAGAAATCACAGCCATCACACTTAAAAAAAATAATATATTTTACGTATTTGGTTGTGGCGTATTCAATACGAATAGAGCAGATGTTAAGTATGTTCGCTGTAAGAACGAGCGCGAACTTCTATTGGCATTCATTGCGGAGTGGAGTCGAGGTGGATATCCTGACGCAGTGACTGGTTGGAATATTGCGTACTTTGATATTCCATACATTATCAATCGAATGAAGCATATATTTGAACAGTCTACAATTGAGCAGCTATCTCCATGGAAAGCCTTTAGTAGTCGCGTCGTTAAAATAAACGGACGCGAAAACACCACAATTTCTATTTTGGGTGTAGCCACTCTCGACTATCTCGAAATGTACCGTAAATTTACGTACACTCAGCAAGAATCATATCGTCTGGATGATATAGCGCAAATCGAGTTGGGTGATCAAAAGCTTGACTATTCGGAATATGAAACTCTACATGAATTATATGAGAAGAACTTTCAAAAATTCATAGAGTATAATATCCATGACGTTGATATTGTCGATCGGCTAGACGACAAGATGAAGCTGATTGATATGGTACTCACTCTAGCATATGATGCGAAAGTCAATTATGAAGATGTATTTTCGCAAGTACGCATGTGGGATGTCCTAATTCACAATCATTTGTGGGCCAAGAATATCGCGGTACCGCCCAACAAGGAATATAAAAAAGACGCGGCGTATACGGGAGGCCACGTTAAGTTTCCTAAGATCGGTATGCACGATTGGATTGTCTCGTTCGATTTGAATTCGCTATATCCTCATTTGATCATGCAGTTCAATGTCGGACCTGACACTATATCAGGACTTGGTTCTCCGGGCACGGCAATCAAGGATATTGATATTAGTATAGATGATCTTCTAGATGAGAATAAAGAGCTACCGATCATCGAGGGCCATAGCCTAGCGGCTAATGGCGTCTATTTCTCAAACGAGAAGCGTAGCTTTTTAGCTGAAATGTTGCAACGTCTATATGAAGATCGTGCGCGATATAAAATTAAAATGATTGAAGCGCAGAAAGCATATGAAACTGAGATCGATAACAAGAAGAAGCGTGAGCTAATTAAGAACATATCTCGGTATAAGAATATGCAGATGGCCAAGAAAATTCAATTGAATAGTAGCTATGGTGCTATCGGCAATCCACATTTTAGATATTTCGATTTGCGACTGGCTATGGCGATTACTCTAGGCGGGCAGCTAGCTATTCGTTGGGCCGAGAATGGCATAAATAAATATATGAATACGCTATTAGGAACACAGTCATATGACTACGTTATTGCGGCGGATACAGATTCTCTATATATCGACTTTAGTGGGCTGGTACGTAAGGTCTTTAAAGATCCAAGCGCTGTATCAAAGGCTCGCGTGGTCTCCTTTCTGGATGATGTGGCTAGAGAAAAGTTTAAACCGCTTATCGATTTACTGTATAAGAATCTTGCTATTCGAACAAATTCGTTCCAACAAAAAATGAACATGACCCGCGAGTCTATTGCGGATCGAGGACTATGGACAGCCAAGAAGCGATACATTCTAAACGTATACGACTCCGAGGGCGTGCGCTACAACGAGCCTAAGTTAAAGATCATGGGCATCGAAGCCGTGAAATCATCTACGCCAAAATCATGTAGATCAGCCATTAAGACTGCCATAAATATCATTATGACTGGCACGCAAGAATCATTGCATGAATATATTATTCAATTTCGCAAGAAGTTTAATACTTTACGATTTGAGGACATTGCGTTTCCGCGCGGAATAAATTCGGAGTTATATAAACAAGACGGCGGCGGCGATCAAGCTCAGCGGCAACTTCCCGGACAATCTCCTTCTCGCGATACTGTTCCCATTCACGTTCGCGGCGCTCTATTATTCAATAAGAGTATTAAGAGTCTTAACTTGACGCGCAAATATGAGTTAATCAAAAGTGGAGAGAAGATTAAATTCTGCTATCTTCTTCTTCCCAATCCCATGAATGATAATGTAATTTCAATTTTATCCACGTTACCCAAAGAATTTAATCTAGATAAATATATCGACTATGACACACAATTCGACAAGGCTTTTCTAGGCCCAATGCGTACTATTCTCAATGCAATCAAGTGGTCAGAAGAAAAGAGAAACACAGTTGAGGACTTCTTCGCATGACTGCATCTACAATAGTAATTCCCGCAGAATACCAGGCCTTCGATTATGGATTTTCCGGAGTAGATTCGCCTGAAGTTAGAGTCGAAGTACCTGTAGCAGTTTCTCCTGGCTCTCCGGCACTTGAAGATAAAATTGACGATCTAAAAAGCAAGATCGATGTCCTGTCGAAGCTCATGTATCGACTTGAAGAAACAGATAATGAAAATACAAATGAAGCTGAGCTACGCGACAAGATTCGTATGCTAGAAGCCATTACTGTACCTCTCCTTAATAATCTTCTTAAGACAGCAGATAAGGATTATATTTATTGGCCTAATCGTGGACCTACCATCGAGAAACAGTTACAGAAGGTTCTTGAAATTACTCGCGGCAAATGAAAAACAAATCTTCAATTGAGATAGACGGAGTATTGGCACTGTCAGCAGGTATAGCGATATCCGCGATCTCTGCATGGTATTCTATAATAGGGCTTACCGCTATATTTGCTGGTGCGTTTTGGTCTATCGTAATCATGGGCGCCACGTTAGAAGTGGGTAAAATAATTACGGTGACCTATCTCTATCGAAACTGGAAATCATTATCAGTATTCATAACAGCGTATTTTATATCGGCCGCAGTGATTCTAATGGCCATAACGAGCATGGGCACATTTGGATATTTAAGTAGGGCTCATATTGAACATACATCTGGCTCACAAAATATAGTTGCGAAATTAGAACGTATAGATCAGATGATTGCCCGCGAACGCGAGCGCATAGTTCGTACTGAGCGAGTACTATTCCAGCTTGACGCGAGTATCAACAGTCTGATTGAACAGAAATATGTGGTAGCAGGATTAGAGGCTAGACGCAAACAAGAAGGTGAGCGTAAGGATATAGCCGAAAGAATTAGAGAATATCAGATCACTATCGATAAGCTTACGGACGAAAAGATGCCTCTACAGCAATCGCTGCGGGATACTCAGCGAGAAATTGGACCTATTCGATATGTCGCTGAATTGATATATGGATCAAGCGATACTGAATTAATGGAAAGATCAATTCGAGGAATCATCATATTGTTGGTTCTCGTGCTTGATCCTCTAGCCATATTGCTAATTATGGTATCGACACGTAGATCAATTCCAGTCGTGGCCATGTCCAAGATTAAATATAACAGGTGGCTTAGAGAAAACGCAAACGCCGTAGAGACAGATGGAAAAGAATGGAACAATGTGGGCGTGGTAATTAGGAAAAAACAACTTTACAATGAATAGTAATTGCGCTATACTAAACTAGGAGTGAGAGATGAATACCGTCGTTATGATAATAATGATATATGTGGGCAATAGTGTTGATTGGCACATAGTGCCATATAGCAGCTATGCCCAGTGTCATAAATCTCTGGAATATCCAATGACGATTAGTGAACAATCCATGCGCTGGTGCATGGATTCTGAATATCTATACAGAAAGTAATTTATTATGGCTAAGGCAAAAAACAATTTCTTCCGCAATATGGTTAATGATATTGGTGATATCGATACTCATATTATGGACGATGGGCTAAACTCTTCTGAATTTACGGGAACGATTGATACTGGCTCGTATATCCTAAACGCAGCTATTTCTGGTAGTATCTACGGTGGTGTGCCGGATAACAAGATTATTGCGATTGCAGGCGAAACGGCAACAGGCAAGACATTTTTTGTTCTTGGTATTGTAAAGCGGTTCCTAGATGATAATCCCGAAGCCGGTGTGATATATTACGATACCGAAGCGGCTGTCACAAAAGCCATGATGGTTGATCGTGGAATCGACACCTCTCGCGTCATTGTGTCAGAACAAACTACGGTGCAGGGCTTTCGAACTCATGTTATGCGAACGCTAGATAAGTATATCGCAAACGACGTGTCTGCGCGGCCACCTATGATGATCGTTCTAGATTCTCTGGGAATGCTTTCGACGGAGAAAGAAATTTCAGACATCGGAGAAGGTAAAGATGCTCGCGACATGACTCGGGCTCAGCTTATTCGAGGTACATTTCGTGCGCTATCTCTACGAATTGCAAAGGCTCGCTCGCCCATGCTAATCACAAATCATACATATGCTGTAATTGGTGCTTATGTCCCGCAGCAAGAGATTAGTGGCGGATCGGGCTTAAAATACGCAGCATCCCAAATCGTAATGTTATCTAAGAAAAAGGATCGCGTGGGTACCGATGTAGTAGGCAACATCATTCATTGTAAGATGTATAAAAGTCGCTTCACTAAGGAAAATAAGATGGTAGATGTGCGACTATCATATGATACGGGATTGGATCGCTATTATGGGCTACTTGAATTAGCAGAGAAGTATAATTTAATCAAGAAGGTTGCAACCCGATACGAACTTCCTGATGGTAGTAAGGTTTTTGCTAAGCAAATTCTCGAAGACCCAGATAAGTATTTCACCAAAGAATTTCTCGACGCCCTAGATGTCTTTGCTGGGCAAGAATTCAAGTATGGTAGGGCTGAAGTTGGCTCAGAATCCATGAATAATGACGAAGAGTAATGCTAGTCACTAGTGAGCAGCATATTAGGATAAAGACATGACATGGGATTGGGATTTTTATAACTTACTCACATCTACTATTGTCGGTATAGGTCTTTTGATGTGTGGAGCTATGCTCGGAAAAAATTATTGGATGAATAAAGGTGCGATGCGAGCATTGGAAATTCTTATTACACAAGGATATGCTCGATATCGTATTGTAAACGGGGAATATGAACTAATTAAGCTTGACATTGCAGATAAATTGGACTAATATTATTAAATGCGTATTGAACAAACTATTCTTCGTCATCTCATGCATGACGATGTTTATGCTCGTAAGGTCATTCCTTTTTTAAAGAGCGAATACTTTAATAGCGCGCCAGAGCAATTGATATTTGACAAGATCAATGCATTCATACTAAAGTACAATACCATACCGACATGTGAGGCTTTACATATTCAGATCGAGGAACAGACTGGATTAAGTGAGGATACACATAAGCAGGCCAGTTCTATTCTGATAGAACTAAAGCAGAAGCCAGAAAAAACAAACGTAGACTGGCTTCGTGATAGCACAGAAAAGTTCTGCCAGGATCGTGCCCTCCATAATGCCATTATGGATAGCATCACCATTCTGGATGGTAGAAATAAGTTGCACACAAAAGAACATCTACCCGAAATATTGAAGACGGCGTTGGCCGTATCATTCGATTCGCATATTGGTCATGACTTTCTTGACGATTACTCAGAACGATATGATTTCTATCATCGCGTAGAGGAAAAGATACCGTTCGATCTTGAGCTTATGAATAAGATTACCTATGGAGGATTATCCAAGAAATCTCTGAACATTATATTGGCAGGTACTGGCGTAGGTAAATCTTTGGCTATGTGTCATATGGCCGCGGCCAATCTCACTATAGGCAAGAAGGTATTATATATTACGCTAGAAATGTCCGAAGAGAAGATTGCCGAGCGTATCGATGCAAATCTACTAAATGTGTTAATATCGGAGCTGAATACTCTACCAAGAGACTCATACGAAAAGAAGATATCTCGTATACGTGACAAGACTGTAGGTAAGCTTATCATCAAAGAGTATCCTACCGCAAGCGCACATGTCGGGCATTTTCGCCATTTGTTGAATGAGCTAAATCTAAAGCGTGAATTCATTCCCGATATCATATATGTCGATTATCTAAATATCTGTATGTCCTCGCGTATAAAGCAGGGCTCAAATATAAATAGCTATACATATATCAAGTCTATTGCAGAGGAACTAAGAGGTCTAGCCGTCGAACGAAATGTACCAATCATGAGCGCAACACAAACGACTAGATCTGGCTTTGGATCATCTGACCCTGGGCTTGAGGATACATCTGAGTCTTTCGGGTTACCGGCCACCGCCGACTTTATGGTGGCATTGATTGCGACTGAAGAACTGGAAGACCTTAATCAAATAATGGTCAAACAATTGAAAAATCGTTATGCTGATCCCACGACTAATCGACGGTTTGTGATTGGTGTAGACAAAGCACGAATGAAGCTATATGATCTAGAAGATGATGCACAGAAAGATATACATGATATTCCGATCATGGACAAAACCACATTTGGAGAAAGGCGAAAAGAAGAAGAAACAATGAAATGGACAACAAAGAAGATGGGCCGTAAAGATTTTTCGAGCCTAAAGGTGTAATATGTCTAAGACATGGCATAGAAAGCGTAGTTGGGGTGACGAGTACGACTTTGATCATGAGTCGTCGGGCTCTCGTCATGATCTTGCGCGCGCCGCAAAGAAACAACGAATCCGAGAAGAGAGAATGCGGAAGCGGCAATTACAGAGAGAAGAGAAAGACGATAATAGTTCTTATTTCGAGCATAAATCACATCGGTTGGGGCGTTGGATATAGGCGGACTCCGCTTAATCCTCGAGCCGGTGCTTCCAAAAAGTCAATATAAGACTAAAGCTTAATAAATAGCACGTACTATCTACGACATATTATGATATAACTCTATTTTTTGGAGAATATATGGCTAATATTACCATTAGAGGTGTCGATAAGATAGATAATCGGCGTCTTTTCCGAGAGGCTGCTCATTGGATAACGAATGATATTCTGGGATCCAAGATGAATGTTGATATACTAATACGATTTGGTGATATGAGCGATAAATCGTTGTTAGCTCATTGTGAATGGGTAGGCGATGCGATCAGGCCGCGCGATTTTCAAATTACCATACGCGACAGTTTGTCTATACGTAACAAGCTTAAGTGCATGATACATGAAATAGTACATGTCAAGCAATATAGTCGTAATGAACTATACGATTATCAACGCGGCGATTTGAACAAAACCCGTTGGCATAAGCAAATCATAATACAAAATGATAATTGTACTCTTAAAAGATACATGAACTACCCGTGGGAAAAAGAAGCATATGAAGCTGAAGTACCCGTGCTTAGGAAATTTCTTAGATCAAATAAACACATTGATCTAAAAAATTATACGTCATGACGACAAGTCTAACAGTATTCGATATAGACGATACTCTATTTCATACCACCTCGAGCGTATACGTAATGCGCGGTGGGCGCATAGTTCAAAAATTGAACGCGGCTGAATTTAATGTATATAAATTGAAGACTGGTGAACATCTGGACTTTCGAGAATTTCGATCTGCCGCTCACTTTGCGGCCACAGCTAAGCCAATAACAAATATGTTCACGACGGCCAAAAAAATGATGAAGCGCCTATCTGGCCCAGATACTCGATTTATCATTATCACCGCGCGGGCCGACATGGATGATAAGCAACTATTTGTTGATACCTTTCGAAAATATGGATTTGACATAGACCGATCTCACATATATCGTGCAGGGAATATCGCTAAGCCTGGAGCCATAGCCAAGAAACAGATAATTCAAAGAGAACTGAAAAAACATAAATATGACATAGTACGCATGTTTGATGATGCTAGGGCTAATCTGGACAAGTTTATTGAATTGCGTATCGAGTTTCCGAAGACCAACTTCGAGGCGTTTTTAATTCACGAGGACGGAAAAATAACCCGCTATAGCGGATAACGTCTGATAAGAGTATGACCATGACACAAGCTGTTAGCACACCACATAGCGAGCGATCTGTTCTTAAGCTAAAGATACCTGCCGATTGGGCAGAGCGTCATATGGATGCTAATCTTCGCGGCAATATGGGTGATGCCAAACGCCGCATGATGAGAAAGAATGAATATATCAAATGGGCTTCTGCGAATCCAGAAAAGTCAGATTTCGAATATTATATGGCCACAGAGGTTCGATTTAAGAAACCTATCCCGCCCGAATTTATTGAATGCCATATGAAAAAGTTTGAGGGATAAGATGGCCAACTTATCTGCTGCGGAGATTATGAAGGCTGGGCGTGAATATCGAGCAAATGTCATAATAGAAAAGATTGCAGATAAGAGCCCATTTGAGATGTCAAATGGTAAAAAAATTGTTTTAAGAGCTAGCACCTCTGTCATATCAATATTGAAAAAGGTGAATAAGTCCTCCACTGAACTAAATAGTATGAAATTTTTAGGTAGTGATGGTAAAGAATATAAATTATCTGATATAAAGAAAAACAATGAGTTTGGTGGTAAGGGTGATCGATCTGGTGTAGCAAAGGAAGATGCTGCATTAGAAAGTTTGAAGAAGCAAATTGCCTTGGCGAAAAAGAAAGAATCATCTGCTGTGATACCAATTCGAATTGGTAATAAAACCTACAAAGTTACAATTGCGGAGAGTACACCCGGAACACCAAAATCAGATTTTCATCTTCTAGATATTGATGGTAAAGAGGTTGTGTGGATATCACATAAAGACGGTAGAACACCGAGAGATTTCCAACAATGGGGTGGAATATCGCAGCAAAAAGAACCGTCAGTTTTTTCTCATCCGGAGACACAGAAATTTATTAGAGATTTAAAAATTATCCATCCGAGAGGGTTGCCACCGGCAACGACCCTTTACAGAAAGATAAAAGACGAAAAATTGAAAATGCTTTCCGTATATGGTAACAAATTTGGCGGTTCACTAGGTCAACAAAATGTAAGTATATTATTACAGGGCCCAATAACATTAGAAAAATCAGGTGCATTTTATAGATTAGGAGCAAATCATGTTCACTTTAATAGTGAATCTGTCGATGCTGGTGGATTTGAGCCCGTCTTGATGGCAATATATAAAGGTGATCGTTCTGATGCTGGTGTTCCCGGAACGAGAATAGTAATATCTCCAATTGAGGGTAGAAAAGGTTCTCCTTTCTAATGATTAGTTTTAAAGCACATTTCATTTATTCTAACATCGATACGGGCTCAGACTATGTTAAATTTTAAATCCTTTATTATAGAATCTAAAGACAAGAATCTTCATATGGAGCATATCGACGACCTTATTTTCAATAAGGGAATTGTTGGTGCCCAAGAAATATTTGCATATATGTCGTCGCTGCGCAATATGCTTTCCGGAAAGACAAAGACAAAGATTACAGCCACAGTAAAGTATGACGGTGCACCGGCCATGTTTGCCGGCATCGACCCAAGCGACGGTAAATTCTTCGTGGCCAAAAAAGGCCTATTCAATGTCAAACCAAAGCTATATAAAACACAGAAAGATATCAAGGCCGACTTGTCGGGCGATCTAGCCAGAAACTTTTCTATTGCGCTTAAGGAGTTTGCCAAGCTTGGTATAACTTCTGGCGTATATCAGGGCGATTTGATGTTCGTTAGGGCGACTCTTAAGAAGACGACCATAGATGGCGAGACATATTTAACTTTTCAGCCGAATACAATCATGTACGCTGTTCCATATGCAAGCTCATTAGCTCAGCGCATTAGGGACGCTCAAATCGGTATAGTCTGGCATACGACATATACCGGCAAAACGATTGCTGATATGAAAGCTTCTTTTGGTAAACCTATCATAACCAAGATGAACAAAATCAAATCGGTTTGGATGGACGATGCTACATTCAAGGATGTATCTGGTGCAGCCACGATGACGGCTCAAGAAACAACAGAATTAAATACCATATTGTCAAAAGCCGGAGTTATACTAAGGACAATACCAACAAACATACTGAATGCTATTTCGTCCAATGAAGAACTTCTTATGCGTATTAAGACCTATAACAATACAAAGATCCGTGAGGGTGTGGCCATAACGAACACGAAAGCTCATGTGGCGGGATTATTGGATTATCTTAACGATTATTTTGCCGCAGAAGAAAGTGCAAGAAAGACGGATAAGGGTAAGCTTGCTGTTCGCGAACGTCGCAAGCTTACATTAGGTCCAATTGCAAATAATGCGGGCGACATGCATAAGATATATGACTTCTATAATGCTATTGTTGACGCAAAGAATATCATTGTGACTAAGATGAATCAGGCTTCGACCGTTGGAACATTCATTCGCACAGCTAACGGCTATAAGGTAACCACTCCCGAAGGGTATGTGGCCATCGATCATCTTACTGGAGGAGCAATAAAGCTAGTCGATAGATTGGAATTCAGTAAAGCCAACTTCTCAAAGGATGTAATTAAGGGATGGACTAAATGATTGATGCGTATATTATAGGATTAATACTGGGTTTCATACTAGGATTGCTATTATATAATTTAAATTATACCCGTAAATAGTCTTCTATTACTTATTCCATATCTATTTTATCTTGTTTCTACTCTATATGTAACCTTCTCTAGAGAGCTACACTCTATTATACCATAATAAACGCAAATGTCAAGCATTATTTTGATATGAGGATATGAAAAATTATAAATATCATTACCTGTATACCTAAGGGAAACCAGAATGGCTAAGAGAGTTGTATTTTCATTTGGACGTTTTAACCCTATCACTATTGGGCATGAAGTTCTGGTGAATAAGGTCGTATCTGTAGCCAGAAGCCAGAGTGCAATTGCGCGAATCTATCTATCTCATACCCAAAATAGCAATAAAGATCCTCTATCATACTCCGAGAAAATGACATTTGCTCGGGCCGCATTTGGTAATGTCGTTATCAAATCGAATGCCAGAACAGTCATAGAGATCATGCAATCCCTCGATAAGGAAAAGTTTACCGATGTAACGATGATTGTGGGCTCGGATCGCGTAAAGGAATTTGAAGTATTATTAAATAAATATAATGGTAAAGAGTATAAGATGAATACCATCGCCATTGTATCAGCCGGCGAGCGCGACCCAGATGCAGAAGGGGCTATTGGTATGAGCGCAAGTAAAATGCGACAATTGGCTAAAGATAAAAAAGAAAAAGAATTTATTGCGGGCGCCGCGTCAAAAATGCCTCTGTCGATAAAGAAGAAAATGTATAAAGCAGTAATATCTGGATTAACTGAATCCGTGGAGAGTGTCATGACCCTAGACGAAATGTTTGAGCAGCTAGTCGAAGCCGATGAAGAAGGCGATTCTGAGCTTATGCTATCGGTTGCTGACGCCAAGAAGATGCTAGATGATCTTGATGTCGTGGAGTTGGATCCGCATACCGACGATGCGTATTTTCTACATGTGATTGGTCGAGAATATCTTGACTCCGACGATCCGGATGCAGTTGAACCACAAGATGATGTGAACGAATCGACTGATCTAGTTGATGAATCTGAACAGATAGATGAGGCTGGAGTATTTTCGGCCTCTCGGCGCATGAAGCTAAGTATGCGTATGCGTCGTATGGCCAAGAGATACGCAAGGATTCGACAACTAAAAGCCAAGAGAATGGCACCAGCTGACAGACTGAAATATAGAGCGCGTAAGGCCGCGTTGATGTCTATTCGTAAAAGAATAGTAGGCAAGACTAAGAAATATGAGGATCTACCCAGAACACAGAAAATATCAGTCGATCAGCAGATTGCACGCCGTTTTGGTAAAAAGTTAGGTGCGCGAATCTCAATGCTATCTACTCGACTATTACCTATGATTCGAAAAAAGGAGATGGAGCGTCTTGCTTCGGCTCGTTCTGCGCCTATGTCTCAGCCCAAGACTGAAGGAAATATGAATAAAGATAACTTGCATTTATCTTCTATCAGTAGCTTAATAAAGAAAAGGCGAATGTTCGAGGAACTATTTCTCGAAGCTCGAAAATCGGCAGCGGCTAACCAAGGAGACGCAGGCGATCTTAATATAATATATCAGCTTCGCAAGGTTCAACGCCTTGGCCCAGCATTTAAGGTTACATGGGCCGATGGGACAAAGACCTCTGTTAGCGTTCAGCACGCAATGAAAGCGCAAGACATGTACCGGAATATGATGAATACGCCTGGTGTTTCCGGCGCTCAGAAGCAAAGATTTGTGCGTAAGTTAGGAAAAAACGAAAAGTCATTTATGTCAGTCATCAAGGAAGATATGTATTATAGTGAGGACGGTAAGGATGGTAAATGTGATTACTGTGATATTGCCGAGCCACATACGCACAATATCGCCGACATTGACTTTGCTAACGGTTGTTTGAAGTCTGACATGAAAGAGGCCCTAATTGGTAACCAGGGGAAGCTCGACGTCAATCGCAACAATAAGATTGATGCTCAGGATTTTAAAATTCTGAAAGCCATGAAAAAGCAAAAGCAGGCACCGGGCGCACATATGAGTGTTGACGACAAAGCGACAACAAGAAAGCTTGTTGGGGAATCGCCTGTTTCGCCCGCCATGCGTAGAGCGCAGCTTATAGCTAAGATGGCCAAGCATTCTCCTAAGTTTGCTGCGGCTATGGCAAAACCTAAGCCTAAGCCTGCCGAAGACAAGAAAGTTGAAGAAGCATCTTTCGATAATACCGATAGCCGTCTTACACCCAAGGTCGATATGCTATTGCGGTTAGGCCTGGTTAGTGCAGATTCGATCAATAAATATCGTGCTGCTCTTAGAGGCGGCGAAAAGTCTCTTGCAAATCCAGAACTGCGTCGTAGGCTTTCTGATCTATTAGATCGGCTACTCGATTTATCAACACAGGATCCGCAAACATTTAATCGTTTACGTACAACAATTCGCGATACGAATCCCATGCGTGAAGCCGCGCGAAGCGCACTGGATACTAAACACGACTCTGAGCAAGATGCTATGGCTATTCGCCACGCTCGCGAGAAGGCAAACGCAGCTGCCCGAGATATCGTCAGAAAAACGATTAAGAAGGAACTCAAAGACGAAGTTCAGTTAACTGATAGTGCGCTAAAGAATCTGAATGAGAAAGCTATTAAGCATAATATCGATATCGATATCATTCTAGAAGTATATGCTCGCGGAATAAATGCCTGGAGCGATTCTTCGCGAAAGCTAACCCGCGAACAGTGGGCATTCAATCGCGTAAATAGTTTTCTTTCTGGCGGCAAAACTCAAGCTGTAGCTGACGCTGATTTATGGGAAAGAGCGTTGGGTGGTGGTGAATTTGGATCGGATGAGCTTCGTAAAAATTATTCTAATGCTACTCCAGGCCAAAAAGAAGAAGTAATACTAGCTTCGTTTTCTGCGCGCAAGCCCTGGGTGGGCCCCAACGAAGAAAATACGATAGATACAGGAAAGACTCCAAAAACATATCAGGATATTAGGAAAGCAATTTCTGGTATTCGGAAAGAAGGACAATAATCATGAAGCCCAATAATAATTTCAATTTAACTCACTCTCTACTACAGACGGTTCGCGAAGTAGTGGCTCAAGAAGCGAGTGAGCAGAATCGACAATCGATTAAGCAAAAAAAGAAGGCTATGCCGAAGAAGAAAGAATCGACGGTCATGATCGCTCATGGCACGGGAGGCGGAGTAAGGGTTATTCCTAAGAGTCAATATAATCCAAAGATTCATGATCTGGCAGACGAAAAAGAATCCACGGCAGCTCCAGTCGCTAAGGTCGATGCTAAAAAGATGGATCGCCGTAAGATTATAGCAAAGACTATGGAGAAGAAAAAGAATGGCTTCAAATTGAGCGGTAAGGCCGAATTTGTCGATATTCGCCCAAAGATGTATGAAGAGGTTGAGCAGATTGACGAGCTATCTCCCAATAAGCTTAAGAATTATGTTTCTGGTGCCAAGAAAAGTTATGATAATCTAAAAAGTGTAAAGATAGCTGGTGACGATGAGACCGCTGCTATTAAAACTCGTATGATGCGTAATCGCACAAAAGGTGTTAATCGTGCAATAAGACGATTAGTTAAAGAAAATATCGATTTATCTGAGCGAAAGATGTCTGATACTGAGATGAAGAAACGCGAGCACATTGTCAAGGGAATGAAGAAGAAACTTAGTGACTTTCGCTCTCGCTATGGATCACGCGCCAAGGAAGTAATGTACGCCACTGCTACCAAGCAGGCGATGATGGAAAATTCCGCGCAGGAGGAAATCGCTAAGACAACCGATAATCTAATTAAAACGTAAATAATAAAGTATAAATACACAAGTATATTATGCCGAGTAGTCGGATAATTTGACGAAATGCGAAAGGAAATTACAAATGCCATTATGGAGCTTTAATAAAGATTCAACAAAGACTGTTAGTGGAGCAAATACTCTTGCGGGTTTAGTTGCGGGTCAACAGCCCAGAGGAGGGTTTCATTCCGGCACAGGAAAGCGTAATGTAATTGCTACCAGCGCGGGTTGGGTTCGTCGGCAAAATAAGACAGACTTGAATTCAAATAGTCGTCAGATGGACGAAATTCTGGTGGCTGCTAATCCGGGTACCTCAGATGTATCCGATGGTTATGCAAATAGCGCACATCTCGGTTTCCCTGACATTGTGGAAATGTATTTATCTTCCAATTCTACCGGTGGCAATGCTCTGGCAAGAACGGCCACAGCTAATCTTTATATCGTATTTAATGAGCCCGTACGTCATAAGGGCGGCGCCGGATATATGAGAGTTAGAGTAGCCAACACGGTCACGGGTAATACTGTGATTGCGACAGGCAGTGCTTTTACGACAGTTCCAGGCAATATCATCAATGCAAATAATACTCTTGTATTGAGTTTCAAGCCTAGCGTGGCCGGCACTTATAAGGTCAATTCGAATACCATTCAGTTCAGCAGCGCATCTGGCGGTGCATTTACATCCAATCTCGTTAGCCTGAACATTTCTACCAATGGCGCTGAATCGGCCAATCTGGTGATTAGCGGTGCGGTATCTAACAATATGGGTACGTTCACTGTTCGCTCCGCAACTTCAGATTAATATTCGGAGAATTTAATATGGCCGATAAAAAGGTATCTGCACTTACGGCCGCGACATCAACGACCAGCGAAGATTTATTGCTGGTCATTGATGATCCTAACGGTACGCCGGCATCGAAAAAAATCACAGTGCGAAATTTCTTTGGGGCAATTCCATCTAATACAGTATTTAATGCCCGCGTAAATGTTAAAGCCAACACGACAATTCTATGCAGCAACACACTCATAACAAGTAATGTCAATTTAACTACGGCTGGCTTATTTAAGGCCAATAACGTAATGATAACTGTTCGCTCGAATCCCGGTTCAAATAACGCGCTAAGCGCCGGATATAAAGTTGGACAGATATTTTTTAGCAACACACATCTATATGTTGCAGTCAACACTACGACACTAAAGCGTGTAGCTCTGAGCGTGTTCACCTAATGGAGTAGAGTAGAGTTTATATTATGAATTATGTTTCGAATGAAAATTTTATGTTATATGCGGCTCGTCATTATGATAATCCATTCTGTACTACAGAAAAAGAATTTCTTGAAGACTTAAATCGCATAAAGCTCATACATAAGATGTTTAGGCGATACGACAACGATAAGGTGATAAATGAGCGATTGATACTAAATCACCTACGATTATTATATAATGTTTTTGATGCTACGCACTTAACGAGAATGTTGGTATTTCGATTTAGGGATCATCTACATTATCTAAAACCTTTTTTGATATTACTTGGATATTGGCCCGAAAAAATAACAAACGTAGGCGGTCCTGGCACTAACATAATCGGAAGTGATATAGTAATGGATATCAAATTAGTAGAGTTTCTTAGGAGAATTTAATGTCTGGGTTTGTAGTAGATATCTTTATGGTGTATCAGTTCATAAAACGACTGGTAACACCATTTGATCAGACGCCCGCATATAAACTCGGATTGATCGACTCCGAAGGTAAGAGGCTTCGCAAAGCGCAGACAGCCGAAGAAAAACGAGCTTTAGGATATTTCGATAGACTAGTATTTAATCTCAAACGACTACTGGGTGGTTTGCCAGGAGGCAAAACTACTTTGGCTTCATACGCGGCCGCTCTGCTTCTTCTTCGCGAAGAAGATGAGCGTCTAATTACCGATGATGAATATCTACTAGAAGAATTTCGTAAAGTAATTGACAACATCGATATGACCGCGTATAATAAACTCATGGAAGATGCTCCCGCAAATATGACTGGCGCAAGTGTAGTCGGAACTGGTGATAATATAGTTCATTGGTCTAAGCGGCAGCCTAAGCTTGGCGACAAGGGTAAGATAAAGAAATACGGGCAGGCCATGGACGGAGTATTGTATTTGCGTCGTCGAAAGAATGAACAGATTCGTCTTGAAAAGAAAAATATGGTTTTTTATAAGATGCTTGGGCGAAAAGTTCTAGCCAGCAAAAGCTCATCTTCAGCAGGCGATAATGGAGAATGAATATGCCCATTGATATCCAAACCGATGTTGCCCTTCTTAAGAGAGATATAGATCGTATGAGTGAGTTGTTTGATAAGATAGACATTACCATTGAAAAATTGTCTGATGTGTCGATGGGCTTAAATCGTATGATAGCAGTTCAGGAAACTCGATTAATTCAGCAAGAAGACACAACACGTAGAATATTTACCATAATAGAAGAACAGCGCAGGCAAACGGAAGATAGGTACGATGCCCTAAACACTAGGCTCAATCGAATTCGTGACGAAGTAAAAGACGATATGCTGGTGGTAACAAATAAGATGACAGATAAAATAGACAAACTAACCACGTGGATTACACATATAGATCGTTGGAAATTTTCCATAGTTGGTGGAGCTCTAGTAATTGGATTTTTGATATCTCGCCTGCCTATTCTCGAAAATCTAACTTCTAAGTTATAGTTATCTATTGACATTCAGTCATCGTCATGATATTATGACGTATGCTCTGGATTGATCACAAATACGTAGGCCTAATATGTAATAGGCTACCTAAATTTAAGAAGAAAAGTGATAAATTATATAATTTTCGCTGTGTCTTTTGTGGCGATTCCCAGAAAGACAAGAACAAAGCTCGAGGCTATTTGTATGTGCATAAAGATCGAATCGCATACAAATGTCACAATTGCAATATATCCACTTCTCTCTACAAGTTACTGAATCATCTTGATCCATCTCTGGGTAATGCATATAAGCTTGAGCAGTTTTCAAATTCAAACAACCATTCAACTTTCGTGCATAAGCTATCGGCAGTATTAGAGAATAAACAAAAAATAGAGCCGCCCGAAAGTAATATACTGATCGATTTGGGTCTGATTCCCGCACATCTACTTGCGGAGGACCATAGGATTGTTAGTTATTTACAATCTCGTAAAATACCACGCTCTCGCTGGGCAGATTTGTATTATGCTCACGATATGCGGGTTCTTGAGAAGCTTAATAAAAGCTATGAAAACCGATTAATATCGGAAGAGCGTATGGTAATTCCATTTCGTGATATGGCAGGTAATATCACCGGCGTAACTGGGCGCGCCATCGGAAATAATAAGTTGCGATATGTTACGGTGCGTGTAACCGATGACGTTATGATCTATGGCTTAAATATTCTTGATTTATCTCGGACGATCTATGTAACTGAGGGTCCAATAGATAGCATGTTTGTGGATAATGCGATTGCGGCGGGCGGATCTGACTTCAAGCGCGCTGTAATGCAATTCGATAGAAATAAAATTATTCTTATATTCGATAATCAGCCAAGAAATAAACAACTTGTTGATATCATGAATCGGATGATAGCACAGGACTATAAGATGGTCATATGGCCTTCGAATTGGCGGTATAAAGATATTAATGAATCGATTATCGACGGAGTAACTTCCTCGGCACTAATGCAGACACTGCATACACATAGTCACCAACATCTTAATCTAAAACTTGCAATGAGGGAATGGAATAAATGCCGGTGAAGCTTGTATCGTATTCGCAGAATGCTAATATTGTCGATTGTGATAGTCGCTATAGCGCACAGGATCTTATCGCATTTTGTGCGCGAGTATCAAACCCAAGCAATCAAATTAATACTAAAACATCCGAAAAGCTCATCAAGTATCTTATCAAACATAAGCATTGGAGTCCACTAGAAATGGTCTCGGTCTGCTGTGAAATTACTACAACAAGAGATATCGCGCGACAAATTCTTAGACATAGAAGCTTTAGCTTTCAAGAATTCAGCCAACGATATGCAAACCCAAAGGAGTCGTTAGGATTCTCTCGCAGACAAGCCCGATTACAGGATCCCAAAAATCGACAAAATAGTATCGATGAAGTAGATCATGATACCCAGATGATTTGGCAGGAGCAGCAACAGATGGTTATCGACGCCGCAACTAAAGCATATGATTGGGCGATTGCGCGAGGCATCGCAAAGGAACAGGCGCGCGCAGTATTGCCCGAGGGACTGACGATTAGTCGCATGTATATAAGTGGAACACTGAGAAGTTTTATTCACTATATACAATTACGTTCCGGTCCCGAGACGCAAAAAGAACATAGAGAAATTGCAGTAGATTGTGCAAATGAGATTGCTAAAATATTTCCATTAATTTCCCAGATTAATCGTGGAGAATAAATTGAATTCAGATCCTATTATAGATACCACTCGCGATTCTCTTTTTGATGCGCTGGGAATTAAACGTCTAAAAGAATCGTATATGAGAGACGATGAGGTATCTCCTCAGGAGCGATTTGCGTATGTAAGTAAGGCCTTCGGTAGCAATTCTGAACACGCTCAGCGGCTATATGATTATTCATCGAAACATTGGTTATCGTACTCGACGCCAATTTTATCATATGGGCGTAGTAAGCGTGGGCTACCTATTTCGTGTTTTCTTCCCTATTTGCCCGATACGGCCGAAGGGTTGGTCGAATGCATGTCAGAAGTAAATTGGCTTTCGATGCTTGGGGGTGGAATTGGTATTGGTATTGGTATCCGAGCGGCCGACGACAAATCGGTTGGTGTGATGCCTCATCTTCGTACATATGACGCTGCGTCTTTGGCATACCGTCAGGGAAGAACCCGCCGAGGTTCGTATGCGGCGTATCTGGATATTTCGCATCCAGACATTGCGATGTTTCTTGAGATGCGTAAGCCGACGGGCGATCCCAATATGCGCTGTATGAATATGCATCACGGCATTAATGTGCCGAATGCATTTATGCGGATCATTGAAAACTGCATGATCGATCCTAAAGCCGAAGATAAATGGGAACTTAAGAACCCTAACAACGGTGCAGTAGTCGATACAGTATCGGCCAAGGAATTATGGCAACGCATTCTGGAAATACGTATGCAAACGGGCGAACCCTATCTGCATTTTATCGATACGTCTAATGATAATATGAATAAGAATCAGAAGAAGCTAGGGCTATCAATTAAACAGTCAAATCTCTGTAGCGAAATTATACTTCCCACAGATGAGAATCGTACAGCCGTATGTTGTCTATCGTCCGTAAATATTGAATACTATGACGAATGGAAGAACAATAAGAAATTTCTTCGAGATGTAGCTGAGATGCTTGATAATGTTCTTCAAGTATTCATCGACAATGCTCCCAAACAAATAAAGCGCGCGAAGTATTCGGCCATGCGCGAAAGGTCTATTGGTATAGGTGCTCTGGGCTTTCATGCATATCTGCAAAAGAATAATATTGCATGGGAGGGAGCGCTGGCCAAATCCGCAAACATGCGTATATTCAAGCATATTCGGGCTGGGCTAGACAAGGCTAATCTGGAGCTTGGTGAAGAACGCGGCGAAGCTCCTGATGCGGCTGGATCGGGCATGCGATTCTGTCACATGACTGCAATTGCGCCAAATGCGTCATCTTCTATCATCATGGGAAACACATCTCCCTCCATCGAACCGTATAGAGCCAATGCATATCGTCAAGATACTCTATCGGGCTCACATCTAAACAAAAACAAATATCTAAACAATATCATTATAGCCGAGTGTGAAAAGAATAAGAATCTGGATTATGATGACATATGGTCTTCTATCATTGCGTCAGATGGATCAGTTCAACACCTATCCATGCTTGATGATCACACAAAGGACGTATTCAAGACTGCCATGGAGATCGATCAACGATGGCTTATCGAACACGCGGCAGATAGACAAGAGTATATTGATCAGGCGCAAAGCTTGAACGTATTCTTTCGGCCTACGACCAACATCAAGTATCTACACGCAGTTCATTTTCTGGCCTGGAAACGAGGCCTAAAAACACTATATTACTGCCGAAGCGAAAAGATTGCGCGGGCCGATAAAGTATCTAAGCGCATTGAGCGTGAGATTATTCAAGAGATTGATTTAAAACAAATCGTCGAGGGTGAAACCTGTCTGGCTTGCGAGTAGGAATGAAAAATGAATAAGAAAGAATTTCGTGATCTACGGATAACGGACACAAGATCATATTATAAGCCATTTAAATATGCTTGGTGTTTCGATGATTGGCTGAGGCATGAACAAAGTCATTGGATTCATACAGAAGTTTCCATGCTTGATGATGTCAAGGATTGGAAGAATCACCTATCGAAGGAACAGAAACTTTTTCTGACTCATATCTTTCGATTCTTCACTCAGGGTGATTTGGATGTAGCCGGTGGCTATGTGCATAATTATCTGCCGCATTTTCCGCAGCCCGAAGTACGCATGATGCTTTTAGGTTTCGCGGCTCGCGAGGCCTTACATGTGGCCGCGTATTCACATTTGATTGAAACTCTTGGTATGCCGGAATCTACGTATAACGAATTTCTCGAATACAGCGAAATGCGAGAGAAGCACGAATACGTTATGAACATATCGAACAAGAATGGTGATTTGCAATCCACAGCCAAGCATATTGCAGTATTCTCGGCCTTTACCGAGGGTATGCAACTATTTAGTTCATTCATCATGCTTCTTAATTTTCCCAGACACGGACACATGAAAGGTATGGGGCAGATAATCAGTTGGTCGATTGTCGATGAAACACAACATAGCGAATCCATGATAAAGCTATTTCGTGTCTACATCGAAGAGAATCGAGAAATTTGGAATGATAAGTTAAAAGAAAATATATACATTATCGCAACGAAGATGGTTGAACTAGAAGATAAATTCATCGACTTGGCGTTCTCTATAGGCCCGATGGAAAATCTATCGGCCGATGATGTAAAGCATTATATTCGATACATCGCAGATAGACGGCTCATATCTATGGGCATGAAGGGCATTTTCAAAATCAAAAAGAATCCTCTGCCGTGGGTAGAGTCGATGATCAACGCTCCCTCGCACACCTCGTTTTTCGAAAATCGCTCGACGGATTATGCGAAGGGCGCGCTACTTGGAGACTGGAAAGGAGTGTGGGCGTGACAATTAAATACGAAGAAGAAATAATATGTAAATTTTGTGAATCTAGATATCGCGTTATCTACGGTACGGACACGGTGAGTAATAAGTTATTGTTCTGCGCGTTCTGCGGCGAAGAGTTAAGCGACGACTATATAGAAGAGAACAGTGAACCAGATGATCAATGACATACGACAACCCATGGACATTCGACGGCATAGAATTCACCGATAAAGATATCGGAGATTCGATTGGCTTTGTCTATGTTATCACCAATCTAATAACGAATAAGAAATATATTGGCCGAAAATATTTTTATTTCACACGAAAGCAAAAACGATCTGACACACGGCGCAAAAGTAAATCTAGTGATTGGAAAACATACTACTCATCGTCTGACGATGTATTGGCGGAAGTAGAAAAATATGGTACCAAGAATTTTCGAAGAGAAATATTGTCGCTACATAAAACAAAGGGTGATACGAATGTAAGTGAAGTTAAAGAGCAATTTAGTAGAAACGTATTGGAAGACGATATATATCTAAACGCAAACATAAACGGAAAGTGGCGAAGACCTCCTAAGCATATTATAAATGCGAGACGATATCATAGATAGGATTTATTATGGATGAATTACCTGAACATCTAGGCGGACACTTAGATAGAACCCATGTCGATAGAGGGGTTCTTGACTTAATTAATAGAAAATACTCTATTGCATCAATGATTGATATTGGCTGCGGTCCAGGCGGCATGTATTTTATTGCCAAAGATTACGATATTGACTGGCGCGGAATAGATGGTGATTACACTCTGAAATATTCAGAAGAAGTGAAGCCTCTTGTCACGATTCATGATTTTGTCGAACCATATATTCCACAACATATTGCCGATAGTCAATTTGATTTAGCTTTTTCCGTAGAATTTCTTGAGCATGTCGAGGAACGATACGTACCTAACTTCATGAAAGTATTCAAGAGGGCTCGATATGCTGTGGTCACTGCTGCTCCTCCTGGCGCTGGTGGCCATCATCATGTAAACTGTCGCCTGGAAGATTATTGGATTGGTGTATTTGCCGCCAATGGATTTAAGTACAATCATAAAATGTCTATGGAAATGAGAAAGTGTTCAACTATGGCTAAGGGATTTATGGCGCGAACGGGCATGTTCTTTGAGAGATATTCATGACAATAAGAATGTTCATCGGTACGTCGGCCAATGGTGAAGACGCCGAGGCCGAAATGGTGTATGAGTATAGCATTCGGAAGAACACTTCGGAGGATGTGAATATTACGTGGATGAGACAAACACACGATGTCGAAAGTATATGGGGCGGATGGAATACGCGTAGATGGTCCACACCATTTAGTGGATATCGCTGGGGTATTCCTGCTGCATGTAATTTTGAAGGTAGAGCCATTTATACAGACTTAGACATGATTAATTTTCGTGATATCGCCGATCTATGGAATACCGATCTGAAGAATAAGCCAATTGCTGCTCGACGCGGTAAACGCTTCGATGGGCATGAATTTTGTGTAATGGTCATAGACTGTGCTGCGATAGCATCGCATCTTATTCCTCTTAATCGAATGAAGATCATTGAGGAACATCATCATAGAATGATTCATAAGTTTAGTGGAAATGATGATCTTGTATGTGATTTAGATCCGCGATGGAATTGTCTCGATGGAGAAGATCGCGCGGTGAGTGATATGTGGATATTACACTACACTAATATGGCCACGCAGCCCTGGAAACCCACTTGGTATAGAGGTAAGCATGAGACGCATCCGCGACAAGACATGGTCGATCTGTGGTATTCGATGAAAAACGAAGCATTGAATTCTAATTACGTTCCTAACATTCCAAGTGTTGTTTTTGGCCCCTATGACATTATAGGTCGGTGATGCCTGAGACTTCATTCACTACGCTTGTTTCCTGTGATTCTGTATATCTACACGAGCATGCTCCAGCCTTTGTGGCCTCGGCTGCGGTATACGATAATAAATCACATATACACATTATTAATCCCGCGGCCGGCGATCTAGATTTTGCATATAAGATTAGAGACAACATGAAACGTATAACTAAAACCGAACTTCTTACAATAACGTATGAAAACACCGACCTATCTACTTTATCGCAGGAAGAACGTCGAACATATTATGCGTGTAATAGATTTCTACTCGCGGATAATCTATTCGATTCAAATTCAGGTTCGTTGTTCATCACAGACATAGATTCAGTATTCATGGGTCATATCGATGAACCAAATGCTCAGCTGGGATTATTTCTGCGCGAATCACTAGACAATACGATTGGCTGGGAACAAGAAGGCACTAAGGTTGCGGCCGGCGCGGTGTACTACAATAAGTCTATTGCCTGGTTTGCTAAGAAAGTGGCGAATGTTATTCGTAATAATAAGCTTATGTGGTTTCTAGATCAGATGGCGATTAATAGCGTTTATCAGAAACATAAGCATGAGATTACGAAATTTCATCAATTTACGCCGCAGTTTCTGGACTGGGAATTCAATGAGGGAACAAGTATATGGACAGGTAAAGGCCCTCGTAAGTACGATAATCCACGCTATATTTCGCAAAAGAATTCATTCGGAAAATTGGTATCATGAATATTTTGATTTTGCAGCCTCGAATGGACGTGGCTTTCAAGGAAGGAATAGTGTCTGATGTGCGCGGCCCGATTCCTCCAATTCGACAGCACTGGCTCAAGTTTGTAGAAATGTGTGCGAATGAGCATCGGCGCCGTAAGGATAATGTCACGATTCTAGAATTACCACTATGGCAATTTACGCCCGACATGGTAGTAAAGCTTAACCCAGATGTGGTATATGTTCCTCATCGTGAAAAACATAGCTTTACTGTGCCGTCGAAAAAGATTCGCGTCTTGTATTATATGCAATCAGTCTTTCCGTGGATATTCTATGTCGATCCTCTAGGATTTGCTGGCGGCGCCAGCATCTATCCAATGGATATAAAGAGCGGTAATAGTCGATCTTCTCGATTTGATGTCTTACGAAAGTACGTGCATACCGGAGCCAGTAAATTCGAACAGCCTCCGACTAGAGGATTTGATGAAACCGATTATGTTCTATTTCTATGTCAATTACCTCATGATCAGACTATTCTGTATCATTCGGACGTAACCGTGGAACAGGCCCTACAAGAAACATGTGAAGTTACAAAAAAACTCAACGTGCGTCTGATCGTGAAAGGGCATCCTGTTAATCCGGGTAGCATGATGGGATTAAAATCATTATGTGCTAAATACACTCATTCGGAATGGTATGACAACATATCAATACACGATCTAATACCTAATGCGCGAGTGGTTGTTGTAGTAAACTCTGGAACAGGTATGGAAAGTCTATTATATCTAAGACCTGTTGTGACTTATGGACGATGTGAATATGATGCGGTTACCATGAAAGTAAAATTAAACGATAATTTAGAGCAATGCATTACTAATCCTACAATAAATAAGAAAAATGTTAGGAAATTCTTTGATAGATGGAGTTCCCTAACTTACGATACGACGAATGCTATGGGATTTAAACACTTGGGAGTACAATAAAATGGCAAAACACTGGGGCTATCATCTAATCGTTGACGCGGCTAGTTGCGATATATCGAAAATTACGAATGCTGATCATATTGCTAATTTTGCGCGTGAGTTAGTCAAACGTATCGATATGGTAGCTTATGGCGAACCTCAAATTGTTAACTTCGGTTCAGGTAACAAGGCCGGCTTTACGTTGGTGCAGCTAATCGAAACCAGTAATATTGTGGCTCATTTCTGCAACGATTCGGGCGATGCATATCTGGACGTATTCTCCTGTAAGAGTTTTAGCATGGACACCGTGATGGATGTATTTGATGAATACTTTAATCCCATGACAATGCGTCCAAATTTCATGACGAGGCAGGCCTAAATCATTACGTAATATTATTGCTTACGCTATCTCGACAAAACAATAATATTACCAAAGATTTTGCTAGACAAACGCCATACGGTACGTTATAATCATATTTGATGAATAATGTGCTTAGACCGATAGGATTTTTCATAAACATCAGGATATCTAGACTGATCTATGTCCCGCCAACAAAAAAAGATCGAAACTGAAACCCAATTAGTTCTGATAGAATGCGTCTCATCCTATCGAATTCGATATATGGTCGAAGTACCTAAAGGAATTGATACGCTGGGCAATGACAAATCATTGTGGGCCCTCGATACCGTAAGCATGAACGAAGCTCGCGAATTCAGCCAGGAACATATTGGCGAACAGATTATCAGCCACCGTGTTGTTAGCCGTAATGAAGCACTAGCTATGTGCGATCAAGATAACGAGTATGCTTATACTTGGACTGATGACATGAAAGCTTTGACATTCTTTACTCCATGGCGGCCGGCCGATCTAAGTGATAAGTGAAAGTGAAATAACATGACAATGCATCTTGTTGGTCCACATATGACCACGACTAATTATAAGAAGCGTCGAAATATCAGGTTCAAGAGCGCAGCCCAAAAAGCTAGATATATGGTCGAGCAAAAGGCATTGGCTCAGCTACATATGAAGTACAACGTAGGAAAGAAGATATCGATTCAGCCTGTAAAATATAGCGCCGACTTTTCTGCAAACCATAATCCGACTGCTGAAATTCCCTCACATTCAAAATATGGCATTACATCGGGCGCGTGCGCCAAACCAGAGCCTAAGACCTATACGGGAAATAAGTTGATCGGCATTGCTACGATGCACAAAAGTAACATGGTTCCCGTATTTAATCATGATGACGCCAAAGAAATTGCAAAAATGCGTCGATAATACCGCCATAGCTTGCGCTATATACGAGTTGATGGTTCTAACAGAATAGGAATGTAATGATGGACACACACTTTCAATTCCCGACGGTCGATGACATTAATAGTAGCATGGTACGCGTGTATAACCACATGGCATCAGGCGTGGCTATATCCGGTGCTGTTTCGTGGATAATCTCGCAGAATTTAGAGCTAATGGCGATATTATTCAAGACATGGTTAATGTGGCCAGTGATTCTATTGCCTCTGGGTTTTGTTCTCGTTATGAGTTTTGGTGCAGAAAAACTAAGTGCGAAAACTCTTGGTGTATTGTTCTATTTGTATTCAGTAGCCAGTGGTGCTAGTCTCGCGACTATTTTTGCAATATATACCGCCGATTCGCTCATCACTGCGTTTTTTGTAAGTTCTGCATTATTTCTTTCGATGAGCGCGTATGGGTATTTCACTAAACGAAGCCTAGAAAGTTTCGGACAATTTCTAATCGTCGGTCTTATTGGTATTTGTTTGGCTGCTATTGTGAATATATTTCTACAAAATAGCATGATGCAAATGCTTATTAGCATACTGGCGGTGATCATTTTCACAGGGCTTACTGCCTATGATACACAACGCATTCGTATCCAGATTTATTCGGGCAAGGGAGATTACGACAGAGCTGAGATTATGGGGGCGCTAACACTATATCTAGACTTTATTAACATCTTCATTCATCTTCTACAGATATTCGGTGACCGTAAATCCGACGACTAAATTAATATCTTGACAACGGAGTAAAAATTATGTAATGTACATATACGTAACTTATCTACCGACACTCAATTGAAACAATCAAAGGAATATTAATATGAAGAATATTTTTGCACTCGCCGCCGCCTCTCTCGTCATGATGACGACTTTCGATGCTGCGGCACAGGAAGTACGCTCGTCATCATACGTTTATGCTGGTCCGACGGTTGGCGCTGCGCTTAATCAGGGCGCGCTTGCTATTGGCGCTCTTGGTGGCTATCAGGTCAATCGATATGTGCGTGGCGAAGCGAACTTCGACCATGTAGTTAGTACACAGCCATACTCGTCCAAGTACCTTACTGGTAACGTAATTGTTCAGTATCCTATTTCGGGTCTTAGGGTGACACCCTACGCGCTGACTGGTCTAGGTTATCAGTGGCAGAATGGCCTTAATCAGGGCGTCTGGAATGTTGGCGGAGGTATGCGAACTGCGGTTACTCCAAACACAGACCTTGATCTTCGCTATCGTTACCTTCAGGGCATGACTAATCAGGCAAACGAGAATGTCGTAACCATGGGTACTACATTCAGGTTCTAATCTATGAACTGTCAGATAGGTTTATGATCTATCTGACAGTTTTCATGTGGTCTATGAAATATAAGGCGACAGCTTACGTACTAAGAACTATATGGGCTCGTAGTTCAGTTGGTCAGAACGAGCCGCTCATAACGGTTATGTCGCAGGTTCGAGTCCTGCCGGGCCTACCAATACGGTAAAATGTGAAGATGATAGTTTATGTGAGACTCTGTAGGAATCAATGAAGAGCATTATTAAAGAATCCACAGTATACGATAATTGCATGGATCTCAAGGCTACAGAGTCGATGCCGACTGTAGCCAATTTCATCGATGATCCAACTTTTGCCAATCAGACACCGAAGTACAAATCGACGATCAAAAATATTGGCGGCGCTTATAAGTCAATCTATGTCAGCTTTCGCACCAAAGAAGACTTGCGAGAATTTGCCAATCTTATTAAGCAAGACGTATTGATCGATGAGATTTGGTATCCAGAATCCAGATCATTACTATTCGATAGTACTGATAAGGTTAGTGAGTATAAGTTTCTAGATAAGGACGCTATACCCAAGAAACCTAAGAAGAAACTGAAGCCTAACGCCGATAGTAAGTGGCGCAAGCTTTGGACAGGCATGCCTGAGTACGAGCAGGAAGACTGTGAGCCGTATCATAAAATTGATATGCGGTTTTATGATAAAGCTGGATACATTGCGTTTGCGAAGATTGTTCAGCAAAATCTATCTGAAAACACCAGCAGCATTTGGTATCCTAAGCTAGATCGTGACGCCAACGCAAAGAAGCGGTGGGTAGAATCCAATGGTAATCACACCAACCCACAGTATCCACTCTATATCGTATCGAAGGGTCGTGCTGATAGTCGATTGACGGCACGATCACTTGAACGTATGCAGGTACCATATTATATTGCTATTGAGCCACAAGACTATGAGTCCTATGCGGCCGTCATCGACCCCGCGAAGATTTTGGTACTGCCGTTCTCCAATCATGGCGATGGCCCGGGCCGTGCGCGTAACTGGTGTTGGGATCATGCTATCGCCCTAGGGGCAAAGCGCCACTGGGTGCTAGATGATAATATCTCCGACTTCTATCGATTGCACCAGAACTTTCGTATTCGCACAGAGAGTGGTGCTATCTTTCGCGCAGCCGAAGACTTTGTAGATAGATTTGAAAATGTGCCTATCTCTGGTTTTCAGTATCGATTCTTCATTGCACCCAATGGCAAATATCCTGCATTTGTGACAAACACTCGCATTTATTCGGTGTTATTGATTGATAACACCTGTAAGTTTAGATGGCGCGGTAGATACAATGAAGATACCGATATCTGTCTCCGCGTATTGAAAGCTGGGCAATGTACCATCCAGTTCAACGCATTTTTGCAGGGCAAGGCCGCAACGCAGACACTCGGTGGTGGTAATACCGCAGAGTTCTATGCGGCTGAGGGCACTGATCCTAAGTCTCATATGCTCTATCAGATGCATCCAGACGTTACAACAAAGGTCATTCGGTATGGCCGCGAACATCATTATGTTGATTACAATCAGTTTAAAAAGAATAAATTGATCATGAAGCCGAACATTTCGATTCCAGTAGGCATCAATAACTACGGTATGGAATTGATTACTGACTTTAAGGGCTGATGTGGCAAAAAATAATGCTCTTGATGAATATCTAAATCTATGTGCTAAATTTTGCGATGAAGAGTTGATCATAATAATTTAACATCTTGGATTTAGTCAAGACCGATATTTCAATAATATTATTGTGTGTGCTGCCCAAACAAAGTAACAATATTATCAGCGATTTCACTAGACAATCGTGTCTGATCATGTTACAGTGAGTGAACATTTATGATCTTCGGCACCAATTCAAATTAGGGATAGTATAATTTACTAATCGGCGTGACACCGGGATGGTGGGGAGGCCCTTATAAAGCCTTTAGCAGTGGACGACTGTTTCTTGTGGGTTCGAATCCCACCGCGCCGACCAAATTTTAACTCTTTACTCGGTAAAGTATTATGAAATATAAACTCCTAATCAAATCCGGTAATGAGCACCGAGGCGGTGAGCGCGGCTTACATATACGGCGAAGTATGAAAAACAAAGAAGTAAAATTATGAAAATTTATATGGGTCCCTATAGGAGTTTGTATATTAGCCCATACATGTTGACTGACTGTCTAAAGATATTTGGCGTATCGGAAGAACGTCGCGACACAATCGCAGTATATTTATGCGACACTTGGGTAAACACTTTCTGTGAGTGGGTGATGGCCCGCTCTATATTCAAGCGAAGAATTAAGATTAGAATCGATCATTATGATATCTGGAATATGGACGAGACTATTTATAGTATCGTTCATCCCATGCTGATTCAATTAAAGTTAAAAAAATGTGGAGCTCCTTATGTAAAAGATTCGGATGTTCCCGAGCATCTTCGTTCGACCGCAGCTCCAGCTAAAAAGAACGAGTGGGATATTGATGATTATCATTTCGATAGATTCAATTGGATATTGGATGAAATGATCTGGGCGTTCGATACTGATGCACGAAACAAAGAGGAAGATATTTATTTTTCCATTCTCCCAGAAGAGCGCGGAAGAGAGTTACTGGAAATCATGCAGGATCGTAAACAGAATGCTAATCGCCTATTCGGAGTATATCTATCTTCTTTATGGGATTGATAGTTTACAATTTTAGCAATAAGTCAACCATGGCTTGACAATATGACTATGACTGTGTATAATAATAATATGAAGCTTCATCAAGACTATGTAATTTCTATTGCCAAATCGGCTAATGCGTCTGGATACCATTTTGGTGCCGTTATATTTGATCGGCGGAGTGTGATATCTACCGGATGGTGCCAGAAAAAGACTCATCCACGGCAAGCCCGCTATATGATGCGCTGGGCTCATTCATATAAGCGCAACAATACTTGGCTACACGCCGAAATGCACTCTCTTATTTGTGCGCGGACGGATGTTACGGGTTGCGATATGATCGTGGCTCGGTGGGCTGCCAATAGGATCAGGGCCAGTCACCCGTGTATGGCGTGCTGGCAGGCCATAACCGTAGCCGGTATTCGTAGAGTGTGGTATTGGTCAGAACATGATAATGCCTGGGTATATCGCAACGTAAATCAGTAGAGTAATATTATTGCTCATAATACCTTAACAAAGCAATAATATTACCGTCGATTTTGGTAGACAAATGCCCTAAGCTATGTTAGGATTATAATATGATGAAACTTACACGAATGTCTAACAATGTCGCGGTTCTTGCATTACCTGAGGGTGTGGAAGTTCTTTTCTCGTATGATACTCCGATTGCGGCGTTTGTGCCGGGTCAGGGCTATATGATCACTAGCACCAAATATAGTAAAACTACTACAAAGCATGGTAATTCTTGGGGACCAAAGGTAAAGACTATTGTGCCTCAGACAGTGATAGACCAGCTTATGAGTGTAAAGTCCTAATCATTACGCTGAAAACAAATATACAGAGTAAATTATGTCTACACAACTTCATTCGTTTATCACTAATGTTCTTAAAATGCCGCATTATGCTAACGATGCCGCCGGTTCCGGTGTGAAACATAATTCACACGAAGATGCATTGACCGAGGAACTAGTAAAAGTTGGTTATGTAGAGATTGTTCAGGATTCGGTTGGTCTTAATCGAAACAACAAACCTAAGAAAATCAAGAGGTTTCCGAAACTTAGACGAAGCACCCTAAAAGCGGCAATCCAGTCTAATGATCAACAGCGCGAGATTGCAAAACTCGTCAATGGAATGAATCCTGGAGACTTTATTCGCCAGCCCTGTGGTAGCCAGAGTTTTCCGGACTTTCTTGTATGTGATTTTTCTGGTAATTTTGTGCTCGCTGAAGCCAAAAGCGGGGGAGATCGGACAAAGGGTGGCAGGGTTCCTGCTTGGAATGATAGCCTTATCAAGCAAGATGCTGTCTATATTTTTAGTTCAGGATTCTATAACCAAACAACAGTTTTTCTTGGTCAAGACGTGCTTGATCATGCCCGAGAACAAGTTTTGAATGCCCGACATCAAATGATTCGGGACCTTGTCGAAAAGACCAAAGCGATTTTAGATTCAATGCCTGACCCTTATAACCGAGGATTCAATCTTGCTTATGCTCGTCCTAAGTTTGAACAACGCGGCGGCAACAACAAAGTAGATTACTTCGCTCATTCCGATCGGAAGAATTGCGAACAGAATGTTCTTAAGTTTGCTCTTGAGCAATAATAAATACTACTATGAAGAATAAATTTAATCTAATCTGTGGCGACAATGTTGCTATAATGAAGCAACTACCCGAAAACTCAATTGATGCTTGTATCACCGATCCGCCCTACGGTATGGACATAGCTGGTGTCGGGTGGGATCACAATGTTCCTCCAGTTGACACTTGGCGAGAAGTTTATCGTGTGCTTAAGCCAGGTGCCTTTGTGCTTAGTTTTTGTTCGCCTGAATTTTATCATCGAATGGCTGTAGCGGTAGAGGATGCCGGGTTTCGTCCCTTAGATATGGTAGTGTGGATGGTCACTACAAAGATGGCTAAGGCTAATCGACTGAAGCCGGCACATGAGCCAATCTTTGTAGCACAAAAGCCACTTGACGGAAGCATTGAGAAGAATTTTGAAAAGTGGGGTTGTGGCAAGATTAACACTTCGACTACTCGTGTACCATGGGATGGTAAACCGCCAACTGGTTGGATTAAAGGTGGAACTAAGCGCAGGGCGTTTGGTGGCGCAGTCGAAAAAGCTTCAGATCAACTTGTAAAAGAAACCGAAGATGCTAACCCGAATGGACGCTACCCTAGTAATATCATTGGTTACTTCGACGAACCCGATCATCAGAAATATTTCTATGCGCCTCGGGCGACCCGCAAAGAGCGAGGAGAGTATAATGATCATCCTACACCTAAGCCTATTTCATTGATGAGATATTTGTGCCGAGTGTATTCTCCAAAAGGCGGATTGATTATTGATCCTTTTATGGGTTCCGGCACAACTGGTATAGGTGCTCTTCATGAAGGATGTGATTTCATTGGCATAGATATGACGCAACATTATGTTGATATTACGACTCGTCGTATAAATGACAATTATAACTCTAACGAAGTTATTGAAAAATTATTTGAATACGAAAATGAGAGACAGACAGAGCGCCTTTCTACTCTATATCTATAAGAAAGCCATGCTCAAAAGGAGATTATGTTGTTAGACTGTATGATAATTGGCGACTCAATAGCCGTTGGCACTCAGATGTTCTGGAAAGAGTGCGCGTTATACGGCAAGGGAGGTATCAACTCCTGGCAGTGGAATCAGTCATGGAACGTGCTTACAAAAAACGCCGACCGAGCAGT
>Ga0194133_10001691_pt1 | contig 37126 bp, 38 predicted proteins | sample TA2KigOf40mmetaG_FD_155448 | JGI IMG/M metagenome (GOLD analysis project Ga0194133, IMG submission 155448) | Freshwater microbial communities from Lake Tanganyika, Tanzania - TA2015055 Kigoma Offshore 40m | ecosystem: Environmental > Aquatic > Freshwater > Lake | place: Tanzania: Lake...
TTCTTGAAATCAGCTTTGAATTGAAATTTGAATGTCAACAAACAATTCGCAAAACAACAAAAAAAAACCCAGACGCAGCTGTTTTTCCTACTAGTATTAAATCACAATCCAGATCCACACAAAGTAACTGTAAGTGAACCAACCTGTGGTGGTTGGTGGTAAAAAACGCTGGCCCCGACGATATCTCCTCCGTCTTTGGTACGTCCCCCGCTCATGTTGACTGCCGCGGCGCACCAAATCTAAAGAAACGAAAGGCACGTGGAAAGTTACAAAACGATCGTCTCCATTGTCCGTCCAAAAACTATCAAAGTGGCCAACCTTCATGCCAGGTTCTTTTTCCATCAGGGGACGACAGTAGACCGGAACGGGAACGGGATGTTGCTTCTGTTGTTTGATCTCGTCTTCTGAGGGAAAAAAGGTATACTTATGGATGAGCCTCGAGACGCTGTTTTGCGCCTCTTTGGTCTACGGTTACCATTTTTTGTCGTCGCTGCAGGTACTGACCAACCGTAGGCTTGCATCCTTCCGTCGTCCGTCTTGACGTGGGCCCGGACTTGCTTGTACTGCTCTTTCCTCTCGGTGGCCCGTCTCGCCGAGGAGGCCTTCTCGCTGGCATTGGCGTTTGGGTTGGGGTGAGGGTGACCGACGGTGCTGGAACTGGCCAAACGAGAACAAGCCGTTAAGTGAAGGGAAAAAAAGTGAAAACGTAGACCCAAGCATTGGACGAGTACGCCATTTTTGTTCCGGGGGATTCAAATAAAGTCAGATTCTCTTAACGTCACTATATATTTCAAGATCAAAGGCATCATTATAATCAATTCTACGTGAGCTCTGTGTGTTGTCTACTCAATGATCACAGCCAGAAGGAAGGAATGCAGGTACATATCGTAAAAAATCTAAGTTCGATAGTTTGAAAAGCAAATTTCTTAACAGAGAGGATGAAATCGGTTGTGCCGACTTCGAGAACAAGTACAAAAAGCTGGGTCGCCATTGAAGCGCACACTAAAAAGCTCGCGTTCAGACGTGTCTGTCTGTCTTACGGTTAAAAGAGTGGAGCCCGCAAAGTTCAAGGGTCTGACAAGGGATGACTGTTGTGTCGAGTGACAGTTTTGTTTTGGCAGAAAAGGTGGGTAGGAGGCAGTCCTAATGACACACTAGTCTTATTTTTAGGGCTCCTTTTTGAACTCTGCTCCTTCAAAAATCGTCAATAAACGACGGCTCTTCGAATCCTATCAATTGCAGAGGACTTTCCGCGTTTGGGTCGTCGAGCCACGACGGTCTCGTTGGAATCTCAATCGTGCAAAGGTGGTCCGAGGATTGCGCGATCAAATCGTATCGACTCGGCAGCCTCTCGGATTGAATCAATCCTTTTGGCGAAGGCATTGACGCGACGGAATCCTCCGACGAGGATCGGGAAAGAGTTGGGCAGGTTTTCGGTAAGGCTGGTAGGAGTAAGGGATGATTGAAATTCCACTCCCTTTAAAAAAAGAAAAAGAAAAAAAGCTCTCTAGAAAAAAAACCCAAAGAAAAGGTATTAAACAAAAGTGAAACTTAATGAAAAATGATCCAAACGAATAGAAATTTAACCAAGCCGAAGGTAAATTAAGAAGAGTTACTATAAGCACACTCCTTACTAACCTTCTCGGTAAGAAACTAGTAATGAAAGTGAGTGTTGTTAGTGAAAGCAAGAGTAGTTAGCCTTAAATTCAACAAGGAAAATAATGAATACTTTTGACACTTTAAGCAATTAATGGGTTTTCAGTTTCAGACTTTAAACACGAAGGTGCAGCAGCGAAAAGAAGATGTGAAAATAAAAAAAACTCTTTGAAGCAGTTTGGCCAAAATACTTTTTTAAAAAGTCACTCGCAAACTAATTTATCTGGAAAGTAAAACACTTTGACATTAGGATTCTATTTTCCTACCACCTGACTTAAAAAGGACATCAAGGTAAAAACATAAAATTAATTTATATTTAAAAAAAAATGATAAAATATTAACTAAAAACAAAGAAATAAAACTGCTACTTTGAGATCAACGCATCTTTTACAAACATGAAGCTTCGATTGTTAAGATTTCTTGATTAATATACAATAAAAAAATTAAATTTATGTCTTACAGAGTATCTCCGTCAAAGACGTCAGTGATGGCTCTGCTCTTACGATCTGCATTGCTTCTTGCCCTCATTGTTGTTAAGGCAGGAGTGACAGCCTCGGCTGTTTCAGGGCTTGATCCTGAAAACTTCATGTTCACGTAGGGTCCCATTGTGTCACCAATGCGGTCATTACCGCTGAATAAATTTCCAAAGCTTTTTTGAAATATGGTAAAAAAGTTATTCTTCATTACAAAACAGAACACCAAATCTTTTAACGTACAATTTCCATATTCCTTTGGTATTTTTCTTTTCGGTCAGGACGGGATCAATATGTCTAGCCGCCCTTATCATTTCTGTCCATCTAAAATCAAGAAAAACGAGGAAGATTCCGATGAAAATCTTTGAGGTACCATTTTTTACAATACCATACCTCACTGCCTCTTGCAGCTCCATAAATTTTTCCTTGTACTGGTTTCGTTCCATGAGTACCCGTGCCATCTCGACCCTTGTGAATCGTTTCCTTTGAGCCATCGGCACGTCTCCATCTTCTTCGTTCCTTTTTGAAAAGACAAATAAGAAGCAAGTAGCAATTGGAAACTTTCGATTAAATAACTGATCTTCTTACCTGGAAGCCTTTGCCGTTTCAGCCTCTTCTTTTACTTTTTTCAGCTCTTCCTCGAGATCGTGTATTCGCTGCTGAAGCCTCGACCGAACGTCTTGCAAGGATCGAATCTCTTCTCGGAGAATTTCGTGCTCACTATGAAAATGGTATATAAAGCTATACCCACTGCGCAGGTCACTTATATACAACAAATATTTTACCCAGTCAATTCATCAAGTTTGGCGATCAGATCGTCTTTTACAATATTTAGCGCATTCTTGGTAGCCAATAGCTCGTTATTTTCAGAGATAAGGTTCTCTACCTCTTTGCCCATGCCTAAGGTAAAAAATAAGTCGAAATAATAATGATGAATATTAAAGGGAAATTCCAATAAAACATAGACCCAAAACTTTCACAGTCAAAAAATGATAGTTTTTAATAAATGGGGATTATAATTATTTGAAGCTACAAATATTTAAAAACTGGAAACTTTTCCCCATAAAAAATAATTTAAACTAATTAAAATGTGAAACAAAAAAACATGCACACCAAAAAATAACGTATAAAATGAGGGAAAATTCCATTACATTAGAAACTATGAAAGCTGAAAAAAATCTAAAACATAATTTTAATGTTGCTTTGTGCTCCCTTAGAAATCCCGATTGTGTTTGAAGGCAACGAAAAGTTAAACTCAAAAATAACTCTCACTCTGGATGGCATAAATGCCCATGGTAAAGCTTTCAATCTCTTCTTGTGTAGGTCTTCTGCTTAAAGATTTCTTACCGAAGTAATTATCGTTGACTGAATGGATTGTTAATTGGTCGATGGATGTCCCATGAGCCGGCAGTTAGTATTTAAGAAGGAAGAAAAAAAAAGAAATTGTTAATTTAAAAAAAAGGATCAGACGTGTGAAAATTGACGGACCAAAAAAGAAGTAAAAAACACGTTATTTTTTCAGGATTGGGACCAGCACGCTTACATCCACGATGTAAATAAACGAAAAAATCGACTGGAATATTAACTACAAATGGATCAAATCGACAAACGATGAATATGGAAACTTGAACTAGAATCAGTCTTTTTCATGGTTAGTCGAGAATCAAGGTATTTTTTCAGTTTCATTACCGTTCCTGAATTCATCGTCGTCGATATCGATATCGCTATCTTGAGTTTTGTCGAAAATAAAACAAATGAAAAATTTAACTTGAAAACTAATAATCCAATTTTTTTGGCACATGATTTTTGACGATTGAACAAAAAAGCGCCATAACATGCTTAAAATTATGAAACTGAGGAAGGAAACATAATGAACTATTTTTGACTTTTGAGTACAAACCAGCAGATGCGAATTCCCCAGGGTGTACCCAACCTCCTGATTGTGTGCAGGAAAAATAAATTTTGGAAATTTTTTCGCGTTAGTCTAAACTTAATATTTACTGCTTGACGTTAACAGATAAGAACTTCTCTTCTCAATGAAAAAGCTTTGTTTTTTTTAATAGAATTCTTACCGGTTATATCGGCCCCTTCGTCAACATCTCCAAGAGCCTCAGAATCTTGGAAGCTGAGTTCTTGGTAAAGTGTATTTCCTGTACGCTTCTCACTAAAAAGAAAACTTTTGAATCGCAAAAAATCTTAAGTTGCATTCGTTTTGAGAAAATCTTACGTTTTTGTTTGACTTTTGATTCCTTTCGTAGAAGCTGAAGGAGATGTGGGCGTCCCTGGACCAAACGATGGATCACCAGTTAGATCTTCAGCTTCTTCCACTTCTAAATCGACCATCTGGAAATTCAATCAGCCTGAGTATTTTTTACAAAAAATAACCTGGTTTTGAAATTAAAGCCTGGCTAAGCTAACAATAAGGGGCATCCTGGATCTTAATTAACATCAGGTATCACATGATGAATAAAAATTTAGATGACTTTAATGGGCAATATTTTACCTGAGTATCACTTGTCGAAGTATCCATCCAACCACCTGATAAAAAAATATTTTCGTTAATTTTACATTTGACAGGGTCGTCTTATTGGTGCAAAATAATGAAAAATGGAAAGGTAAGAAAGGAAAGACTTTTTTTGAATCACTAAAAAGCAAGATGGCTTGTTATTAAAATAGTGAGCGTCTTCTGCTAAATAATGTGCTAAATACTCTTGAAATTCGAGGAAGAAGTTGCAGGTGGAGCTGAAGAAGTGAAATGAGTGGAAGAAGAAGGTTCAGTTTGAGCCACAGACGATTTTACGAAATCGTCGTTAGCACCAACTTCATCGCTATTTGAATTCTGACCTTTCTTTGGCAGGTTGTCTCCAGAAAATCCAGGACTCTGAAATAAGGTTGCTTGAAAAATTCTTTTAGTGAAGTTACACACAAAGAGGTCATTACCATGAGCTCTGTTTTTAGACTGGTTTGGGTACGATCGATTCCTGGCGTGGTTTGAACTGCGAAATCTGCCGAGGTTAAAATGCTTGCCTGCTGATTGTTGTTCTCCAGCTCACTGTAACCAAATGAGACAGGCCCAGACGACCTGGAAGATTTTTGGGTTTTCGTCAAAATAATTTTATTGAGGAAGCTTTACACTAGATATGGCAACCTGTTGAGTTGATTGAGAGCCATTCCAGCAATTCTAGGCCTCAGGGTTCCGGTCCCGGATTGCAGGTGATCAAGCCTTTCTGTTCCCTTTTTTAGATCAAAAATAGATCGAATATCACCATTTTCAATTGCAGATGATGAACTTACCAGGATTGACTTTGTTCTTTCCATATAGTCTATATGGGTTTTAAATAGTTCAGTGTATCTGTCATGTAACTTGGAATATTCCTTCTTCATTTCACTTTCCTTGTCTTCCAAGCGGACAACTTAAGAGAAAAGAGGTTGGTTACTTGAATTCTACTGGAAAAATTGGAAAAGTCTTACTATGATCTTGAGAGTTTTTTGATTTCAGCTCAAACATTTTCACTATGGATGTGAGAGACTCAACTTTAATTGTGGATTCTTTTCGTTCACCCTCAAAAATGTCTTCAAGTTCGAGAAGTTTCTAAGGGAAAAAAAATTATGGAAATGAAAGGTACCATCAAAAAGAAGGGTTTCTATTATTTTTTCACCTGAAGCAAAAAATAGGACCATTTAAAACATTCAAAAATACTAGAGGTGATTTAAAGTACATTGATTGCTAATTTATCTCGGTGATATTTTACTCTATTGGTAGTGACGATGATCTATGATCAATTTTATAGTAGCCATTTTCCTTTTTCAGAAGAGAAAGTTTCTTTCTCAAGAATGGTGTGAGAAATCCAATTGGTTTATCCTTCTTTTTGTGAGATACTTTGGACTTAAAGAGCAATTTTCTTTTGAAATTATCTAATGATTCAGCTCAGGTTCTTCAAGAAATCTTTATGAATACTTAATTTTTTTACAATATCATTTTGTGACCATTAATTTAGGAAGTCTTTTGTATGGGAAACTTGTTTATCTTACATCTATGATGTAAAAAGTTTTGAACTTTGAAAAAAGAAATGTTTAGGGAGTACAAAAAAGTTATCTGAAAGTAAATTTTCAGGAAAAGGCTGTAACTTTTGTTTACGTTAACGGACCTCCCAAGGCCAATCCAGATATTCTTGTCAAAAATTTAAAGTTTAAAGTCACAAACTTGATTTTACCCTAATTTCTTACCTGATCTGAACCTTTTCTGAGTTGCTTTTCTCTCTCATATTGGGTGACGAGTTGTTCGTTGTCCTCCTTTAATAATTCCAGTTCCACTTCAAGCTCTTGAGTTTCAGTGTAGGCCAGGTCTAAGCTCTCCAACACATTTACAATTAGAGGCATAAGATTCTTCACAACTTCCTGTTCATGGAAATGGGAATGCAGATATTTTGTTGACTCAAAGACGAAACTTAGATGGAATAAAATCTCGGAGGGATTTGAAAGATCCCTAGGGGGTTTGAAAAAGGACACAAAATAATGTTGTTTCACCAAACCTGATCATATTTTGTAATCATCCGTTCCAGTTCTTCATAGATTGATCCAGCCAAAGCCTGGACTTTGTCATTCATGACAGCGTAAGAGGCATCACTGTCAAGGACTAGTCCTCCTGGGAATTAAGAAAAGAGATCTTTAAATTGCAAGTTGCTTTCTACTTTGCCTCATCGCCAGAGACTCCAACCTCTACATACTTTGGGCCTTCGACACAACCAAGAGGCAAGAACCACTTTTTTGCCCAGCCTCAAACATTGTCCACATTTCAAGTATATTATTCCCAAAGGTTCCCACCTTTTAGCTTAACTAATCAACACTCTTAACAAGTCTGATGCTGCGGTCTGGGGATGAGAGATAAAAAACCCAGCGATGACCCACCCAATCGAGAAAAGAATCTGTACTGAACTGTTTAATTGATAGAAGGGTAGAGCTTCATATACTTAAGGTGAGCCTGAACTTTCTGGCAAAATTGAAGAGGTTTAAAAGTTGCTGCTAAGACCAACAATAGGTGGGAATGAAAAATTATAACCGCAGCCAGTTTGGAATGAGCAACATTAGGTGGGAACGTGAAACAATAATGGCAGCCTGTTTTACACGACTTAAATGTATGAAATAACATTAGAATATCGTAAAGTGAATTGATAGTAAAAGCAGGAAATGAGCGCATTCTTTGGGGCCTTACCAGCAAGCAGTGCACTAAACCACATTGAAGCTACCCTTCCTGTCCCAAAAACAACTGACAGTGCTGGGTGGCATCTATTATTATAATTACACATGTGACCTCCTCCCCCTTCTTTAGAAAAACACACCCTAACTGGCAGAGAAGTTGCACATCATTATTATGTAAAACTAAGTGTGATAGTACAATAAAGTAGTGAATAATAACTAGCTTCTTTCATCATTCTTGCAAAATTCAAGTAAAATAACTTCCTTTTCATACTGAGACACCTATTTAAAAATAATTCAATGAATTGTTTACCCAGAACAAGAATTGAATCTTTCATTCTAACATTTTACAAGGAAACTTTTTTCAAAAAACTGTCTTTTAAGTATGACTTCCAAGAACAAACTGATATTAAAATGTAATTTGTTGAATTGAAGTGAGGGAGAAAATTTAAATTTTAAGAGGGTGGGGGAGATTTTTGCTCAAAAAACATGTTCTCCTATGATATAATTAACGGAGGCCAATTCATTTTTAATATCAATATATCTTTTTCATGAAAAATCAAACATGAGTCATGAACTATAACTTTAAAAGTATGAATTTTTTCCAAAAAATGATGGATCATTTATTGTTAAATAATTTTCCAACAGTTTTGTCTTTCTAAGCTTAGGAAAAAAAACCACAAACACTTCCGGAATAAAATATCAATTTCAAGTGGATGATGGAAAGAAATGCTTCACCACATTTTGAAATGAAGCCAAAATTTTATCATTTAATAATCTTACCAGTTGCACTTCCAGAGGTTAAATTTTGCCCAGGTATAGGTCCAGTTGCCAAACCACTGAGGGTGGATGACTCAGACGTTACAGAGGTATGCATGAGGTTCATCCCTCCATACAATGTGTCGTCGCCAGACATCCTCCCTTGTTCAGGATGGAACGAGATATCCTTTACTTTTCACCTTGTTTTCTCCAACTATCTTTTTTGCATTTTTTTCTTTGGTTCTTGATTTTTGGTTTTAGAAAGACTCTTTTTCTTCTTTCTTGTGAAAAGTCAGGGTTTTTAATCCATTTAACCTAAATTGGGGGGAAAAAATCTCAAATCAGAACCACTTCACACAGAACTTTTTTTCAGCAAAAATCAATTGAAGCAAAAGAAACAGATTTTTTTCCTTTCCCAAAAATATTGTCAATTTTGAAACTGTGCAAAGAAAACTGCTTTTATCTTTCGATAGAGATAAGAAATTAAACTTGGTTTGCAATCTTACCTTGAGGAAAAAAGATTTTTTAATGTTGTAGGTTAAAGATGACACTTCTTAACATTTTTGCCAAATGTTTGTCAGTGTATTGATGATGTTTGAGAATTTTGAACCACCTACCTCCTTCACTATTTGCTTTTTTTGTCAGCTGTGATATGACTTTCGCCTTTCCTGACACGTCTGGTGTGCATGGATGAGGAGGTGTACTGACTATGCATTTGTTCCTGCAGTTGAGTAGGATGGAAAAAAAGGAGGGGCAGGAAGGACAAGTGAAAACTTTTTTTTCTTCGCAAACATAGACATAAAAGTAAAGGAAGTCATTTGCAAAATGAAAAACACAATACAAGGAGAGAAATATCACTTTCAGTATTTTTTTGCATTAAAATAAAAGTGTCATTTTCCCAAATGATTTTATACCCCTTTTTCGTGCTGATCGACAATTCTGATTTATCCTTTCATGATACTTCCTTTTTTGCCATAGGGTGTTAGCCACATTCTTTCTAAGTCTTACCTTCAAAACCACGAGCCTAAGCTCTAAGTATATAAACCCTATTCTTCCTAAAATAATTAGTTGATTTCCCATTTATTTTATTGTTGGAAGTTTCACCCTCGTTCCTGGGTTGAATGTTTAGGAGTTGCTTGTCATGACAAGTGACATCTTCATATTAAAGAAGCAAAATTGAGTTCAAAAAAATTATATAGGTATATTATCATTCTATTGACCATTTAATGAAATTTAAGTTATTTTCAAGCTTACAGATAATTTATTCAATAATATCAAAGCTAAATATCTGGATGCTGATCTATAATAAAGTCAAGCTGGTTATTGGTTTTGTACCTCCTGTGCAGGCTGGGTTCCTTCAAAATTAGCTTTGCATATTCGATGTCCAACTGAAGCTTCTCTTTGTGAAGCTGTAACAAAAAACGACATAAACGTTAAAGATTTCATAGAAAAAAGTTTTTTATTTGTAGAAGTATTGTGAAAGTTTTGATAAAAATCACCTTGAAAAGCTCTTCGTTAAATTTCAATCTTTGCTGAATCTCTTCTATTTTCAATTTCAATTGTTGGCTGGCTAACATTGCCTCTAATCGAATAGGTTGTTGCGAGACCTTCTCTTTAACGGGTGTTTGTGTTTCCAATAAAATGTTTGAGGTACATCTCTTTGGACTTAATAAAATAGGAGTTCCTTATGTAAAAACTAAAGCATTCCATATAAGGACTTTTAAAAGTTTTACCTTGAAAAATTAGCCTGACTTTTACTCCTTTCACGTGAAATTTTCACAAATTCCTTGTGAGTAACACCTAGTTCTTGCATTCTAACCTTCTTTTGGGAATAAAACTTTTGATTTTTCCAGCGTCTCAAGAACACCCTGTGCGAAATAGGCGAAATTCCTTTTTCTTTGCAGTATTTCTCAGCCAAATCTTTCCAGGCTGATTGTATAGCCATTGTGTTTGTAATAAACTGAAAGGGACATGTTCAATAAATTGTATGGTTAAAACTTTGAGTTGAGTTGAATCAGTTCATTACCTCAATGCCAGCCTCCCTAAAGAGGTCTGCCACAACTCCCATGTCTATTGATGGGGCCATAAGAAGCCAGTGATGAATTGATCTGATGTTTTTGTATTACTTACAGCGAGACCTTAAATTAACTCAGCTTCAGGAGATTTTTCATGAATACTTTCGAGAAATTAATAATATTCTTATTGAATGAATTCTGAAATTTGAACAAATTAACAAAAAGCAGTAAAATTTCGTTCAACATTGTTGTTGTGCGCCGCTCAAACACAAATGAAACAGATAGTCGCAATAACCTTAGCCAATAGCGCAGAACTTGTTAATTTTTGTGAGCGAAAAGCAAAAAACCAAAACAAGAAAAAATAGAGGCCTGCAATCATTTGGATGTCACTAGGCGAATTAGTAATTAGAATTAGTATTCTGAGTTGGATGCCTCAAATGATTCTTTTTAGATGGATCACCATCATTTAACTAAGATTGTGTATTAACTTCATTATATTTTTTCATTAATAGCAACAAAGTTTTAGCTTAAAATAAGTTGTCATGTGGTTGGATGACTTTTGAACCACACAAAAAATAGGAAAAGTTTAGAATAATGTTCTACAAAGAGGACAAGAGGAGCTCCCGCTGGTAGAAAACCATTTGTATAGACAAGCAGAATGAAATCTGAAAAAAGAAATGTTTTGAACCGTAATTGTCATTCTAATTATATTTTGTAAAGAATACTTTTTTTTGCATTGCCGACAGGCCACTTTAGGTAACTGATGGCTAGCTCCATGAAGTATAAAGTAACAAATATAGCATTCCTCGACGCCATCAAAACGCTTGTCCAGATTGTTTTTCCAGACAAGTAGGCCATCGACAATCGAGCCATTCTTGAGAGAAAAAAAGGGATAGTTTTAGTGTCAATCATCATTTGTCTCAATGCTTTGAGCCATACTTGATGTTGAAGGAATATTGTTAGCTGCAGCATCCACATTCTCCATTGTCCATTGGTCACTCCTATTTTTCTCCTGCTCTCCACTTGAAGGGCTCCAAGAGGAAAATTTTTAGGAACCTATTAAAAAAACCAGTCCTTATGTGTAATTGTTAAGATTACTTTGAAAAGTAAGCTACCGTTATGACTAGCTCCAAGTTATCCTCTTCCAGGCTATAAATTGCTACAACTTCTCGAACTCCTTGCCTTACCTTGATGGTCAAGTTTTCATGGACCCCATCTTTAGATATACCCTTAAAAGTACAAATAAATTTGAAAATCCAAAAAGTAATATTTGGTGAATCGAGCTTTGTCTTCTCACAAGTGCCTCTTCAGACCAAATTTCAGGGCTAAATTGATCGATTGTTAGTTTTTCGACAATACTTGAGGAGCGTTTGTCAGCAGAATTCCACCTGAAATAAAAGTCAATCAAGAAATTACTATTATAGCTCTTCTCTGATAAAAGTCAAAAATAAATAAGAGACCAAAATCTCACTGACGCTGGCAAATCTTTTAGAAGTGATCTATAAAGGGTTGTAGCTTGTTCTTTCAAATCTATCGTAAACATATTGTTCCGATTTTCAACAGTTTCTAAAGTCACCTAAAATAAAAAGAAAAATTAAATTACAACTTGGAACCTAGATTCAACGTTTCTAAGTCTCACCAGATGGAAAATAGTTTCAATAAGAGTGCTCACGTGACCCTTTCTCCTCAAAAATTCTGATATCTTCGGTCTCAACTCTATTGATGTTAAGTCAGTTATTTCGAGGATAAGACGCCATGCAAGGATCATGGCGTGAACACAGTCATAAGCATGACTGTCGACTGGAAACATCACAGGAATGGGCTCGCCAAAAAGTAACTCTGAGTCGGTGAAAATCTTCTTCAGAACTAAAGAAGTTCAAAATTAGCCAAGAATGAAAAGATAGTTTAGCATAAGGAGAACCAAACCTGTTTCTGACCGCTCCAAAATTTCAGTGATCCTCGTTGGAAGTTCACAAATTTCGTCAAGATCCTCATCCTCTTCGGTTGGATTTTCCTCGCACTTAGATGATAGATTATCTTTTTTTTCAATTGCCAATTGTCAACAATTGAGAACCTAACTTACCCTATTTGTATCGCTAAGTTTTGGAGGCTTAGACAAATGAACCATTTCTTTTGAGTTGTCCCTTTCCATCCCATTCTCAATGCAACGTACCACTTGACTCATAACTTGACTGTAATAGTTTTGAAATTCTTAGTTTCATTCAACTGGCTGATATAAGTGAGATTAACAAATCTTTGCACTTACATGAGAAAAAAGCAGGAAGCTTCCCTCACACAAAAATTTTCACATGTTGAACCTTTGTTCCAACTAAGCAATGGAACCAGATGATTCAACTGATATGTCTGAAATTGATTCCAAAATTCACCAATGCAAAAGTGTTTAATGATTGCGATTTTCCTTCACTTACCACATTGTCAGTGAAGAATGTAGCCTCTCTCAATACCAAATCGTCAGCAATGATTTTTGGAGGGAAAGGAAATTCAGTCAAACCTTTTGATGGTACACAGGTCAGACAGCCCCGCACAGACGACTGAAAATTGTCAAAAAATTACAACACAATTCAAAAGTCAAAAAAGCCTAATAAATGTATTACAATGACAGCATCTCTAGCAAATTGGTTGATCGGTGTTGGCTTACAATCGTAACTGGAATTTACGATTCCTAAAAAGATATTTATGATGACCCGATAGTAATTGTCTGCAAATAGGTCGTCCCACTCTAAAAGCCTTTGTTTGTATTCATCTATTTCTTTCAATCTGAAAATGTGTGATAAAAATGATTGAATAAAGTTCTTAAAGGGGTGTTTATGGAATAAGTACCTGGCATGGTCCGAATGGACAAATCGACGGATCACCTCTTGAAGCAAACTGAGAATTGAAGTTGTAGTTATGGCAACTTCCAGACAATTATCCGGTGGATTGTTGGTAAAAATGGACTGAATAATCGGTATTGACTCTTCAAGGGTTTCACACCAACAGCTTAAGTCGCAAAGAATGGCATCAGAAGACAAAGGGAAGCGGGTCTCTTGGAGAGACATCTTGAATTGGAAGGAAGAGCAATATGTAGAGGAAATTTTCAATGAGTCACATTGGATGGTTGATCTCACCTTTACCAAACTAGTCATCAAATTGCATTTGGCTAAAGCCAGAGAAGTGTTTTCAAAGCTGGACCCTTTCAAACTAGTTGCAAAGAGAAACTTTTCTGGTGTCTCAGAACCCATTTGGGTTAACAAAGCTAGAACAGTTGACACTTTCTCTTCCAAATCCAAATGTTCGTCCAGGCCAACTTTCCTACGTATTTGATCAATGCAACTGCCAAGAACAAACGTTTTTGCAGCCAGATCAGAATAATTGACTTTTTCGCCAGGATCAAAAGATGTTATACTCATAACAAGACTCTGCAAAAATAAATTTCAACAGCTTTTTTCAATTAAAAAAAATGTCATATTGTTTAGGAGATCAATTACCTCTAGCAAATTATTCAAGTTATCCAAAGAAGTAAATTTCAAAAGCACTTGAAGGGTCTGAGTCTGACCCTCTGTTAACTGTTGAACATTCATGAGGTTTGAAAACAAGGTCTCTATCTGGAGATTAATCCCATTCACACAATTGGAGATATCAAGCAAATTGTCAAGAGCAGAGGCACTTTCCCAACCATTTTCCACTGATTGCGAGAATATTTTAGAGACTAACTTCTAAGGATAAAAAAATACTTCATCAAAAATTGATTATCCACAAAGCAGATTCTAGGCTTACCTGGATAGTCGTTATTGAAAGACTTTTAAGGTACGTATTAGACATGTTCCTCTTCTCCTCTAAACCAGGTGAGTCATTGAAGCCCCTGCTTCCTAAAACTGCTATAACCCAAACGTAATGGTTCATTAGTTCTTCAGTCATTTCATTGTCATTGTCGTCCTCAAAGTTTCCACTGACTTTCAGGTAAAACTCAACGATGTTAAGGTTTCTTTCGTCCTATGAAAAATATATTTTTTTTGCTAAAATTTTTTATTGTTTTATCCAGGAAATAATTATTACCTTTATATCTAGGGTTGCATTTTTAGTCTTTAACATGCCCAACGGGTAACCTGCGAATACAACATCTACAGAATTTCTCGCCGGATAAAGATTCTTTAGTTCAGGTAGCATTTTGAGAAAGTAGTTCTGCCAGGTACCAACTTGACTCGCTTCTACTAATTTTAGTAGATCAATCGCTTGAGTTAAAATTCTCTGTGAGAAAACCTTCTGCTCTAGATTAGCTCTGATAAGGTGGCAGGCCTCGATCAAGTATCTTTCCAGAGCTTTTTCAGACCTCTTCAAAACATCAACAGCAGATCCAAGAATCCTCGTTACTACTGAGGTGAAAGGAGATGCCTCATCGAACAAAATTTTCAATATTCTCATCAGTAGGTTTATACATCCCGGATTAGACACAAAGTCAAAGGTTTCAGATGGTCTGAATCCCATCCTAAAAATTTGAGGTTTTTAATTTATAGACATATTAATTTTCATTTTTTCTTACCAAGTGAACAGATCACAAACAAAGTTCAAAATTGATAGTTTCCTCTGTCCCTTTTTGAGGTATTTTGACATTTGAAGGAGAAGGTTGTCCAGATGATTCCCTGAAAAACATTTGTAGGGTCTGATTGAAATAAAATTTGACAGGTTCTCTGGTAAAGGTACCTGGTATTAGGTTGTGATTTTGGAATGCAATTGCTGCAAGACGCAGAGACTCTTTGTCAATGTCCTTTTTTTCCAATACCATGTCATCAGATATTTGCTGGATTCTTGTCGAAAAGCCTGCACTGCTTAGAATCGACTCTTTTTCAGGGGTTTTGTCTACTTCAGCCTGGAGCAGTGATACAAGAAGCCGGTCAGCTAATCTGCGATCTTTGGGTTGGGTGAAAAGCCCATCGTAAAGTGCAAGTTTCGTTTGTAACTCGATGGAACGAGCAATCGCAATACACAGATTGGTTAAATTGGCATCAATTTCTTTGTCAGTCTCTGCTTGGTCTATCACCTTGGACCTCATTAAAGCATTGAGCATTTCAACTGGTCCAGACAAGTCCTTAGTGTCACTTTTAAAAAATAAGTCCGCGTTTCCGGCGCTCAAATATTTCCCCAAGAGTCTTGACACAAAATCCAAATGGCAACTTCCGACAGAAACTTTATCTGTGGCTATGACTTTTCCAAATGATGATTCTATCACAGTGAATAAGACAGTTCGTAGTTCTGCAGGGATGCTTGAGAGCTCTTGATCGTTAGGACTGTGTTCTTCAATCCTCATGAAACAAGGGGTTAAGTAGATGCTCTCTGTGTTGGGTTCGTCAAAAGAAAGTTTTCCTTTCTTTTGCCTTGTCTCTCCATCTTGTGATCTCATGAATTCCAAAAGAAGCTAAAAGAAAACCATGATATTTTTTGCTTCACGAAGTGCAAACTTGTTTGATTTAGTTACCTGAGCACACAAATTTAAACTTTGAGCCTCTTCCTCTTCGTATAATTTATGCACAGTTTGACAAATGTTGTTGAGCATTTCAAAGTAGAATGTGTTCAAAAGTTTGTCAGATTGTGCTTCGACTTTTGAACTAAGACGCTGGACAAATTTGGATAGGCTCGAAAATAGCAACACCATCTCAAGTGATTCTCCATCTCTGACGCTGGGAATATGGTGAAGCCACCGAGAAATGGTATTTTGAACCAATTCGATTGTGTTTTGGGATCGATCATGACATGTGACAGCATATGTTAGACACTCAAAGTAAGCCTCAATAGCCATTTTTGCTGAATGGGAAGGTCCACCTTTTCTTGATGACATTCTACCAGAAACTGAATTCAGGCTCGAAAAGAACTTGAAGCCTTTTTCAATGGACTTCAAAATGTCAGCAAAAAATATTTCAGTTTTAGAGTCCTTTTCTTCATCTGTCCATACCTCCCGGAGCCTGGGTAGTAGGAGGCTAACAAACGGCAGCACATTTGGGTAAATGTGATAAGGGGCAATTTGGCATCTGTTTGAATCACTCTCAATGTTAGAACGGAATTTCGGAACGACCTAAGTGACAATTCCACAAGAAAAAACTAAACAATGTCTGACAAAAAAATTACTTTCCCTACCTGTTTTTCGAAATTTATTGTTTTTGGCCAAGACTTGCAATTTTTCAGAAGGTGTAAAGATGCTTCCCATATTATTGGCATAAGGATTGCGTCAGTCTCGTCTAAATTTGTTAGCAGAGCAAGCGATAATTTTTCAATGAGTTTAGTGTCAAAAATATCCTCTTGTCCTGATATACAAATAACCACTTCACTTAAAGTTCCAGCAAGAGTAAACCAGGCACTTCTCACTCCAATATTTTTGTGATTAGAAAATTTCCAAAACTGAGCTGACGACAAGATTTTTTTGTGATAACTTTTCTGTTTTGACATAAGCTGGCTACATTCCTCATCAAGAAAGTTTCCACCAAGAGTTGCAATGTCGCGAATAAAATGTGAATATGAAAGAAGAGACGTTGACAAAACCCGAAAGTACTTTGAATCCTTGTCCTCGGGATCTGCCATCTTGGCATCAAAAAGTGTTTCTGCTGTCTTTAAAGAATGAAATTAATCAAATAAGGATTTGTTATAAAAATATTTAATTGATATTGTAAAGACTTTTAAAGTGGTTCAAGGGGTCAGCTGAGAATTTTGAAAAAGATTTCAATGACAAACATAAAAATTTTCTATGAAACTTAAAGTCTGTTGAGTTAGTAACTTTGAACTTACTTGACTCAAAAGGTTGTCTTGTATTTGTCCGAGTATTTCTGCATGACAAAAAATAACAGCACTGCGTCTCTTTTCCTCAGTTGTAAATGCCAATGAAAATGATTTTTCTGCAAGAAGAGCAGCTTGTAAATGTGGATCAGAGCGACTTAGGTACCAAAACGGTGCTAGGGATTTGAGGAAAGGGGCGATGTCTCTGTTGACAATACCTGGAACAGTAAATATTATGACACGTTCCAAAAATGCAATATTGTAGATAATTTAGGTACTTATGATAACATAGTGCGATCTCTGACACGCCTCGCGTACCCTTCTATCAACATCTTGAGATAGTCTTTGGTACAACCTAGGCCAAAACGGAAGCATGGCTTTCACCGCTGCTTTTGTTGCATCATCAATGCAAACTTTTATTTCTTCATCATAAGGCGTTGAGTCGTCTGAAAAGTAAAACTGTTAATGCTGGGCAAATTATTATGGTTAAGAATCCATTAAAAGAATTAATTATACTCGAGCCTTCGACGCCCTGACAAACATCTGCAAACTCTTGAAGGGCTTTTAATCGAGTTATCGGGTCCTTTTTTGACATTTTTCTGATAGCCATTTTCATCTGCAAGAATATTTTCAAACATTACATAATTTGTTTAAAAGACTTAGCTTAAAATAGATAAAGACCTCAGAAGGGATTTGTGCCTCTTCCTCGGGGCTGAGCGAGGTTAGTCCAAAAATAGGTGCAAGATTGGAGCTTAAGTCTCCGCCAAAATCAGAGTGTACCTGCAATTTCAACAAATAAATCTGTTGAATAAAAAACCCTTTTCTCAGTTTTATTCCTAACTGATATTGATTTTAATTATTCTGTCAACAATGGCTACAAAATATAGTTTACGTCATTCAGAAAATTAAGTACCTGCAGTAAAAGCTCAGCAGACCTTGCACTGCTAGAGGGCTTGGTGTTACCTTTCGTTCTCTGGGCACCATCTTTTTTCCCCATTTTGCTCTGTTATCAATTTGAACCTGTGTATATTTAATTCCTGTTGAGGTAATTTCGCAATTAAAGGCAAATAACCACAAATTTTTATTTGTTTTGATTTTGACACACATTATAAATCTACAAAAATCGGCCACGCAACCTCGTTTTAAACGCATAGCATTATCCAAAACACGCGTGAGTTGAGCTTTAAGAACTAATTCAACTAAACAAAATTTATTCGAATGACACGGTTGCTTTGAAAAATGAAACCATAAAACAAAGGTAATCTTGGGTACCGTATATATATGACCAAAGGAAGACCCGACCCGACATCATGTTAACCACACAAAATTAAGTTCTAGCTTTCTAAGGATCAGACAATTAGGCGTAAATCGAATAAAACTCAGCGAATAAAGTGAAATTGAGTGTTTTTCGTTGCTTTTTTCTAAGTTTGCGTGGTTAGTTATCAGAGAGTTATACAGATTTACCATCGTAAATGCTCGCATATTTTGATTTTTGCAAACACGTGTCAACAGTTGGGTCATCATTTCTATTTCATCAACGAAATGAAAATTGGAGGGCCGTAAACTGAAGTAATTTCTATCAGTTTTAGATTGTAATGCTCTTTTTTTGGCGAACAATTAACGTTTCGCCTGTAATTTGACTGTTTTGGCGGTTTTTGCCTTTTTGGTTAAGGTGAAAAATATTTTGTCTGCTTCAGAAACAAATTCATTGTGACGTCATCAAATAGAAAAACTTCATTTTAGAAAATTATTTCAAACAAGCGTCATTTATTTAAGTAAACTTTGGAAATAATTTATTGACAATGTTTTAAATTGTATACTTTATTTATTAATTGTAAACTTTCGTATTTAGGCACGAAAAATGATTTTGTGACGTAGACGTTATCTGTTATCTACAAAAGCGGAAATGAGGCTCCCCAACCTTTGTTTACCTCATGTTAAAAACGTTGTTCTTCCTGGCCGCATGTTCGCAGTGGCTCTCGAGTGCGGCGGAACAGTTCTACATCTGGCGCGGTACCTACATTGTACATTTAGTTTGGTGTTGAAAGCGTGGCTGCCTGATTGCTGAACATCAAAGAATTGAGAAAAACCCTCGACTTCTGTCTTCAATATCGTTTCACAAAGTAAGACAATGTTTTTCTCCTTTCAAATGCATTTACGAAGTTTCGGCTAAGGTCTGTCTTTATAATCGCACTTATGGTCTCTAACTAATGCTCATGGATATCTGATTATTTCTTTAGGTTATACTAAAGCAACCTCTGTTGATTGGGAGTCCAAGCAAGTGTTCTCCAGTGAGCTGGACACGAGGTATGTTTTTGACGCATCTATGTACTAGAGGCTGTTTCAAATCTAGCCACGTGTCTTGTTTTCAGAGTTTCATTCATCATGGAGAACAACTACGGTATTGGAGTGAACAACAGATACGCTCTTTTCATTGAGCAAGATGACGCTGATGGGGACGAGGTTCTCAAAGTACCTGTGGCTCCCAAGCCAAAGCCGGCCGTCGCTGTTCCAGCCCCAAAGAAGGATGTCAAGCCAGCTGCAGTCAAGTCAGAGACTGCCAAGCCAGTCAGAGGAGAAGGTTAGGCTTAGTGGCTTATGATTTTTCTACCTAGAGTCCACAAACAAGTCAACTGTGAGGACACTTTTGTCTTCTCGGTGTTACATTTGTGGAATATCAAAAGCTTGCACTGGCTGTCTCTCTTGAATAGCACTATGGCCCGTTTTGGGTCGCTAAGCTTGGGGACGTTAAGGTCGTTTGTAAGCGCGTTTCCATGAGAGTAGAATCGAAGAATTTACCTATCAATCGGTTCGTAGTTTGGAATCAAACAATGCAAATATTATATTTTATGAAGTTGTACGTGTGGGCCTCATTAAACAATCCTTTTCCCAAATAGACAAAGAAAATCGTAGTAACCGCTTCGAAGGGAAGAGGACCATGGATGCTAGGAAGGCTCAAGATGGCCCCAGAGACCAGAAATTCAAAGATGACCGTAATAACAGGAAGAACAAGATACAGAATGGAGAAGATTCTGGGCCAAGCACGGGGGGTAGGTGGAACAACTGACAGCGGTTTGGGTTTGAAAGAGCAATTCGAGAAATTTTTTCTTCCAGGATTTGGGGATTCTCAGCAAAGGTTTGGAGGTGAGAACAGACGCGGTGGTCGAGGAGGTGGAAGGGGAGGATTTGGAGAACGAAGGGGCGACAGAGTAGAGAGGAGACCTGAAGGTGTGAGAGGGCCGCCACGTGGAAAAAGAGACTTCGATAGAAAGTCTGGAGATGACCGCACGTAAGTCTTTTGACATCTGTTTCGAAACCTTGTCATCAGTTGAAACTATTGCAGTGGGGTCAAATCTGTGGACAAGCGTGAAGGTGGAGGCTCTCACAACTGGGGGACTTTTGAGGATGATATGAAGGTCAACGATGACAAAGTAAGATCACTATTGTTTTTTGAGTTCTGCAAAATTTTCTTTAATATATGATCTTAAGGTTAACACTTCAACCGATGATGCTCCTGTCGAGCAGACGCCAAATGAGGGCGGTGAAGCAAGTGGAAACGAGGATCCTAAAGAACAGGAGCCAAGTTTGATGACACTGGATGAGTGGAAGAAGCAGCAGGTTTGTTCAAAGACATCTTATTCTTTTTTTCGATAAAGTGATGATACACAGATAGGGACATATGAATCCCATGATTCAAGAAAATCTGTTTTTTTAACAACTGATTCTCTGTTTAAGTTATAACAAACATTACAAACAATGACAACTACTTATCTGAGCCATATTTCAACAGGGTGAGAGGTCTGGCCCTAAATTCAATCTTCGCAAGGCCGGAGAGGGGTTTGATTTGGACCCCAAATGGAAGAAAACCATTGCCTACAAAAAGGAAAAAGAGGTTCAGGACGAGGACGACGATGAGGCAAGTGAAGAGTTGTTCTAATCTACTTTATCCTTTACAATGATGAAAAACGATAGGGACATATGAATTGACCATGATTCCAAACTATCTTTTGAACTCTCTCTCTGACTTAGGCTCTACAAAAGGGCTCGATGGAATCTCCAATAAATATGTAATCGAGTTTTGTCTTTCAGGATAACGAGCTCTATCCCCAGCGCGTTAATAGGCTGAAACGAATCACTGATATTGAGATCAACTTCTCTGACACTTCTCGAGGAGGACCCGGTGCTACAGGCGGAAGAGGAGGTCGTGGAAATCGAGGCGGTAGAGATCGCCCCCGTGGCGACCGACCTCCCAGGAATGAGGGTGACAGGCAACGCAGAGGACCTGGCAAGGTATTAAAAATATTTACACTCCATTAAAGTTTCTATGCCAACGATATCCTACATTTTTAGGGGCGTGGGAGCGCTGAAGCTCCAAATGTAAATGACGAGCATTCTTTTCCTTCTTTGGGTTAAATTCAAAATATCCTGAATGGAAAGTGCGCGCCCTCTTCTTCAAAGAAACTCAACCAACACCTCTTGTGCTGAAAAGTTAAAAGGAAAAGTCAAGCTGAAGTTCTTCGGACTGAAACTGTTTCACACGTGTTAAAGGCTTATGCTTCTGCGAGGGGTTGAGTGCCAATTTTGTGCACTTGGCCCCTACGCTCCAAACTATCATACATCCAGCACAAACGTAGTGATTATTATCTAACCATTCTAATTAACCATTGGTTTTCTGGTGTTATTTGTTTTTCATTTCCAAACTCAACACTTTTTTGACTTTCTTTTTTTGCGCCTTCCTCTTACGACCACTTTTTATGAAATCCCTGTCAATCGGAACCAAGTGACCATGAGAACTTTAATCTGAGGTTTTAATTTTATGGTGTCGAATTCCTCGTGTATTTTGATCACTCCAATTTTATAATCCCAGATTGAAAACTCAACTTCAAAGCCCGAAGTTAATGTATTGTTGTTTCCCTATTTTAAAATAAATCTTTTGAGTTCAGTTGTTTTTGTCCATTGTTAATGCAATTTGGCTTTTACCTTTACCCAGTGGGGTGCAGGGGTGGAATTTTCCAAAAGAGCAGCGAATCCAGGTTTCTCTGACAGGAAAACAGAAGGAACATTGAGCCCAAGTGGCAAATTCTTAATGTAGGGTATACTTCATTCCTCAAGTCATAGTGCTTTTACACCAATATCACTGCATGCCCCCAACAACCCTGTCATCCCAATTTACCTCCAGACAGCCCTTAACAAATAAAACTACCTCTACACAGAAACAGCATGTAGGTAATCTTCTCTACAAATGTACAAAGGCCCACACCGCCAAATCCCCTCCTTCCAACCTCTTCTAAGAAAAAATGAAAATTAAAAACCCAACACGTGCCATCCGGTCGAAAGCTATTAAAAGAGAAACTCATTTTCTGGGACTAGTTTTTTAAATTCACAAATTAATAATAAACTCAAAACTTAGCAGTATTTTATAGATATCTTTGAGTGCTGTTTTTGTCAGCTGACGATATTGACAGCTGAAGCATTAGTAAGTATGACGCGCAGCAATCGATTGGATTTTTTGTACATTTTCTGAGAATTCAGCAAAACACGACAAACCTACCCAAAAGAGTGAAGTTAAAATGCCAAATTTTTCGGCTCAATGTGTCAAAGGTGTCCAGGGTATGGGCTACCTGTGCGCATTCATCTTATCGTTGACGATTTGTGTTCCAATGTCAATGCACCAAGATCAGTTTAAAGGGCGATGTCTGTTGTTTTCAACTGGAAATTGGCAAGAAGAAGATGGACAATTTAAAGTGGATTGGGCCTCACAAGCTTATTGTAACTTCACCATTTTTGTTGCCGTCGTTATGTTTGTCATATCAACTGTTCAGGTAGAATATGCTTTTCTCCGAATCAGGGTTTCTCTTTCTCAAAAAGCCTTGTGAAATTAAGACTTATAAGATTTCATTATTTTTTTAGTTTTGGAGGTTTCTCAAATTTTTTAGAAGAGGAAGAGATTCAAGGTGATTAAAAAAAATATTTGTTTTGATACTTTATATTAAACAATTGATCAATTTACGCCGTAGTTTCTTCTCTGCCTTTGTCGATGTTTTGGTGTGCGGACTGGTGAGCTCGCAACGTTTGTGTGACTTGCCAATATACTTACAATATTCCTTGAATGCTTACAGATGTGTGTCATGGTTCTAATTGCTGCACTTTTTGTCTCCCTTGGTTTCCAAGTTTGGTGCTCTGAAATGACAAAGCGATTCGAAACTTGCAGTGACGCTATGGGAAATCCAATTGACAAGGCAGATAATATTGATTCCGATGGGTAGGATATTCTTTTTTTTACGATCTGAAAAATTATCTGATTGGATTTGGTCAGAATGATGCTCTTTTCAAAATGGATTTAATTCGTGCTGTATACTTTGTGCATTTGCTTTGGTTTTTTTTCCGCAGATTTTACATTCAAATGTCGACTGCACAATTTGGAATTTGGGTATCATTTAGCGTTTGGGTGGCACTGTTTGTATTCTCCATGGTTAAGCTATGCCGTTATCATCATCAGGTAAAAGCTATGCTTCCAGCTTAAGAAAAACACGTTTGAAGGGATCTTTTTTTATCAATAGGAAAACCTTAGAGTATCCATGGCGAAAGAACGCAAAAGATTGATCAATGAGGACCTTGTATCAGATATTCCCACGGCTTTTGTAGGAACAGGCAATATTTTCAAAGTGAATATGTTTATTGTCCACGCTCTAAAAACTTCATGAATCCAGGGGGTGGAATTCCTCGACGCCCTCATAATATTCTTAGGCGAGGTGTTACCTCTCCAGTCGGTTCCCCAAGACATGTGGTAGATGTTGTAGAGCCAGATGAGCCCTCCAGGAAGTCTCCTTTTGAAGATAATAAATCTATCAGTGCACACCAAGAGCATAGGTGAGCTATTGAGATTCTCGATATAGAGGCCTGCTTTTATATATATTTATTCTTTTAGAAGGGAACCCTCAGGAGGCAGCGACAATGGAGTGTGCTCAGACGATGGAGATAATAGTCTCCATCATTACTCTTCAGCTCACGAAGATGATGTATCTTCGGCACAATCAAAGCAATCTCCGGTTCTTAGAGGAAACCAATTAAGAATAGAGCATCCGCCAGACCTTCTGAAATAAAAGCAGTAGCTTCTAAATTATTTTGTTACAAAAGATGTTTTATTTCTCGATTTTTCTCATTTTGTATTCAGAGCTTTTGTTCACTATCTTTATTGTAACAAAACTTAATAATTATGTTTCATCTCACCTTATTCACCAAAATATTAACTTATATTACTTTGTCCAACCATCCAGTTAATTTTTTATTTTCAATTATCTGATCACCTTTTTTTGAAATAGCATTTGCTTAGAAGTTAAGAGATTTTTTACTTATGTTAACTGAATGATCAATACTGATTTCTATCATCAATCTTATTTTAATTTAAAATATTTCATCAAGATGTAGCTAATGGCGACTTCTTTTCAATAATCGTTTGAGTTTTACTTTTCTGCGTAAATGGAAAGCTTAACAGTAACCTATTTGGGTAAATAAATAAATCTGAAAATTCAATTATTGTAGGCTGTGCAAGTTTGGGGTGATTAAGTAAAAAGAGCTGAATCTATCAGGATTTAAGAACCTAGAAATCTGGGTATACTCCTGACTTTTGAGCGACGGTCGAAATCAGACCAGAACCCGAGCGGAAGTTTCAACTTGATATCCCAACACGCTTTTCCATCCAATAATCTGTTTTCGAAGCTGAAAATTTATTAAGACAAAAATCTGAAAACGGTACGCCAGTTATTTTCTAAATGAATAGGATCTTTCAAGTCGCTGTCTTTCCACCCATTGAGCGTCGATTGTCGATTCATCCCAATAACATTTGTTTGAAAGCTCGGGTTTCTCCTTTTTTTCCTGTTCAAAACTAATTTCAAAAAGGGAAAATTGATGAGAAAAAATTATGCTAGTTAGTTTGATAAGATAACATACAAGTCTTTCTGTTTCATCAGTCCAGCCTTTTGAGCCATTTGAACAAGCTTTGTAATTCTGTGGTGTTGTCGTTTGCATAACCCTGTTACGTCTCGTGGAATTATCTTGCCCTTAGAGTCTGCGAATTGCTCTAGTATCAACACATCTAAACACCAATCTTTGACATTGGTAAAGATTTCAAGTTGACTGAAAGGTTATGGTAAGTTTTAACCTGTATGTTTGATGTCGTTCACAAAAGGTAACCTACAAAGAGGGTGGCATTGGTCTTTTTCTATACATCCAGCTTTTGAAAGAAAAGAGGGATCCACAAGATTCTTTTTTCTTTTTGACTCTTTGACGACAGCTTCAACTATTATTTCTGGCTTCCCCTTTTGGTCGACAGCGTCAACTTCGAAAATTTCTTTCACGAGCAGATATCTGCAAACAGTCAAAGAATCAGAGTAACTAAAGTGAAGATTTCTTGTTCTTCAATACTGCAGATATTTAGATACTGATTACCTTGATGTAGAAAAATCTCTGGTTAGAGCACTCTGAAGGTTAAGTCTAACAAACTTGCAAATAGACATCGTAGAGGTATACGACTCAGCAATTAGTTGAAGATTGATAATTAATGAAAGGTTATCTAAAATGTTGATACATAAAATTATGAAGAATATAACAAAAAATAAAACTGAAAAGTGTTTGTTTACATTTTTAGATTGTCTAGATGTCTGTGGATATTGACAATAAGGTGGGCTCGGGCTGGGATTTTTAAGTGATTTGTGCCGGGCTCGGGCTTTTGAGAATCCATTTCTGGATTTAAATTTTGTGAGCAACAAAACAAACAATTTTCGCTAAACTCATTCAAGAAAAAAATCTCAAGCCATTAATCATTTTTTGTCAAAGTGAGGCCCATTTTTTTTAAAGTGAATACGAGGCTCGAGCCCATATTTTGAGGTCAAGATAAAGCTACAGCTATCCTTCACCTACCAACAAGCATTTTGAGCTGTACGAGCACATGTTTTATACAGTGTCAAGGAAGCTGGAAGAGATTTTACCCAAGAGTCCATAGGATTGTAACTTTACCTTTTAGAATCCAGTGTTTGTTTTGGACCTTTTGGTGAACTGAAAGAAAGTGTCAACTTTAGTGCAAAGGTATGTTTAAAGAAAAAAAAGCTGCTTTCATTTTGAGTGCACAATAAGTGTAAAACCCTTAACAATTCTTTTCAGACCTGATTTATCATTTTTAGAATGAAGTTATTCTTTGTTGTTGGACTCTGGGTTACTAAATGGGTGTCGTGCTCTCAGATTCTCTCCAATGAAACGACAGTGGAACTCACTTTGGAGACCTTGAAGTTCCTTGACGACCCGCCGCCCACCACGGGTAATTAAGAATATTTAGTGTAAAATAAGAGAATCAGTTTCAATCCTTTATTGATCATTTTCAAGAACCGGACGCGGACGACAGCAACTTTATGGAGTAAATTTGACAATTTAAGTAATCTGCCCTAAAATATCCCATTATTCATTTTTGCTTTTTTCCTTTCAAGACAAGCTGTTGACCAGGTTTTGTCAACGTTCAAAAACCAATCGTCTAACCAGGAGTATATCCAACCTTCTCACCTGTATCTGGGTTAATATATTTTAGCACCTTATTGGGCCAAGAGCTCACTGAAAAATACTTTTTAGGAAGTGTTGATTCCACTCCTGGATTCTGGGCTGTCTTTGATGAAATAGATCCCGTGCCATCACCCCGGAATCCAGGATACGCTCCGTCCTGTATTTTAGCAAGGTGCAGCACTTTTGAGACCCTAAAAAAAGCTAAAATTGCGTACGAAGTTTCTTTATTTTTAACGTTTGATCAAGGATGTCGGTGGGGATCAACATGACGGACATGTTTTCACCCGGAACGGGAACAAGAACTCTTTTCCTGCCCAACAGCGCTGTCACAGTGAACGAAACATGTGGCAATTCAGAACAGCTCTTGGTTTTGATCTGGAATCAGACCCACTATGGAAGAGTTCTAGATCGTATGAATCTGACAATGAAATTTGAAAAGGTCAAATGAGGCCTCTTAAGAGGTAGCTGATATATCAGGACATTCTGTTTTATCAAATAGGATGGGATGGACGGGACCCTGCTGACAAGAGTGTTGTTGGAAATGTATCACAACCACTACGCGGGCTCCAAGTTTGTTCTGGAAGCCGACAAGACGGTTAGTCTGATGAACTCTCCCAGCCTGTTTGCTTTTTGTTGCGACGATGATGTTCATATTGATCTAAACGGTAGTGTCACGTCATTCACAGAACAAGGCCCCATCCAAGGTAGACAAAAAAATCTTTGCCAAGTAAGTCATGAGAGCAAGATTTTTATTTTAAGAGAACATCTCCTTGACACTCACCCTCTCTAACCTCTGCATTGAGTCATTCCGTCAAGCACGCTACTATGAAGAAATTACTCACTTGACCTACAGCTGTAAAAATGGATGGCCTTATGCGTGGGTTGAGTGGGCAGTAAACGGCACCTTGGCCATCTCAACTCTTTTAATCATCGTTGCCTTTGTTCTCCAGTGAGTTCTTTCAATATCTGTATATTTGAAAGTAAATAACTCAGCTTTGCTCGACAAAGACAATAAATGTTTTAAATCTTAATCTTAGAAACAAAAAAGTTCAGAGACTGGAACTGCAACAAAAAGAAGGAAGAGTAACAAGCAAATAATGCTCTCAATGGATTCTGGTGTCTAAATATTTTTTCTGTTAAGAAATACAACAATACAATAATTTCACCAAAATTTTCCCTTTCGTCCCTTGACCTAAAAATACAGATCTGTTAAGGCTTCTTGAGGAGAGGAAAGTCAAGCATAGGCGCTTGAAATGTTTGATTGTCTAATTGTAGCTCTGGATCTGTCGAAGGGCAACAAGTTTTGCTCTTCAGATTAATTCAACCCGTAAAAGGAGAAAATCATTTGAGTTTGAAGCAATCTCTAATTAAACAAGAATACCATAGAGACAGCACAATAAATTTGAATGTTACAGAATGTATTTATTAGAAATTCAAACTCTGGCGAGGCTCACATCACCTTGCTTCTTTGTCTTCCCCGTTGACTGGCTGGGGATCTAAAGCTTCTCTAATTTCAGCGACCTGTGATCAGACAAAGTTACACGTCATGGAATTTTAACATAAAATATAATGATAGTCCTTCATACCAGCCCCTCTGGATCCTCCATAACGACTTTCTGACCACCTTTTGTATAAGTTATTCCATTGATTGTGCCTTTAAAAAATTAAGATTGATAAATCGAGAGAAACTTTGCTGCTGAAGATCTCAGTTTTACCCGGGGTATCAGTTTCAAGTTCTGCATATGCCATAAGTAGAGCTCTTTGCTTAGAAGTCAGTTTTTTTGGAGTGTCAATCTTTAAGGAAAGAAATTGTTGTTTGGTATTAAGATTATTGGACAATCTTTGGAAACTTTTTTTACCTTCAAATGAACGTAGTGGTCTCCGTAGCCGTACCCACTCACTTTTTTCAAGCCCTTTCCACTTACTCTCATTCTGTCACATCAAAGAAACTTATGATTTTTCTCATACACTTAATCTTAACAAAATTTTAATATTACCTTGTATGTGATGCAGTTCCTGGTGGAATTTGAACTGTCAGGTCCTCGTAAACTCCTTGTACACGTATAACTCCCCCAAGACTTGCCTGAGCAACTGAAAGCTACACAAAAAAAGCTTAAAATGGTGGAAAACATTTGAACGGAAATTTTATTTTACCTTTGCTTCCGTGTGAACATCTGCACCCTTTCGTGTAAAATAGTCTGACGATTCAACCGAGAAAGTAATAAATATCTCTCTGGCCCCAACTGGCATTCGAACAGTTTGGCCATCTTCTATCCCTGCTGGAACTGGCACTGTTACCTTTTTCCTTTGCTTTGTCTGACCTGTTATGATTTTTGCGAGAAAAAAAAGTTTGAAAATATTCCAACTTGGTTTATGCTAGAGTTATTCTCCAAAGATCAAACTTAAAGATTTAACTAAAATTACCAGCCCCCCTGCACTCTTTACAGGGCGATTTATTCCAAGACCCATTGCCATGACACTTTCTGCATGTTGAACGCATCATGAAAGGGCCAGTGGTCACTGTCTCCATGCCAGTTCCGTTGCATTGAGGGCACCTATTAATTGACCAAATCGGTTGAAATAAAAAGAATCAGTTGAGTTGAAAACATAAAGCATTTACTTTTCAGTCGTTGTTCCCGGCTCACTTCCTTTCCCTCGACAAGAAGGACATGAGTCCATGATGGATACATTAATTTCTTTGTCGACACCACGAGCAGCCTCTTTGAAGGATAATTTCATCTGCATAAAATTTTGAAGTAGAGGTTTAAGTGGTTTGGTTTTGATGGATTGACAGAAATAGCAAAAAAAACCATGTAAAATTGTCATTTTTCGAAATTTAGTAAAACACTGAACCTCCAATAACCTTTAAACGAACTTATAACTACCTGATATTCTGCGCGTGCTCCAAAATCAAAGTGATCCGTTGCACCACCACCAACTCCTCCACCAGTCCAGGACTTCTCCCCAAAGATAGTTCTGAACAACTCTTCAGGGTCGATGGATGATCTAAACAATAGAACACTTTCGGTATTGAAAATCTTGTGTAATTCAATGCCAATTTGGTACCTGAAATTCCAAGCACCTCCAGTGTTAAATCCTTCAAAAGGATTGCCCCCTCCGTTAGCTCCCGCATGACCAAAGGCATCATACTGCTTTCTTTTGTTGTCATCGGAGAGACACTCATAAGCTTCGGAGACTTCTTGAAATTTCTTTTGGGCTTCTTTATCTCCTTTATTGGTGTCTGGGTGAAACTTTTTGGCAAGCTCGTAATAGGCTTTTTTAATGTCTTTTGATGTTGCACTCTTTGAAACCCCTAAATGTCGTATCAGTAAAATGAAATAATCAGCGATTGTCAAAGGGGATGAATATTGTTGAGCTTTACCGAGCACAGAATAGTAATCCTTGGCATAATTTAAAGATGAGGCACTAGAATTTCATGAATTATACGATTGAAAATTAAAGAAAAAAAGAAGCAGAAACAGGACTCAATTTTTCTTACTGAAAGCTACGGCTGAAAAAGAGTGACTGCCCCGGCAGAGGTGAGGCATGATGTCCAGAAAAGGGTGCTGACAGGATCACATGTTGTATGGATAAGGAACTAGTTGGTTGTAAGGTTCTTCCAAGCAAAATGCAACGACTTATTTTGGAAACTGATCCAAACGACCGCATCTCTTCTGCAATGGACAATTTTCAATGAATTCTAAGTCACTCGACGATAAATAGCATTGCTTCTAAACACACTTTAAACTAAAATCTCAACAGATAGCTTCTAATTTAACGAATACTAATGTCGAAATCTGTAACTTTTCACCAACATAACGTTTCATTCTAAAATGATCACATTTGTCATTTCGTATTATTTTTTTTTTAGCAGCATGTTGTTTGTTTGTTTTGTTTGTCCATGTTTCGACAGCCCTGTATTTGCACAAGGAAAATCTCTTCTTGAGATTTTTGCCATTAGTGTAATGAAGGAACGAAATGAAATAATCCGATTCCGATGTTTCGCATGTTTACATTAAATGTATTTTGAAGCGCATTGTTGTTGTTTCTAAATTTATAAGTGATAAAATATTGACTCAAAGCTTAACCAGTTTTTGGTTCTGCGAAAAAACTGCCAAATATCAACATATTTACAAAGCTTCAGGTTTTTTAAAATTTATTTTAGCTCTTTAATCTAAAGATTTATTTCAATAACTTTTCAAAAATAGTTTCATTTTGGTAAAATGCTAGTCCTTAACATTTCATGTTGATTTACGTTTATCTTTAGGTGGAGCTTCTTTTTCTAAAAATAATGACAAGTGAGAGCCTCAAGAAAATAGCCTTTCAAGGGATCGATGCAGTTCGGCCTGGCGTTTTACTGAAACCTTTCCTCAAGTATTGTGACACTCGAAGAGCAATTCTTGTGGATGGAAAATGGTTTGAGGTCAAGCCAAAGTCGACTTGTTGCTTAGTTGGATTTGGAAAGGCTGTCCTGGGAATGGCTGAGGAATTATGCAATATTCTTGGCAATGATGTGATAAATTCAGGTTCAAGTCACTGTCTGACCAATTAAAAATACAATTCAAATGATCATAAGTTTCTCAGGTATTTTGAGTATTCCTGAAGGCACACTGAGCTTGAAGGATTACCCTCTTGTAACAAATCATCATAATCTTAAGGTTAGATTTCATTGAAAAGTATTCAGATTTCCCATCGTTGAATTCTGCGCCACTAAATTTCAATGTTATTTTTCTCTTGTAAAACTTCTTTTGTGTGTTTTTTCCTCAACAAAACTGAAGTTGTGTGATTTCCATTTCCATTTTAGATTTATGAAGGTGCCAAAAACAATTTACCAGATGAAAATTCTCTGTTTGCTGCCTCAAAAATAAGAGATCTTGTTAGCTCCCTGAACACTGAAGATGACCTTTTGATTGTTCTTATTTCTGGTGGTGGCAGCGCTCTCCTGCCAGCTCCTATCGACCCTATTACATTAGATGAAAAACTTCAAGTTATCAAAAATCTATCAAACGCAGGGGCATCCATTCAGGTGAAAAATTACATGCTAGCGAAAATGACACATGTTTTATGAAATAATATCATTAAAATAGGAGTTAAATATTGTTAGAATAGCCTTGTCCAAACTAAAAGGAGGAAAGCTTGCCTCACTTGCTTTTCCTGCAAGAGTTATCAGTTTCATACTATCTGATATTGTGGGTGACCCACTTGACTTGATAGCTAGTGGACCAACTCTGTGTATCAAAAAAAGAAACATCACTGCAGAGGCAATCTTGAAAAAATACCAAGTGAAGGTGACTCCTAGTGTGGAGAAAATTGTTAAGCAGGAGGCCCAATGTGAAGAACTTCCGAGCTCACAATGTAATTCCACAGTTACAAATGTCTTGATTGGGAATAATCAGCGCGCTTTGGAAGCCTGTTACAAAGCTGCGCAGGTTTGTATTAGGTCCATTTGTAAAAAAATGACTATTTCATCTTTGTTTCAATTTAAGTCCAGGATTTCAATTACAACGCCGTGATTCTGTCCGATAAAATCCAAGGGATCTCGAGTCAAGTTGGCGCTGACTTCATCTTGTTAGCAAGTGGCTTGGCACAAAGGTTAAACTGTGGTCAAATTTTTGACTCTTTCAAAACTGCTGAAGACATCAGATGTGTAGTGGAGCACAAGTTTCAAGAGCTTAAGGAAAGTGGTAAACCTCTCTGTCTGATAGGAGGAGGTGAAACTGTAGTGACAGTCACGGGAAAAGGTAAGATTAATGAGGTTGTTTCCTAAATCAGGTGCTTTTCTATTTGAAACTTCTTCTAGGAAAAGGAGGTAGGAATCAAGAAATGGCTCTTGCTGCATCAATTGTTTTGAGGGATGAAATCCACAGAGGAAACATGAGAAGCATTTGTGTTGATTTCCTTAGCCTGGGAACTGACGGCCAGGACGGTCCAACTGATGCTGCTGGTCAGGTTTAATCCTTTCCGGATGATTTTCTGTAGTCTTCCTTTAAACCTTTTCATTTCCTTCAAGGTGCTATCGTAGGTACTGATTTCACAAAACTTCCAGATATGAAAGGAAAATCTTCAAAGGAATTTCTTTTGGACAATAATTCATACGAGTTCTTCATGAAGGTAAACAAAAAACGAAATCTTTTGAAAATTGGTCACACTGGAACTAACGTCATGGACATTCAGTTAATGTTATTGACTCTTGATAAAGAGGCCACAACCATCTAGAGATTATCATAATTTTAAAAACTAAAAAGTTTTTATTTAATCCAAGTACTTGAACAAAATTCATGAGCATTTAAGTCAAATAAATTACATTCGTTTAATGGGAACTGAAGAACTTTTGTTTTTGATTCTTAATATAAACATCGTAAAAGTACTGTTACATATGAAAAAGAAATGGAAAACCCTATTGGCTTTTAAATGCATAAAACAGTTCCATCGGTTTACTCTGTTTCCAATGCATTTCACCAACTTCCATGAGAGACAAGGATGTCGAAAGAGGACAAAGTGAGCCACCACCATTCGTATTAGATATGTAAATTGTCAAATCTTTCACAGCACACGAAGCACTGCTTCCACCGCTGGATGTTGAAGCAATGACAGAGTCAACTGAAGGAAGCTTTTTACTCGAAATGTCTAACGCTATTCTCATGGCAAGATATTTACACAGGTGTTCCACCAAGGCTCTGAAAATAGACGTTTAAGAGCAAGTGTAAACTGTAAATGTAAGCTTACATTATGATATATTTATTTTTACTTCGTTGTTGTTTTTATAAACCTCGTGAGGTTGTCTTTCATGAGTTCGACGACTTCTTTTTGGTCTGGACTATTTAGCATATCTGGATGAAGTTTGAAAACAATTTCAACTTCGGGTACAGAGGCACCTGCCGCTTCAGAGCTGTAAGAACATATTTATCATGATACAAAGTATACAAAAAATGATTATAAAGTTTTCACCTTGAGTCATCCCCAGGAGTTGTGTTTATAGAAATAGGCGGTCGGATCTTTTTTTTCTTTTTGGGAGGTGGACCAAGACTTTCATCAAAATTCTCATCAAGGTCCTGCAAGATTGGGAGAAAACTTTTAACACAAATGACAAGAGCAGTAGAATAAATTTTTTCAATCAATAAGAAAAAGTTGTTTTTTTAGCAAAGTTTGGCTAACCTGATGCCTCTCACCCCCAATTGGCACAAGTCTGGAAGAATCCACAACGTCTTCATAATTCTTTTTTCTATTAACTGCTTTTGCATGCGCCATCTGTGCTTGAATCCCATCTTAAAAATTTTTTAGCGACGGTGAAATATGACAAAAACTGTTAAAAATTGACTTTTGCTTTTAACCTTTGATTGAAGTAATAAAGCTTTGACTGTGTGATCTGGTAACAGACTCCAGAAAATTTTCTTGCTGAGCTTCATACTCTTCACGATTGGGGAAGATTTTTTCTACCAACTAAATACGAAAAATTAATCATTAAGCGTTGACAATAATGATTATTCAAAACTACAGACTTGGTCAAAATTAGGGTCCGGCCTAAGCGACCTTTTCGAAACCAGTTTTTTACGACATGTTGGGCACTCTTTATTCCCAGATCGTAAAGCAGTTACAATACACTCTGCACAAAACCTAAACGAAGCGAACATAAAAAGCTCTTAGAAAATCAGGATGAAGATGAGAAGTTCAAACCTATGCAAACATTCTTTGGTAGTCATGGTCGAGGTCAACATGTCTAGACAAATGGGGCAAGTGAGCTCACTTTGAAGACTTCTAGCTGATACTGCAATTTCTGTATCGTCGGTAATGGCTTCCTAAATTTTACAAGAGAAATCAAGCATTATTTAAAAACTTAGCGAAAAAAATCTCGAAATTAAATTAATTTACAGACAGTAATTTTGCCTCACACAACATATTATATATAATATACGTAACAGTTCCAGTTACTAGCTAACCTGAGGAGTCCTGTGCAGCTCATAAAGACTCAAGTCCCAAGATTTTTCTACAATATCGTGAGAAGTCATCTCTGACAGATAAGTTTAAAGTCTTCAGTTTTTTTTGTAAATTCACAAGTAAATTTTTAAATTAACATTTTTCCTGAAAACCAAAACAATCTGCAAATAAATCGACGCAACTTTGGCACAGAGTAGAAATCTGTGAAGGAGCGTTTGAGCCACAGAAATCAACGTCTTTGTTTACACTTATTTCTCACATTTTATTGCCGACCGGATTGAAAAATTTCAAAATTATTTACTAAGCAAAAGATTAAATCGGGTCTAAATTACGCTTTGACTATGGCAGATGTTCATGATTCAAAGGAAACAGAAGATGCTCTAGTTTATTCTTATGGCCTGTCGAATAGAGTTGTCGTTCCAGGAGAAGAGATCCCTGAAATATCCAACCAAAATGAGGTATCAAATTTCATTGGGTTTTTTTACGAAAAAAAACTTGCCCCTTATGTCTTTTATGCAACTTTCTAGAAATCTGATAAGTATGACAAAGTTGCTTTAGGGCCTGGCCTGAGGCAAGATGGATCTTCAGTTTATGCTGTAACCGCTGGTCTGCTTAGAAGTAGGGTAGCAGGTAATGACTCAGTCATTCAGTGAATAAATTAATCAAGTAGTTACTAAACAACGGGTTTTTTTATTTGATAGATAAGTTGAATGTATTTTGGGTTGATACACACTCAAAACGATATGTTGCAACCAAAGGGGACAATGTGGTTGGTGTTGTGCTTTCAAAATCGGGAGACATTTTTAGGTAATTCTCAATGAGACCAAATATCAAAAATAAGCTTTTGACAATTTTTCCTTTCATTGCAGGGTAGACATCGGCACAAGCCACCCGGCTTCGTTGTCATACCTTGCATTTGAAGGAGCAACTAAGCGCAACCGTCCAAACATTAATGTAGGTGATATCGTCTATTCTAAGGTAAGAAAAAAGGTCAAAATAAAAATAGAATTGCAGTCTTACAAACTGTTAAGAGCTTAATATGAGCAAACTTTAAAAGACATGAAAAATGATGAATTTTTTCTTTGTTCAGTTAATTACAGCCTCTCGAGACACAGAGCCAGAGATTGTGTGCATCAACTCCAACCAGAAAAGTGCTGGAATGGGGGCCGTAGAGGGAGGAGGAATGCTGTTTACTGTTCCATTAAATTTGTCTAGAAAATTAATAAACAAAGTAAGTCAACTGAATCAAATCTGACTTTAAAAATTCAGCTACTTGATTAAAGTCAAACAATATTAACACTCAATTAGGACTGTCCGTTGTTACCTATACTCGGCAAACAGTTTTCTTACGAAATATGTGTTGGCATGAATGGTAGAATTTGGGTCAAGGGAAGGTAAAAAGCATTGACTATTTTTACATTTTTTTGCAACTTCTTAAATTTCTGACAAAATGTTACTTTTTCAGATCTGTCTTCAGCACAATATGTATCTGTAACGCCATCTTTGCCTCTGAACACATGAGTGGGGAAGAAATAAAGAGGATGTGCAGCAAGTTGGACAACACCCTCAAGGACACTAAATAAGAACTGATTCAACATCTCAACTAAATAACATTCAAAAACATATCGTCAAAAGAACCATAAATTCTTACTACAATTTATTTTCAACTAGCCAACTGGGCCCCGGTGCTGCCTGGGAAATTAACTAAATAGTATAAAGGTACCCATCTGGACATTTATGTTATGCAAAGTTTTCTCTCCCCTGACCCATTTGGGTTTTGGAGTTCATGGGCTGGGTTGCCGGGGTCATGCTCGTGTTAAGAACCTTTCCTGAGTTGGTGGGGAGTTCTGTGCAAAATTTGGTGGGGATTGGTCAGGCGGTTTGCGTGTGAAAAGGGGACATAGGTACAAACATTCTCTTCTGTATATATAGACTAGCCAACCGGGCCCCGGCGCTTGCAGGAAAAAATTTGATGAGCTTACGTCACCCATCTGGACATTTTACATTACACAAAGTTTTCTCTCCCGTGACCCGTTTGGGGTACCCCGGGGTCAACGGGTTGGGTTGGCGGGGTCATGCTTGTGTTAAGAACCTTTCCTGAATTGCTGTGGAGGTCTGTGCAAAATTTGGTGGAGATTGGTCTGGCGGTTTGTGCGTGAAAAGGAGACACAGGCACAAACATTCTCTTCTGTATATATAGACTAGCCAACCGGGCCCTGGGGCTGCCCGGAAAAAATTTGATGAGCTTACATCTTTTGGAGTTTGGGGTACCCTGGGGTCCGGGGGTCGGGTTGGTGCGGTCATGCTTGTGCTAAGAACCATCCCTGGGTTGGTGGGGAGGTCTGTGCAAAATTTGGTGGAGGTTGGTCTGGCGGTTCAGGCATGAAAGAGGGATATAGGTACATAGGTACGTAGGTACAAACAGTCACTTTTATATATATAGATATAGATAAAAATAGTTGAGGATTTTGGAAGTTTTTCCTTTTTCTTGCATTCTCTTTACTGAAGTGAAAACACAGAACACTTAACAGGCTAGTCCGAATCAAAACGTCAAGATCTCAAAGTAACAAATAAATACAAACGAAATCTTCTTAAAACAGCAAAAAAAAAATAGTTTCCAGGAAGAAACTGCATATTCCGGAATATTCTACTTCAGTCAAGCTTAATAAATCGTTGGAAGAAAATAAAAAACGTCTTACAAAAAAAAGTTAAAGCTAAAAGCGGGAAACTCGTTGTCCGTTAATTTCACGTTCTTGCGAGTCTTGACTCGGTCACACAACG
>Ga0194133_10001698_pt1 | contig 37038 bp, 31 predicted proteins | sample TA2KigOf40mmetaG_FD_155448 | JGI IMG/M metagenome (GOLD analysis project Ga0194133, IMG submission 155448) | Freshwater microbial communities from Lake Tanganyika, Tanzania - TA2015055 Kigoma Offshore 40m | ecosystem: Environmental > Aquatic > Freshwater > Lake | place: Tanzania: Lake...
CAAGACTGTGGAATGGGACTAAGCCAAAAAATTAGCCCCATGATCAATCCGGTCAGGGTAAGCCAGCTCTGTTGTTTAAGGATGGGGAGCATAGAAAAAAAGGGGGCTGTCCTTGGATAAAACAGCCCCCTCTCTAACAAGAATAAAAATTAGTTAGAAGAAGAGCGACTGAGACTGTAGATAACCAGTCCAAAGCCGATCTTGTTAACAGCATCCCCTATGTTATAGATGATGTCCATGTCAAGGCCAAGGTTGGCGAAACTAGCATACCACTGACCAGATGCGGTACCAGCGAGGTATCCGATTGGATAGATTACCCATCCGACCAGTACGAACCATCCTAACAAGTTGTTGGCTTTGGCAACGGCAGGACCAGCACTGGCAGCGAGTGTTTTCACCTCACCCCACATTACTTCATACAAAATGTAGAAGTAAGCTAAGGCACTGATGGTTCCCCAGATGGTGGCATTGGTATTTTCAGCGGAGGCAGACACCTCACCCCAATAGCCTGTGACCAGCATAACCACTGATGCCAAGATGAGTTTCCAAAGCAGAGCAATTTTCGCGCCTGCTTTTTTGGTAATAAGATAAAACTCAACACACATTAGGGGTACGGTCAGCAACCAGTCTACATAGCGGAAAAAAGTTGGTGACAACTCTTTCCCCGATTTGCCTGCCACTTGCATGGCGATGGTGTAGTCGCGCATGTAATAATAGTGCACGGCTGCAATAAAAGTGATGATACCGGAAACCAGCAAGGAGGTTTTCCATGCTTTTTCGGTGTTGCCCAGCTCAAAGAAGAAGAATACAGAAGCAGCCATCATGGCCATACAGCCAATGAAGAACGTAAAGGCCCTGTAATCGTCCGGTTTGATCTGGGTAATGTTCAAGAAAATGTCCATAACTAGTCGGTTTTAGTTAAAAAATATTGTTAAACGGCAAATATCATAAAGCTAAACAACTTTATTTTTTAAAGGTTCGTTTCATTTTAAAAATGATTATAAAGTTTTTAACATTAAAAATCAATTGGTAAAATATTTGTAATTTATTGATAATTAGAATTTTGCTAATGTGATCTCCTTCTTTTTTTCAGGGTTATGCACAGTGCTATGCGGAAAATAACGGTACTGCGAACCTTCTAAGTCCGTTTGGCAGCCGATTCACTACCCAAAAAAATATGTGGTATTTTGGGCCCGTGAGGAGTTCTCAACGGCTGATCGCCAAGCAAATCTTTACGGGTCATACATGGGTCCACGATGCGGAGCTTTTTATAAGTGAGGGGCGCGTGGAGGCTATTTTGCCCACTACGGAACCCGCGCAATTCGACATGTTGGTTCCTTCTTTTATTGATATTCAGATTTATGGAGCCTTTGGTCGCTTGTTTTCTGTTTTTCCTGATACATCTAGTATTGAGGCCCTCTATCGTTATTGCCAGGAAGGGGGTGCTTCTTTTTTTCTCCCCACCATTGCTACCAATTCCCGTCAAGTGGTAAGTGAGGCCATCAGGGCTGTAAGGGAGTATTGGCAGGAGGGCGGGCAGGGTTGTTTGGGGCTTCATTTGGAGGGACCTTGGTTAGCACCCGAAAAAAGGGGTGCGCATGCCGAGTCTCTGCTTCATGTACCAGACGTAAAAGAAGTAACGGATCTTTTGGAAGAGGGAGGCGATGTCATAAAATTAATTACCCTGGCTCCTGACATTTGCGACCGAGAAGTGATGGCATTGATCGCCTCTCGAGGGATCAAGCTATCCATTGGGCATAGTAATGCCAGTTTTGAACAAGCTACCGCTTCCTTTCAAGAAAATATTTCGCTGGCTACTCATTTATTCAATGCCATGTCTCCCATGCAACACCGCTCACCCGGGGTGGTGGGAGCCATACTGGCTTCAGATACGGTGATGGCCAGCATTATTCCCGATGGTTATCATGTGGATTGGCCCGTTATTGAGATCGCTAAAAAGATAATGGGAGACCGGTTATTTGTTATCACCGATGCCGTCACCGAGACCGATCAGGGTCCTTATCTTCATCAACTCGTTGCTGATCGGTATGAGACAAAGGGTACCTTGAGTGGGTCTTCTTTGACCATGCTGCGTGCTTTCAATAACTTGATCCGTTTTTGTAAGATCGATATCGATGAGGCGCTTCGAATGTGCAGTCTTTATCCGGCTCGTGCACTCGGGTTGGATCAGCAACTCGGGCAACTTAGCCCCGGAGGGAATGCCCACTTTATAGCCCTTACTCAAAAAGATCAGCTTTATACCTTAACTGAACTGAGCCTATGACCCCGGAACGTATCGAAAAACTTAGTCGTGTGCTGCGTAAGAGACAATTCGATCTGACCGTTGTGTTGGAAAATGTCTTCGACCCGCATAACATTTCGGCCGTAATGCGTACCTGCGATGCAGTCGGCATTCAAGAGATACATATTTTGAATACCCGTATTCCGCGTCATAAAAAATGGGGTGCTCGCAGTTCATCCAGTGCTGCCAAATGGTTAACGGTTCATCAATACGAAGATCTTGCCACTTGCTTTGAACGATTACGAAAACAGTACGATAAAATTCTCACTACCCATCTTTCGGGTAGTGCAGTATCGCTCTATGATCTAGATCTGACTGGTTCAGTGGCATTGGTTTTTGGTAATGAGCACAGCGGAGTCAGCGAAGAGATCAGAAAATGGGGTGATGGAGATTTCTTGATCCCGCAAGCAGGCATTATTCAATCTCTCAATATTAGCGTGGCTTGTGCAGTAACTGTTTACGAGGCTTATCGTCAAAAAGAACGCGCTGGACACTACGATAGGTCTGAGGGCTTCAACACGGCTGCTGAGCAAGTACGATCGGATTGGGGATTGCCTGCACTGTAGGCTAGTCGTCCGATTCCATTTCTGCTTTTTCTCGGGCTTGTGAGTGAAGGGAGTGAATACTTACGTTCAGCTCGAAGCCGATCAGTAAGATCAGCGAATTGATAAAGATCAGCACCATGATGATCAGCACCGTTCCGATCGAGCCGTAGAGTTGATTATAGTGTGCAAAACGAGATACCCACCACGAAAGTAGGAGGGTCATTAGTAACATGAGTAAGGTGGCCAAAATAGAACCCGGATTGATCAGTCTCCATTTTTTTTGAACGGAGGGGGCGTGGCGATAAATAAAAGAAATACAAAAGAAAAAAAGCAATACGATCACGAACCAACGCAGGTTTGCGATCAGACTAATGACCCATTCAGTATTTAGTCCAAGCCATTTTAAGAAGACATCTCGAGCAATCAGTACGGTCAGGGAGGCAAATACGATCGTGTATAGCAAACCGGTAATTTTTAAGGCCACCAGCCTCCTGTTAAACCCTTTTCGCTTGGTAAAGCCAACATAGTTCTTGTCAAATGATCGCATAATACCCATCATGGCATTTGATGAAAAGTACATCGATAGTAAAAAACCGAGAGATAACAAGCCGTTGCGAGGGTTATTGATAAAGTCTTGTAAAAAGCCAATCAGTACGGCATTGTCTTTTTCTCCAGGTATCACATCTTTTATCAAGCTGTACAGTTCTACCTGAAAGGCACTTGAGATGGGCAAGTAGGGGATCAACGTAAACAAGAAGATAATGGCGGGAGGAATGGCCATTACAAAATTAAACGCAATGGCAGACGCTCTCTCCGTCATGCCAATGGTCTTTACCTGCTTGATAAAAAAGCGAACTACATCAAACAGGGGTACTCCGCCAAAGCCAGGGAGCGATGTGGTCTTACTTTTCGATAACGCCCAGGCAAACGGCGGAAATTGTTCAATATGTTCCAGTAAACTTTTTTTCATTTTGATTGGCTACCGGGGGGCTGAATTTTGTAATCTTCTTTGTTGCTCCGCATGAAAGAGTTTTACAAAGGCTTGGTGCTGGGCATACGTACTGCTAAACAGAGTGGACCCATCAAATTGGTAGCTAGCTACAAAATACAGGTAATCTGTATCGGGGGCATCTAGCACGGCCTCTATCGATTTGATCGAAGGGGTACAGATGGGGCCCGGGGGAAGCCCATTAATTCGATAGGTGTTGTAGGGCGAGTTCAACGCTAAATGACCATAGAGTATCCTGCTAAGCCCAAAGTTTCGCGTCGCATATTTAACGGTGGGGTCCGCTTGTAATTTCATGCCGATACGCAGACGATTTATGTAGGTGCTGGCAATATTGTAGCGGTCGTCTTGGCGGTTGGATTCTTCTTCTACAATTGAGGCGAGGATCGAGACTTGCAGCGGCGTAAGTCCTTTGGCTGCTGCTTTTTTAGTATGGGTGCTATCCCAGAACTGTTGGTATCGATCATGCATCTTATCCAAGATCTGTCCGGGGGTCTCCGCCCAACCGATCTCATAGGTAAAGGGCATCACGATCGATAGCAGGGTATTGGTATCGACACCATATTGGCGCAAAGAATCATTATTTGTTAAATAAAGCAAGCAGTCCAATGAATCGATGCGGGTATCGGTGCGATTGCCTATTTTTCCCGCTAACTGCTGCAGGGTCCTTTCCTTAACGATACTCAGTTTAACGAGCGATTGTCTTCCGTTCCGAAACAACCGGACCAAATCCATTACACTCATGTTGGGCTTGATCTCATAGCGGCCGGCTTTTATCTTTTCCACCTGCAGTTGATCGCTGACCAGCGAGAACCAATATCCCGATGCTAAGAAGCCTTCCTGCTTCAGTTGGGTCGATAGTTGTTCGCATGAGATAGGCTCGGCAATGTATAGATATTTCTTTTCAGACAAGGTAACAGCTGGCCCCCAGAGTTGATAGGCAATCCAAGCAGCCAATAGGAGTACCACTAAGACCAGCCAGCGTAGTATACGAAATATTAGCATTGCTATATCAAGTTAATAAAAAACCCCACGGCATCGCGGGGTTTCACAAGTCATTAGTAGAAATTATTTTATCGACCAGGGGTGGCTGGAGCGGGTAGGGTAGTAGCGGGTGCTGTATTAGCGCCACCAGTAGCGGGGGCGGTATTGGTAGAGCTGGCTGGTGCCGGATTAGGGGCTTTGACAGGGGTATTATAAGGAATAAATAAGATAGATAGCAGACAAAGCAAGGCAACAAACCCACCAAATACCCATGTGCCTTTTTCTAGTACATCTGTGGTCTGCTTTACTCCCATAAATTGATTACTGAAACCACCGATAGAGCCAGTAAGACCGCCGCCTTTAGGGTTTTGTACGAGCACAAAAAAGCCAAGCACTACGGCCGATATCACTAATAAGATTACGAATAGAGCTGTCATAAAGAGAAGGATTTACTTATTGTAAAGCACTGATTTTGGATGCAAAATAAGCACTTTTAGAGGGCTCGAGCAAACTTAATTTCTGGTAGATCTCCCTGGCCTTGGCAAGATTTCCTTGCTTGACCCATACGGCTGCCATGGCCTCGGTATATACTTCTTCGTTGGTCAGCGAGTTACCGGCCATTTGTTCAACTTTTCTTTCTTCCTTAGGATCGATCGATTTTCCAAGATCGGCCAGTGGAAGACGCTTCATTACTTTTATCCAGTCCGTAAAGCTCTTTAGCTGTTGACCAAACTTATCATTGGGATTTTCATCGGGTTTAAATTGAATTCCCTGCGAGGCGAAATAGTCGACAGTGTAATAGGGCTCAAATAATAGTTCTTTCTCGCTGGGTGCGACGGGCTGGGTAGCCGCCCGTGGTGAAGGGGTAGGATTCGTAGCGACCGCGATCGGTGGTGATAGCAAGAACGATGCCCACTGCATATCCGAAAAATAACCGGCCGATCGAGCCCATTCTGTTTTCCATTGGGGATCTCTTTCTTCTTGCATTTTTTTTACGACCAGCAACCTGGCGGCAGTCATCCAGGGGTAGGTTAAAACCAATTTCTTTAGTTCTTGCAGGCTTACCTCTCCTAAGCGAGGTTTTCCTAGCAGTGTTTGGGTGAGTAGATCGATGCGTTTATTCATGGCGGTCCTTACCAGTTCGAAAATAGTTTATTGAAAATGTCGTCTGTCAGTGTCCGGGTCATTTCGTCTCCCAAGCTGGCTTCGGCGGCCTGAAAACTGAGTGTCCCCTTAAACTCAAAACTTCTGCTGACTTCGTAGCGTCTGGTATCGTTTGCTGTTCGGTCGAACAATACAATTTGAACACCAACGGTCAGGCGGTTATTCGAAGCTTGTTGACCTGAAATGGCCGAGGTGCTAAAGTTATATTGTGTAATGGTAGCGGTTATTTCCCAATCCGCGTTGTCACGATTGGTTTGTGTAAGCCGGGTTTGCGCAATAATTTTTTGACGCAATTTATCGGTCAGCCGGGGGCTCAACTGTGGGTTGACATACGAAGCTTTGTTCTCGATAAAATTGACCTTGATGGTTTTGATGCTATCGGGTACCGAGGCATCGGTAAATCGATACACGCCACAGCTGGTTAGGGATAGGGTAGATAGTCCTGCCAACAGAACGATCGATAGTAATATGATAAGTTTTAGTTTCATTCCTCTATATCGTATTCTTTAAGCTTGCGATAAAGGGTTCGTTCGCTAATGCCCAAGTCTAATGCCGCATCTTTTCGTTTGCTCTTGTGTTTTTTGAGGGCTTTGATGATCAGCTCTTTTTCTTTATCGATTATGTTTAAACTTTCTTCAACCTCTTCATGCTCTTGAATTCCCGGGTTGGCGCGCGTATAGCCAGTATGGATAACGGGTACAGGCGATACAGCGGTAGTCATCGAAGCAGGTACAGGGTTTGATGTGCCCGGTAAAAGCTCTGTCGTGGCAGGCCCTCTCCATTCTTGAAGTTGGTTTACAAATTGAGGATGATGTGCAGCCAATTCTGGATTTTGCAATAGATCAACGAACATTCTTTTTAGTTCCGTAACATCCTTTTTCATGTCAAAGAATAGCTTGTACAAGATCTCTCTTTCGTTGGCGAATTCAGTGCCTCCGCTAGCAGGAGCAGCTTGTAATACAGGTAACCTGTTTTTGGGATACGGTTGTAAAAATTTACTGAGCGCCTCGGCCGTGATGGTCTTATCCGGGGAGAGAACAGAGATCTGCTCGGCGATATTTTTCAGTTCCCGCACATTGCCAGGCCAGGGATAATTGATCAGCAGTTGTATGGCTTCCTCATTAAGCTGTACGGAGGGTACCTTATACTTATTAGCAAAGTCGGCTGCAAATTTTCTGAACAGTAAATGGATGTCCTCAGCTCTGTCTTGCAACGAGGGGACCCGAATAGGAACGGTACTCAGTCGATAATATAGGTCCTCTCTGAATTTTCCGTTTTGAACTTGTTGTAGCAGATCGCGGTTTGTGGCTGCGACTACCCGAACATCTGTCTTTTGAACCTTCGAAGAACCTACTCGTATATATTCGCCGGTCTCCAGTACGCGCAGCAAACGCGCTTGCGTGCCCAATGGTAATTCTCCGATCTCATCCAAAAAGATCGTACCACCGTTTACAGTTTCAAAATACCCTTTACGAGCGTCTACTGCTCCGGTAAAGGATCCCTTTTCGTGACCAAATAGTTCTGAATCGATGGTTCCCTCGGGTATGGCTCCACAGTTGACAGCGATAAAGGGATTGTGTTTGCGGGCAGAGAGGGTGTGAATGATCTGCGAGAATACTTCCTTGCCCACACCGCTTTCTCCATTGATCAAAACGGTCAGGTCAGTGGCCGCCACTTGAGAGGCTACCTGTAACGCATAGTTGAGGGCAGGGGAATTGCCGATGATCGAAAAGCGATTTTTAATACTTTGAATTTCCATGAGATTGATTAATGGACTATTTCACCGCGAAAGGTAGCCTGCGAGCATTCTATCACCTTAACCTGCACATAGGTTCCTTTTTTCTGCTGCGGGTCATTAGATTTGGGAAACACGATCATTTTATTTTCACTATTTCTTCCTTTCCATTCTCGCTCGTTTTTTTTGCTGTCCCCCTCGATCAGTACGGTAAAGGTCTTCCCCAGATCTCGCTGATTACTTGCTAACGAAAGCTGATTTTGTTTCTCGACGATCTCTTGTAATCTTCTCCGCTTGATCGCATCGGGTACATCGTCTTGGTACCGTCGCGCAGCCAAGGTGCCGGGTCGCTCACTATAGAAAAACATATAGCTGTAATCGAAACCACTGTAGTCCATTACCTTAAGGGTGTCTTGGTGATCCTCTTCTGTTTCGGTACAGAATCCGGCAATGATATCGGCACTAAGTCCGCAACCAGGCAGTAGGGTCTTGATGCGATCGACTTTAGCCATGTACCACTCTTTGGTGTAGGTGCGGTTCATGAGTTGAAGGATACGGGTAGAACCACTCTGGAGCGGAAGATGAATGTACTTGCAGATATTTTCGTACCGCTGCATGGTATACAGTACTTCGTCTGTTATGTCTTTTGGATGGGAGGTAGAAAAACGGATCCGCAGCAACGGGGAGATTTGCGCTACTTTCTCAAGCAGCATGGCAAAGGTCACAGGCTTGGGCTCCTGGCCATTTGTGCTATTGGGCACAAAGTAATAGGAGTCCACGTTTTGTCCCAATAACGTTACCTCTCGATATCCTTCTTCAAAAAGTGAAATACATTCATCGAGTATGCTTTGATCGTCACGGCTTCGCTCTCTTCCCCTGGTAAAGGGGACCACGCAAAAAGAGCACATATTATTACAGCCTCGCATAATGCTCACATAGGCGCTGATGCCATTGCTGTCCAAACGAACCGGCGCAATATCGGCATAGGTCTCTTCGCGACTCAGTAATACGTTAACGGCTTTTTGTCCCCCGGCCGCTTCATTGACCAAGGCCGGCAGCGAGCGGTAGGCATCGGGCCCCACCACGATATCAACCAACTTTTCTTCTTCGAGGAATTTTGATTTGAGGCGCTCGGCCATACACCCCAGTACTCCGATCAGTAACTTTCTATTTCGCTTTTTCAGTTTTTTGAACTCAGTTAGCCTTTTTCTGACGGTCTGTTCAGCCTTTTCCCGGATGGAACAGGTGTTCACAAAGATCAGATCGGCCTCTTCGATATTTCGTGTAGCCCCAAAACCCTCTTTATTCAAGATCGAAGCCACGACTTCGCTATCGGCAAAATTCATCTGACAGCCATAGCTTTCGATATAGAAGCTTTTTGTGTACGTCCTTGCATCGGTAAGGGAGGGGCCGAAAGCCTCACCTTGCCGGGTTTCGTCATGTGTTTTATCAATGAGCAGTGACTCCATCAAGCCAATCAAATTTGGGAGGACAAATATACCACTATCTGATCGATTCTGACAGGATGTCACATGGGTTTAACAGGTTGGTCATTGCAAAGCGTATATTTGAAATAAATTACCTGATTTGATCCGGGTTTTCTTGATAGTTTTCTTTTTATATGCATTGAAATTTAATGTATTAGGTCAGCATAAAGCTCCGCTGGGTATGCTGGAGGGGCAGGTGCGGTCCGAACAGGGAAAGCCATTGCAGTCCGCCTCTGTATCCCTAAGGTCTTTAAAAGACAGTGCAGTTTCCTATACGGCTATAACCGATAAAGAGGGAGATTTTCAGATTCATTCTGTGGCGCCAGGGTATCATATTCTTTGCATCAGTTACACAGGGTATCGGACTTTTTGTATGGATAGCCTTTGGTTTCGAACCGAAAAATTAAATTCTAATATCAGTGATATTGTATTGAAAAACAGCACTTCAAGCAATTTGCAAGAAGTGGTTGTTTTTGCTGAAAAGCCCTTTTTAGAATCCCGGGATGGAAATCTGACCATGAATGTATCGGCATCGGCCGCCGCGGCGGGCTCATCTGCTGCAGAGTTGCTTACCCAAGTTCCGTTGGTGACCCGAGACCCGGATGGAAAGATCTCGCTACGGGGTAAGGAGCCTCGCATTTTGATTGATGACAAGCCGGTAGAGCTCAATTTGCAGCAATTACAAGACTTATTGGAATCGATGCCGGGTAGCGCAATTGAAAAAATTGAGGTGATGACCCAGCCCCCGCCACAATATGCCAACGAGCAAGGGGGCGTAATCAATATTGTTACCAAGAAGGGAAGGGTTGGAAAATCGGGTCGACTTTCAATGGCCTTGGGTACCCGTGGAGAGCGAAACGTCAACGCCAATTTCTCGTATCGAAAAAACAAATTGGCGTTAACTGTTACGGCAGGCTACAGCGACAATCAATTTACTGGAGAGGGTTCATCCTTTCGACAGAACAATTATACTGATAGCAGTAATTATCTCTCGATCGGTAACCAGAACAGCAATCGCTCGAAGCGTCCACTGGCTCGCTTGTCGCTCGATTATGACCTAAATCGTCGATCTGGTTTTTCGCTAACGCTACAGCACAATGCCCAGCGAGCGGATAATGAGGCCACGACTCGCTTTACAAACCTCAATCGTTTTCAGTTGGTCAGTCGACTCAGCGACCGAACCGTTACGGGAACCAACGAGGGTAGTACTCCCTCGGCCACCCTTAGCTATCAATACAAGCCCAAACCGGGTGAAACACTCAAGTTGGTTTTCAACTTCTCTACATCTATTACTGAAAATGACAGGACCTTCTATCAGCGGTATTATTACCCCAACGCCCAATTTACCGGTGTCGATTCGTTGCAACAACAATTCATTGATCAATCTATTAATACGTATAGTCTGCGCCTGTCTTATGATAAGATGCTGACCAATAAAAAAACCTTTTTGTCGGTGGGCAGTTTTTACCAGCATGGGGCCCATCATGTACTCAATACGGCGAGCTATAAGAAAAGGCCCGAACAGATCATGCTACCGATACCCGGCCTCAGCAATGATCTTTGGTTTTACCAAGAGGTTGGTAATTGGAGAGGATCTTTGCGACAACTGGTCGGTAAAGAAGTCAGCTTTACCGTAGGAGTATCTTTGGAGCCTACCTTAATTTATTTTGACCTGTTGACCGAGAGTAAAAAGGTGCGCAATCGCTATGTGTCCTGGTTGCCGTTTGCCAATTTTAATAAGCGCTGGAAAGATGAGCTATCCTTGACCTTGTCGTATCGCCGCACGATCAACCGGCCTGGTATGGGGCAATTGAATCCGACCATCGATTTCTCCGATCCCTATAACGTGCGTTTTGGCAATCCATTTTTGGAGGCTTCGATGGCTGATCAATTCGATGCGATCCTGAGCCGGACTCGTCGTACCTATTTTGTGAACCTGAGTATCGGGTATAACAATATCTCAGCCATTTTTAGTCCTGTACGCACCTTGTTAGAAGGGGGCAAGACCCAAGTTACCTGGGAAAATATCAGTGGTAGAAAAGAAATGGAGATCAGCACGTGGAATGGGATCACGATCTCTTCTCGGTTAAAGCTTACGGCAAATGCCAATCTGACCTTACAACGCTACAGCCCCTATGATATTAGTGTTCGCAAATTCAGAAATGGGGCCTCTTTTTCCGCCTCTACCGGGTATACCTTTACTGCAAGCGATAAATGGAACACCAATGGTAATCTAAATGTAAATCGTTTTGCCAGCCCGCAAGGATTTGCCAATTGGACAGCGGCCATACAAGCGTCTGTGCAACGCAAACTTTTTAGTAAGAAATTATTGATAACCGCTACCCTGATTGACCCCCTGATCAATCAACAACGGAAGAGCTTTACATACGGGCCTAATTTTTCGCTGGAGAGTTTTACCCTTACGCGTACTCAAAATTATCGGCTTACCATCGCGTATCTGCTCAGCGGAAAGAAAGCTTTAGGAGGGCGTTAGTTTTTTGGAAAGCCAACTTTTCGAGACGGGTATGATCCAGCTTTCTTCCAGCGCGGTCTTGGTCGCTACCGTGTTGTTGAAGTAAAGGGTATCGGATTTTATGAATCCGTTCGCAATGGCATAATCTATTTGTGAAAGGGGTAAGCGCTCGATCTTGTTATTGACCACAAAGGCCAACTGGGTTCGGTCCAGTAGCGGGGTCGAATATTCTTTTTCTATTTCTTTGATAAGGGCTACCGAGCTGTCCGTACTACAACCACTCACTTGGGACTTGGATTCGTCGGCCAGTAAGATAATGAACTGGCCAAAGAATAAAAATCCTTTTCCTTTCACGGTTTGACCATGGGATTGCCATTGTGTGGTAAATCGATCGATACGCTGTTCGATTGCCAGGGCTTCCGCAATGGAGAAAAGTCTGGTAGATTGATAGATCCAAACACGAGACGTATCGGCAAAGTCAGCAGGTAGTAAGTGTGTGTACGCTAAATTCATGGTGGATCATTTTCTTCGAAAATGTACTCATTTGCCGAGTTGGGTGGCGATCAGCTCTGCTACATCCAGCACGGAGACTTGGTCTTCTTTTTCGGCTAATTTTACGCCATCGCTTAACATCGTATTACAAAAGGGACAGGCTGCCGCAATGATAGTAGCGCCGGTAGCCAGTGCTTCTTGGCTTCTCTCGGTATTGATACGAGTGTCTCCTTTTTCTTCTTCTTTGAACATTTGTGCTCCGCCGGCACCACAGCAAAGACCATTAGTTCGACAGCGTTTCATCTCTACCAGATCGGCATCGAGCCATTCTAGAATTTCGCGAGGCGCCTCATAGATGCCATTGGCTCTTCCCAGGTAGCAGCTATCGTGATAAACGATCTTTTTACCGGTAAAGGAACCGCCGCCCTGCAGTTTGATGCGTCCTTCGTTGATCAGTTGTTGCAAAAGGGTAGTGTGGTGTATTACTTCGTAGTCTCCTCCCAGTTCAGGGTATTCATTCTTGAGCGTATTGAAGCAATGCGGGCAGGTTGTAACGATCTTTTTGATGCCATATCCATTCAGCACTTGGATATTCTGATAGGCCATCATCTGAAACAAGAATTCATTACCCGCTCTGCGTGCCGGATCGCCTGTACAACATTCTTCTTTTCCTAAAATGGCATAGTTGATCTGTACCTGATCGAGGATCTGTGCAAAGGCCTTGGTTACGCGTTGCGCTCGCTGGTCGAAGCTGCCGGCACAACCCACCCAAAATAAGATCTCGGGAGTTTTTCCCTGGGCAACTAGCTCTGCGACCGTAGGTACATGCATGTTCGGTGATTTAGGGGATAAAATTACGGCTTTATAGGGCATGGTTCAAATTGGGCATGGCAGATTTGCACGTACTTTTGCTAACGCCTGCATGAGAAAATTTTACCACTTATTGACCCGTTGGGAGCAATGGAACTTTTTTGTTCTTTACTTTCCACTCCTGCCTGTCTGGTGTTGGTATTGTATCAGAAGTCGTTCTGTTTGGTTTTTTTCTTCTTCTAACCCGACCATCACCTTTGGAGGATTCGAGGGAGAAGGTAAAAGAGAAATGTACGATCAACTGCCCAATACGTATTATCCTAAGACATTTTATATAGAGCCTTTCTCGCCGGCCGAGACCGTCCAACGTAGTATGCAAGAGGCAGGATTTACTCCTCCCTTTATCGTTAAGCCCGATGTTGGGATGAAGGGTATCTTATTTCGCAAAATTGATAATTGGCAAGACTGGGGGCTCTATCACCAGCGTATGCCGGTCACCTACATGGCTCAGGAATTAGTGGAGCTTCCGGTAGAGCTTAGTGTCTTTTATTATCGACACCCTGGCGCTAAAAGGGGTACTATCTCGGGATGTATCGAAAAGGAGCTTTTACAGGTCAAGGGAAATGGTCGTGCTACCTTATTGGAACTGATAGCGCAACACCCCAGGGCTTCTTTGCGCAAAGAGGAGATGAAGCATCGCCACCATGATCGTTTGGATTGGGTAGTGCCGAATGAAGACATCTTTTATTTGTCCTATGCCGGCAATCATAATCGCGGGGCTCGATTTATCGATCTGATGCATCAAGTCGATGATACCCTGCTGGCTTTTTTTGATTCGCTGAGCCACCAGACTTCGTTTTACTATGGTCGCTACGATATTAAGTGCGCCTCGTTGCAGGCGCTTAAAGAGGGGCATTCATTCTCTATTTTAGAATTCAATGGATGTGGGGCGGAGCCCAATCATATATACGATGCAGGATTAACGGTGTGGCAAGCTTATCGTGTCCTTTTAAGGCATTGGAGGGTTTTATTTACGATCAGTGCCTACAATCATCGACAAGGTCATCGGTATTGGTCTTTCAAGAGAGGCTGGTCGTATCTGAAAGAGGCTCGCCGTCATTTTGCCCATTTGGAGAAAATTGACTGATCTGCTTTTAATTTTATAGTATGAACATGGCACGTGTTTTCTTTGTGGGGCTACTGGTAAGTTTTCTAGGATCGCTTCCGTTGGGTACGCTCAATATTGCGGCCATGCAGATCGCTATCGGGCAGGGCATACAATCGGCCATGTTATTCTCCCTGGGGTCATTATTAGCCGAGATGATCTATGTTCGACTTTCGTTGGTTGCAATGGACTGGGTGCGTAAGCAAAGGCTTTTGCTTAAACTACTGGATTGGCTAACGGTCTTGGTTGTAGTGGCCTTGGCCTGCTCTAGCTTTTACACAGCCATGCAAACAAAACCGGCCCCCAATCCCGTATTGGAGGTGGCGCTTCCAAAGCTAGTGTTGGGTTTTGTAATGAGCGCACTCAATCCTGTGCAAATTCCCTTCTGGTTTGGTTGGAGCGCTGTTTTATTTTCTCGAAAAGTATTATTGCCCGAATCGAAGCAGTATTATCTGTACATAGCGGGTATTGGATTCGGTACCTTCTTGGGAAACTGCATCTTTATTTTCGGAGGACAATATGTGGCACAACGTATTGAGAACAATCAACAAATGCTCAATTGGATCATTGGTGGTGTTTTTGTCTTTACGGCCTTTCTACAACTCTATAAGATAGTGCGGCATAAAGACACCTTGCACCAAATTGAAGAAAAAGTAACGGAGACCTCAAACTGAACGGGTCCATTCGTCGCGATCATCGGGACTGAATTTCCAAGGGGCAAAATTATTTTCAACATTGCTGAATAAGGCCGCCCACTCGGCTGGTGTGCGGCTTTCTTCCATCACCAGGTTTCTGCGCAGCTGTAAGATAATATCCAGTGGGTTGATGCTGACCGGACAAGCCTCCACACAGGCGTTACAGGTGGTGCAGGCCATTAATTCTTCTGTGCTAATATAGGTGTGCAGTAAAGATTTTTCATCTCCATTCCAATCGCTCTTTTTGTCCAGTTGACAACCAACTTCTTCGAGACGATCCCTTGTGTCCATCATGATCTTTCGGGGCGAAAGCAGTTTGCCGGTTTGACGAGCCGGACAAGCGGCCGAACATCTTCCGCATTCCGTACAACTGTAGGCATCCATCAAATTTTTCCAGCTAAGGTCCATCACATCGCGGGCTCCGAAGCGAAGTGGGGCGGGGGCGGCATCGGTGGGGGCCAGCTCGGGCTGCATGGCATATAGGACCTCTTGTTGTATAGAGGGCATATTGTCCATCTTTCCGGCGGGTTGTAATTTGGAGTAATATGTATTGGGAAAGGCCAACACAATATGCAAGTGTTTTGAATAGGGTAGATAATTTAGAAAAGCAAGGATCCCGACTATATGAAGCCACCAGCTGGTTCGCTCTGTGATCAGGAGCGATTGATCGGAAAAAGAGCCCAGTATTCCGTGCAGCCAAGAAGAGATCAAAAAATTTCCCGTGGGATGGTCAGCGTAGTGACCCACGGCCCGTTGTTGCAAAAGGGTATCACTGGCATTCATCAACAGAAAAAGACCCATTAGCACGATCTCGGTCACTAAGATCAGATTAGCGTCGGTACGAGGCCATCCATCCAGCTCCTTGCTCTTGAATCGCTTAATGTAAAGTACGTTTCGTCGGATCAAGAAGATTACACAGGCTACTAATACCAATAAAGCCAATATTTCGAAGCAGTTTATCAAGTAAGGATACAGCGAGGGAATGAGCGGGTATAAAATACGGTGCTCGCCGCTAAGACCATCGATTATGATCTCGATGATCTCTATATTGATGATGACGAATCCAACATAGACAAATCCGTGGAGGATCGCTACCAAGGGATTGTTGAACATCTTTTTTTGACCAAATGCCAGCAATAACATGTTCTTGAATCGTTTTGCAGGCTGATCATCGATCTTTTCTTTTCTTCCTAGTAAGATATTACGCCGTATGGCAGACACCTTTTTGCTGAACAACACAAGGGCTATAAGACTAAGTAGGGCAAAAACAAGTGGTTCTAACCATCCCATGGGTATAAATTAGGATACGAAATTATGATAAATACATTCAGAAATAGACGGGATGAACCTTCCATTTTCCCTTTGTGAACGAAAGCGTGGGGGCCGGAAACTTAAAAGCGTTCAAAAAGGTGAACAGTACTTTTAATCCCTTTTTGTTAGTCTTGATCTGGCTCCAGTCAATATCGGGAGAGAGGTACCATTGCCGGTTACGGGCAATATTCATTCTGTCAAATGTAATTACCCCGTTGGCATCGCTGGCCCGGTTTTCTTTTCCGCCAAAAAGTCCCTCGGATCCATAGCCTACCGATATGGCCAACCACCGAGGGAGACTCCGGTCCTTTAAGAAAGGAGCTAGCCGAACACTGGCCCAATACGTTTGCCCGTTATAGTCTTTTAACATCCGCTCACTCCAACCGTTGCCAAAAAGTTGATCGCTTCGCAAATTCAATTGGGGGTCGGAGTAGTTTTTTCGGTGAAAAGAGAATTTTAGGTGAATCCGTTGCTCTTCCCAACCAAGCTCCTGAGCAATATATACTCCGCTGCCGAGCAGGTTGGTGCCAAAGTCGGACCAGCTCCAGCCCCACTCGGCACTATATCCATCTAAGATCTCGATGGCGGTTTGATAAACCGCCCCGCTTAACCCTCCGACCCACACACGGGTTTTTTTGTTCATGCTGGCCCATTTCCAGAGCTCGGTGCTGGCACTGCTTTGAATATAGGCACTGTATAAATGCCCTGCCTTATCCATTTGATTCCACTCTGGCAGATCGTTAAAGGTGTGAAAGGAAGAGCGAGGATAGTTCAAATACCAGGAACGGTACAGGGCCACCATGGTGCCGCCGTACCCGGCAACATTGGCGGCCGCGACAAACGTTTTTCTGTTGGCATAGGTTTTATGTAGCTGGGCGCTGTCTTGTGCAACAGCGGCAACTTCTTGTAGCAATAAAAAAAAACCTATCAATAAATATCGTTGCATTGATGGCAAAGCTACAGGTAAGCCGCCAACCAACGAGCGCACAAAATGTGATAACTTTACTGCTCGAAAAATATATCAGATGAATGAGGCTATTGCAAAAAGAGTAATGTCGTGGCTAAGGGGCTCCATCGATGAGGCCTCCAAAGAGGAGATCAAGCGGCTGCAAACACAAGATCCGGCCGCCTTGGCCGATGCCTTTTATCGCGATCTGGAATTTGGTACCGGTGGTCTACGCGGCGTGATGGGGGTGGGCACCAATCGTATGAACAAGTACACCGTAGGGATGGCCACACAGGGGTTCTCTAATTATTTAAAGGCTTGTTTTCCCGAAGGGGTTTCGGTTGCCATTGCGCATGATAGTCGAAATAATAGTCGGTTTTTTGCAGAGACGACGGCCCATGTTTTTGCCGCCAATGGAATCAGGGTCTTTCTATTTGAATCGTTGCGCCCAACACCAGAGCTCTCTTTTGCTATTCGCAAGCTGGGCTGTAAGGGCGGGGTGGTGTGCACGGCCTCGCATAACCCGAAAGAATATAATGGATATAAGGCCTACTGGGATGACGGCTCACAATTGGTCTCTCCACACGACAAGAATGTGATCGCCGAGGTAGAAAAAATTCAGTCGATCGAGGAAGTTCGTTGGTCTGGGGGTGATGCACTGATCAACACGCTCGGAAAAGAGATGGACGAAGCCTACATTGAGATGGTAGCCGGATTAAGTATTTATCCTGAAGTGATCCGTTCCCAAAAAGACCTTAAGATCGTCTATACACCCATACACGGTACCGGCATTACCCTGGTACCGGCGGTACTGCGTCGCTTCGGTTTTGAAGACATACAGATAGTACAAGAGCAAGCGATACCCGACGGAAATTTTCCGACCGTGGCCTATCCGAATCCTGAAGAGAGCGAGGCTATGCACTATGGGCTTCGACTGGCCCAACAGATGGATGCCGATATTTTGTGCGGTACTGACCCCGATGCCGACCGGTTGGCGATCGGTGTAAAAAATGATCAGGGCGAATGGGTATTGATGAATGGTAACCAGACTGCGGTGCTGGCCTTCAATTACCTGTTGGAGGCCCGCAGGGAAAAAGGAATTGATTCGCCCAATGATATGGTCGTTACCACTATAGTGACCACACCTATGATCGATGCCATTGCAAAACAATATGGGGTCAATTATTACCGGGTGCTTACCGGATTCAAATGGATCGCCGATTTGATCAGACAAAAAGAGTCCAATGAAAAGTATGTGATTGGCGGCGAAGAGAGTTTTGGTCTTATGATCGGAGACCAGGTGCGCGATAAAGATGGCGTAAGCGCCGTGGCCTTACTCTGCGAAATGGCCGCTTACGAGAAGCAAAAGGGCCGCTCGCTTTATCAAAAGATGATCGATCTGTACGTTCAATATGGTTGCTACCAAGAATACTTACTTTCCATTACCAAAAAGGGGATGGACGGTCAGCAGCAGATCGCCGACATGATGGAGCGTTTTCGTCAAAACCCTCCTGTTAGTATCAACGGCGTGTCGGTGATTTCGGTTCTTGATTTTGCATCGGGGATACAGCAAAATTTGCCCTCCGGTACCTCCTCCGTTATTGATCTGCCGCGTTCCAATGTGCTCCAATTCGTATTAAGTGATAAGACTATCATATCGGCGCGTCCGAGCGGCACTGAGCCCAAGATCAAGTTTTACGTAAGCGTCCACGCGTCACTTTCCAAGGCTGGCGATTACGACAAGGTTGCCTCTTTATTAAACGATCGGATAAAAGGCATTGTTGCCGATTTGAATCTATGAGGCCCACCATCGATACCTACCGTCACCAGGGGCTTAGAAAAAAACTGGTCGATTCCCTTCGGACAAAAGGGATCAATGATGAAGCGGTATTAACTGCCCTTGGAGCCGTGCCGCGCCATTTTTTCTTGGACTCCGCATTTGATGAGATCGCATACGAGGATCGGGCTTTTCCGATCGGGCAAGGACAGACCATCTCTCATCCCTATACGGTCGCTTACCAAACACAGCTATTGGGGGCCGGACGTTTTCTTAAGGTGCTCGAGGTAGGGACAGGTAGTGCCTACCAAGCCGTTGTGTTGGCGCGATTAGGCGCTCAGGTGTACACGATCGAAAGACAAAAGACACTCTTTGATGGCAATCGTGGATTTACGTGGTTACAGGAGCAGCCGGGTATCAAGTTTTTTTATGGTGATGGTTTTGCCGGTTTGCCTACCTATGCGCCATTCGATAGGATCCTCATTACGGCGGCCGCTCCCTCGGTTCCGGATAAATTATTGGAGCAACTTCGTCCGGGCGGTTGGATGGTGGTGCCGGTAGGAGAGAGCGAGGTGCAGCAGATGAAGAAAATAGTCCGGTTAACAGAGGGAGGCTTTGCCGAAGAGGTATATGATAGTTTTTCTTTTGTTCCCATGCTTAGCGGAAAAAAAGCCGATTGATAACATTCCTATCTTTGGTATCTAAATGATCGGCCATGCGTCTTGTCCCCTTCTTGCGTAGCGCAACGGTAACGACCGCATTAGTGGTCGTATTAAATAAACCATTTGGAAAGGTTCCCGCCCTTGGAAAATTCTTTAGTCCTCACATCGGTTTCTGGCAAAATGCGGAACCTTTTGATGCGGTTCCGTCAGCGAGCCTTCAGTTTCCCTCGCTAAAGGGAGCCACCTCTGTTTATTTTGATGAGCGCTTGGTACCCCATGTATTCGCACAGTACGACGAGGATCTTTATTTCGTACAAGGATATTTGCATGCTAAGTTTCGTCTTTTTCAAATAGACTTACAAACCCGCGCGGCCGCGGGTCGTGCCAGTGAATTGGCGGGTCCCAAGGCAATCAATTTCGATAAGGAACAGCGCCGTCTGGGGATGGTCTTTGCCGCTGAAAATGCTTTACGCGAAATTGAAAAAGATCCATTGTCTCGATCTTTGTTCGATGCCTACACATCGGGAGTCAATGCCTATATCGATCAACTGACCGAAGCCGAACTTCCAATTGAGTATAAGTTGATGCAAGCGACTCCTGAGCGATGGAGTAACCTGCGTACTGCCCTTTTATTAAAAATGATGGCCAAGATGCTGTCTTCTGGTACTGAAAACGATCTGGCGGGCACCAACGCAAAGTCAATCTTTTTACCTGATCAATTAAAGCAATTGTATCCGCAAGTGCCCGACTCATTGCTTCCCATCGTACCCTCAGCCACCGCATTTGCCCGACCTGGTATCGTGCCGGTAGCACCTACCTCGGCCGACTCGCTTTATTTTAGTCATCGAGATACAGTAGAAGCGCATTCTCATTATCAGCCCGATCCGGATAATGGAAGTAACAACTGGGTGGTAGCGGGTATCAAAACCAAAAGCGGGGCCCCTATATTGGCCAATGATCCGCATCTGGAACTCTCCCTGCCCTCTATCTGGTACGAGATGCAATTGACCACGCCCACTAGTAATGTCTATGGTGTTTCCTTGCCGGGATCTCCCATGGTGGTTATCGGGTTTAACGACAGCATTGCCTGGGGTGTTACGAACTCGCAGCGCGATGTAAAGGATTATTACGAGATCCGTTTCAAGGACGAGAGTCGAAAAGAATATTTCTATAACGGTAAGTGGGAGCCCACCCGGTTTCGTATAGAGGAGATCAAGGTAAAGGATAGCACAACCGTGTATGATACGGTGGCCTACACCGTTTTTGGACCGGTCATGTTCGATCAACAATTCTCCAATGGATATACCAAGCAGATGAATCTTGCTGTTCGCTGGGCCGCCCATGACCCCAGCAACGAGGGCATGACCTTTTACAAGTTGAACCGGGCTCGTAATTATGCCGATTATGTAGAGGCTATTCGGACCTTTCAGTGTCCCGGTCAAAATTTTGTGTTCGCCTCCAAAACCGGCGATATAGCCATTTGGCAACAAGGCCGGTTTCCGGCTCGCTGGCCTGGTCAGGGGCTTTATGTAATGCCGGGGTGGGACAGCAGTTATGCATGGCAGGGATTTATTCCACAAGAAGAAAATCCACATAGTCTCAATCCCGAAAGAGGATTCTTGCAAAGCGCTAACCAGCGAGCGGCTGACAGTACCTATCCTTATTTTATTCCCGGGTCCTATATAACGGCCAGAGGTGTTCGTATCGATAAGCAATTGGCTGGCATGAACCAGATTACACCGCAAGACATGATGGCTTTGCACCAAGATTATTTCAACACATCGGCAGAAGATCTCAGACCTGTCTTGCTTAAAAATATTCGTATCGATCAACTGACAGGCAACGAAAAAGTTTATCTCGACGCCTTTACCAACTGGGACTTGCTGGCCACTCCCAATAGCATTGGCCAAACAGTCTTTCAATGTTTTTGGGATTCGGTTCAATCGGCTATTTGGAAAGATGAGTTGACGCGAACAGATCCGATGGCCCCTTGGCCCACGGAGCAAAGCACCCTGGAATTACTGGTCAGAGATTCGGCCTTATCATTTGCAGATGATGTTCGTACCCCCGTTATCGAGTCCTTGTCTGATCAAATAACCCTTGCCTTTAAAAGAGCCTGTCAGGTTCTCGATGCAGAGAAGGCAGCGGGTAAGTTGGAATGGTCAAAGCATATGAATCCATCGGTCTATCATCTCTTAAAAGACGCATTACCTGCCTTTGCCCACAAAGGGATGAAGGTGGGAGGCTATGGCAACATAGTCAATGCGATCAAACATAGCCATGGCCCCAGCTGGCGAATGATCGTACACTTGTCGGAGAAGACCGAGGCCTGGGGCGTATATCCCGGAGGACAAAGTGGTAATCCGGGTAGCCGCTTTTATGATGATTATATTTCTGTATGGGAGAAAGGTACATATCATCCCCTTTGGTTGATGCGCGCCGAGGAGAAGGATGATGCCCGGATCAAAGGGGTCATTGAATTTAAAAAATCCTAAAACCGACTACCTATGAAATTTGCTGTTGCTCTTCTACTTACATTCTTGACCGGGTTGGCAATGGGAATGACATCGCTGATCCCTTGGTGGGGATTCGTGGTCGCCGCCGCCCTGGTAGGAGCGATCGTTCGCCAAACTGCCGCCAAGTCTTTTTCCGCTGGTTTCTTAGGGATGTTTCTGTCTTGGGGGGGATTGGCCTGGTGGATCGATTGGCAAAATAAAAGTTTGCTTTCGCAAAAGATCGCGCACGTGCTTCCTCTCGGTGGTTCAGCTGCGGCACTCATTTTTATTACTGGGTTGCTGGGGGGATTACTCGCAGGGTTCGCTGCCTTATGCGGGTATTACGCAAGGGCTACCTCCTCCAAATAAAGTTCTACTCGCTGACTAGGTGTCGTATGAAAAAAAATCTTTTTTTCTTTTTTTTATTGACGTTCGCTTCTCTTGCAAGGGCCTCTATAGTGAAAGGATTGGTTGCCGATGCTGAAGGGAAGCCATTGCCCTATGCTTCTATTTTGATCGTGGGAACCACCAAAGGAGCCATTGCCAATAGCCAGGGGCGGTATGAGATTACACTGTCTCCCGGAAAGTACACACTCCTTTGCCAGTATGTTGGGTATGCCCAGCAAAAAATGTCGATCACCGTCCCGCAGGAGGGAGTCGAAATCAATTTCAAGTTGGAACGGCAAGAACTCATTATGCCCGATGTGGTACTTTCCAAAGGGGAGGACCCTGCCTATGGGATCATTCGGAGCACACTGGCCCGCCAACAGGATAATCTCGATCGCACACGTGCCTATACCTGTCAGGTCTACTCCAAAGGGCAGCTCAGGTTACGCGCGTACCCCAAAAAGTTCATGGGAGAGAAAGTAGACTTTGAAGATGGAGATTCCAGCCAGCAAAAGATCATTTATTTATCGGAGACGGTCTCTCGCTTTGCCATCGATGGTCCTTCAAAAAGAAAGGTCGAAGTGATCTCTTCGAAGGTCAGTGGCAGCAGTGATGGATACGGACTGGCCGTACCCGACCAGTATGGTCTTTATCAGAATAATGTGATGATCTCTACACGGGTCAATCCTCGTGGTTTTGTATCCCCGCTGGCTAGCAATGCTCTCTTGTTCTATCGCTATAAACTTATGGGGACCTTTTATGAGAACGGTAAGGCGATCAGCCGCATACAGGTCATACCCAGGCGAAAAGGAGAGCCTCTTTTCAATGGCGAGATCACGATCGTGGAAGACGATTGGCAACTCTACTCGGTCGATTTACAAGTGGTCCGTCAGCAGCAGTTGGAATTGCTCGATACATTACGCCTGGTGCAGTTATATCAGCAAGACAAAAGGGAAGATTGGTTATTGTATAGCCAGGTGCTGTACCCGGCTACCAAAAAATTCGGCTTTGATGCCTACGGTAGTTTCGCGAATATTTATACAGATTACAATACGAGACCCCAATGGGTCCAGAAATTTTTTGACAGGACCCTGCTTCGGTACGCCGATAGTGCCAACAAGCGCGATGCGGCATATTGGGAGTCGATGCGCCCGATTCCATTGATGGACGATGAACAAAAAGATTACGCAAAGAAAGACAGTATTGAGCGTGTACAAAAGGATCCTCGCTATCTCGATTCGCTCAATAAGGTGCGTAATAAATTTACGATCTCAAAGTTGCTTGTTTTTGGCCAGCCCTTATATGCCAAGGGAGAGATCAGCTCTTTATCCCTGAATCCCCTTATTCAACAAATCAATTTCAATCCGGCCGAAGGATGGGTATGGCAACCTGTATTTTCTTTTTTTAGAGATCTCGATACGAGTGGCTCAAGACGTTCCTTACGGGGTGAGGTCGGTTTGCGCTACGGATTTACCAACGAAAAGTTTCATCCCCGCGCCAGTTTCTCTTATTCGTTTGGGTCCAAATTTTCTCGTTCCCTTTCTCTTTCTTTTGGCCGTCAGGTCTTGCAATTCAATAGCCAAAGTCCCATCGATGAGCGCAATAACACCATTTCTTGTTTATTTTATGAGGACAATGTGATCAAGACCTATCTTTCTTCTTTTGCCCGGGTTGGCTTTGCCTCGGGTATCGGGGCAGGCTTTTCCTTTAATACGTCGATGCAATATGCTCATCGAACTCCCATGGACAATGTTTCGGATTTTACGCTGTTTGACAAACCCGCCAAAGCGTATACCCCCAATTATCCTTCCGAGATTTCGAGCGCCAATATTACTCCGCACCAAGTCTTTCTTCTGACGGCAGGATTACGCTGGCAGCCCGGGGCCCGATATATAGAGTTGCCACAGCAAACGATCAATGTGGGGGGTAAGTCTCCTGTTTTTTCACTGCAGCTGACCAAATCCATTAAGGGTATTGCAGGGAGTGACGGTTCATTTTTAAAATGGCGAATGGACATTACCGATCAGCTTAATCTCAAGTTGAAGGGGCTCTTTCGCTACCGGATCGGGTGGGGTGGTTTCATCAATGATAGGCATGTGCAATTACCCGATTATACCCATTTCAATGGAAATAACTGGCAATTCGGTACCAGTAATCTCAACAGCTTTCAATTGTTACCTATCTACCAGCTGAGCAATACGCGCCCTTTGTATGGGTTAGCCCACGCAGAGTATAATTTAAAAGGATTTATTACCAATAAGATTCCCGGTATCAATAAATTGAATCTGTATCTGTTGACCGGCTTGAATACCTGCTATGTTAATCCTGATCTTCGCTATTTCGAATGGTTCGTAGGGGTCGACAATTTGTTCAAGGTATTCAGAGTTGATTATATTTTCTCTTATCTCCCTGGACGCCCCATGCAATCATCACTTCGCTTGGGAGTAACGGGTAATTTGATTCGCTAATCGGCATCTTATTATCTTTGTAATGCTTTAGGATTTTGCCCAACCTGCCATTGGGGTTCAAAGCGAACTAAAATTCACGAGATGTCACCCTTACATAACCGGGTCTCCCGCAAGGAGCTCAAAGAACGTACCGCACAAGACCCCACACCGCGTACTACGGTTTCGTTCTATCATTATTTTTCAATATCCGATCCGGCTGTATGTAGGGATCAATTGTACCGCTTGCTTGAACCCATTGGTGTGTTAGGAAGGATCTATGTGGCCTGTGAGGGGATCAATGCTCAGGTTAGTGTTCCGGCTGATCGACTTTCTGTTTTTAAGGAATTATTGTACGGGGTAGAAGGGCTCCAGGGTATTCGACTCAATATAGCCGTAGATAATAACAGTACATCTTTTTTTGTACTCGATATCAAGGTGCGGGAAAAGATCGTAGCGGATGGCATAGACGATCCCTCTTTCTCTATGCAACGAAAGGGTCGCTATGCGACCGCAGCGCAATTCAATGAAATGGCCAAAGATCCTAATACGATCATCATCGACATGCGTAATTATTACGAATATGAGGTGGGTCATTTTAAAGGAGCCATCGAAGTCCCCTCAGATACCTTTCGACAACAACTTCCCATGGCGGTAGAGATGGTGAAAGAAAAAAAGGAGGCCACCATCCTAATGTATTGCACAGGGGGTATTCGCTGTGAGAAGGCCTCGGCCTTTATGCTACACAATGGCTTCAACAATGTGTTTCATCTCGAAGGTGGAATCATACAGTACGCCCGCCAGGTGCAAGAAAATAAGCTCGAGAATTTATTTATCGGAAAGAATTTTGTGTTTGACGAGCGCTTGTCGGAGCGCATTACCCCTGATATCATCGCCCATTGTCACCAGTGCGGCACTCCCGCCGATACGCACACCAACTGCGCCAATGAAGGCTGTCACTTGCTCTTTATCCAATGTAAGGCCTGTGCTGAGGCGATGCAAGGTTGTTGTACTCCAGCCTGTAGACAAGAGTTATCGCTTCCGCCTGAAGAAAGGAAAGCACGTCGCAAAGGAATCGATAAGGGTCAACATATCTTCAACAAGTCGAGAAATCGCTTATCCTTGTTGTCCTCTAAGGAGCTACCCCCGTCAGCGGACCAATCTGTCTAATGCATCACAGATGTTGTTAACGAGATCCTCTTCTGCTATTGGCGTGGGGACAAAGGGCTGACCAATTACTTTCTCGTATAGCTCAATATATCTTTTTGAGATGGTATCGACCCATTCGTCGCTCATGGGAGGTACCTGTTGTCCTTCCCTTCCCATAAAGTTGTTGGCGATCAACCATTCTCTTACGAACTCTTTGCTGAGTTGAGGTTGTCTTTCTCCTTTTTGTTGCCGCTCTTGGTAGCCCTCTGCAAAAAAATAACGCGAGCTGTCGGGCGTATGTACCTCATCCATCAGATAGATCTTGTTCTCGATGGTGCCGAACTCATACTTGGTGTCGACCAAGATCAATCCTTGCCGTTTAGCAATCTCTTGTCCGCGGGCAAAGAGCTGCAGGGCATATTGTTTTAGTTGCTCCCACTCAGCTGGTTTGGCTAGCCCCTGTTCTAGGATTTCTTTTTCGCTTATGTCCTCGTCGTGCCCCTCGGCGGCCTTGGTACTGGGGGTAATCAAGGGGCTGGTAAAAGCTTCGTTTTCGCGCATCCCATCTGGCAACGGGACACCACAGAGTTCTCGTTTTCCGGAAGCATAAGTCCTCCACGCATGCCCCGTCAAATATCCTCTGACCACCATTTCGATCTTAAAGGGTTTACATCGTTTACCTATAGAGACAGTAGGGGCCGGAGAAGAGACAAGCCAATTGGGGCAAATATCCCGGGTGGCCTCGAGCATGTAGGCAGCGATCTGGTTCAAAACCTGGCCCTTAAAGGGGATGGGGCGGGGTAGGATCACATCGAAGGCCGATATCCTGTCCGAGGCGATCATGACCAGCCAGTCCTCGCCAATACTGTATACATCGCGAACTTTACCCTTGTAATATCCGGTTTGACCTGGAAACGAATAAGAAGACATGCCCCGAAAATAAGGGTTTGAACCCTTTCTGTCCCCATGGTTTTCGGCTAAAAATTAAATTTTTACAGTCTGACCATATATTGTAATTTTCCACTCTCTATTCTAAACCAAAATTCTGAATTATGAGAAAAAGCTACCTCTATTTAGCTTCTTCACTTACGGCCTTACTTTTTGTGTTTTCTGCTTACGCTCAAACAGTTACGATCAAAGGAACTGTTCGCAACAGCGATTCCAAAGAGGCTGTCCCTGCCGTATCGGTTTCTGTAAAAGGAACCTCTCAGGGTACTTATACTAATGCTGACGGAGCTTTTTCGGTCAGTGTTTCAAAATTGCCCGTAGTGCTTGTTTTTTCATCGGTAGGGTATCTCGATAACGAGGTTACTGTATCAGATGCCTCGCAAGCCTTGACGGTCGATTTCAAAGTCAACAATGCCCTGGGTCAAGAAGTGGTGGTAGCGGCTACCCGTACTCCTATGCGTTTGCTTGAGTCTCCGGTAACGGTTGAGCGCCTCAGCAATACGGCCCTTCGCAATGTGGCTGCTCCAAACTTTTATGAGGCGTTAGGTAATCTGAAAGGGGTAGACGTACACACGGCCTCTCTAACTTTCCGTACGGTAACCACCCGTGGATTCGTAAGCAGTGGTAACACCCGCTTGAACCAATTGATGGATGGAATGGATAACCAGGCACCCGGTCTAAACTTCGCCGTGGGAAGCATGGTCGGCCCCTCTGACCTCGATGTGGAAAGTGTAGAGGTGCTTTCTGGAGCTTCTTCTGCACTTTACGGTTCCGGTGGTATGAATGGTACCGTCCTGATCAATACCAAGAACCCCTTTAAATACCAAGGGCTTAGTTATAACATTAAGCAAGGAATGATGCACGTCGATCAAAAGCAACGTACAGCATCTCCTTTCTATGACTGGTCTTTCCGTTGGGCTAAAGCGTATAACAATAAGTTAGCTATCAAGCTGGCCGCCTCTATGGTCAAAGGATCTGACTGGGAAGCCGAAGATTATCGCAATAAAAGCCAGATCGGTATCCTGAGTGCTCTTGCTCCAGGTAATCGTACCAGCAGCCCAGATTTCAATGGGATCAATACCTACGGAGACGAGACGGCTGCTGACATGAATGCCTTCTCTTTCTTTGTGCAACAGTCTACGCGTAGCGGAATTTTAGCTGCTACCGGCGGAGCGCTCGACGTAGTGGCCGCTGCTAATAACTATTTTACCGCGATCGGTAACCCTATGTATCCTTCTAATGCTCAGATCGGAGGATTTCTGGGTTTATTCCCCGCAGCGCTGCAACCCACTATTCAGAATATGATGCCCTTCTACATTGGGCTTCGCAATAACTATTTTAATAGGGCTTCCGTTACTCGTACAGGTTACGAAGAGCAACAACTTGTTGATTACGGTACGCTCAATGTTCGTGTCAACGGGGGTATTCATTATAAGTTTACTGATAACCTCGAATTGTCTTTCAACAGCTACATAGGATTTGGTACGACTGTGTACACCGGTGCTGACCGTTATTCATTACGTAACCTTAGTATGGGTCAACATAAGTTAGAACTTCGTCATAAGAACTGGTTCGTTCGTGCGTATACGACTCAGGAGAATGCCGGAGAGTCTTACAACGCGACCGCTTTAGGTGCTTTTATGAATGAGGCCGCTCGCCCCAGCTCACAGTGGTTCCCCACGTATATTGGAACCTTCTCTGAGGGCAAGCGTTTAAACCAAGGATTGGCCAGCGACTTTCAGCTTCACCAGGCTGCCCGTGCTTCGGCCGATGCCAATCGTTTAGTTCCCGGTACCAAGGCCTATATAGATGCCATGAACCAGATCAAGCGTACTCCGATCAGCAAAGGGGGTGCCCTTTTCCTTGACAAGACCGACCTCTGGAGTACAGAGGCTCAAGTGAACCTATCTGATATGGCTGGTTTCTCTGATAAGGTAGAAATGATGGTCGGAACCAACTGGAAGCAATATGTCCTGAATTCTCAGGGTACGCTTTTTGCCGACACGGCTCAGCTGATCCGCATCAATGAGTATGGAGGCTACCTGCAACTCAAAAAGAAATTCTTTGATGATGGACTTACCCTGTCCGCATCAGGTCGCTACGATAAGCAAACTAATTTCAAAGGACGCTTTACTCCCCGCTTGTCTGCGGTGATCAAAGTGGCCAAGGAGAATTTCCTCCGCCTTTCTTATCAAACTTCATATCGTTTCCCTACCAACCAAAACCAGTACATCAGCTTAGTAACTGGTTCTGGTGTATTGATGGGATGTTTGCCTCAATTCCAGGATTATTACAAGCTTAATTCTACCCGTCCTGGCTACACAGCCGCCAGTGTACTGGCTTATCGCGCTGGATCGCTCGGAGACTCTTCTCGTCTGGTGCGCGCCCGCTATCAAGAGGTAAAGCCTGAAACCGTTAAGTCTTACGAACTGGGATATAAGGGTGTAATTGGAAAGAAATTACTGATCGATGGTTATGTATATTACAGCCGTTATCAAGATTTCTTGGTGGGTGTTGCCTTGGTGCAATCTCGCACGGGTGCTAACTCCGACCTGTATTCTCCTTTTAGTAGCACGAACCTTTCTTATGTGCAAAATTCTGCCGACATAGTGACCACAACTGGTTGGGGCGTAGGATTCGAATACCAGTGGGTAAAGCGTTATGTGCTGTATGGTAACGTCTTCTCTGACAGGCTCAGCGATGTTGATCCTAATGTAGTTACCTATTTCAATGCACCTCGTTACCGTACCAATATTGGTCTTCGTAACGATAACGTCTATAAGAATGTAGGATTTAACGTAGTATACAAATGGCAAGATCGCAACTATTACGAAGGAACATTCGTAACAGGTACGCTTCCTGCTTTTGGATGGTGGGATGCGCAGGTTACCTACCGCCCTGCTAAGAATCCAAAGAGTACTTTCCGTGTAGGGGGTACTAATATTGCCAACAATTATCAGCGCACTGGTTTCGGAAGTCCCTATGTGGGCGGTCTGTACTATGTGAGCTATGGCTATAACCTATTCTAGTATAGTTGCCCTTCGGGCGCTTATAATATTGGGTAATAAGTAAAAGGTCCCGCCAACTGGCGGGACCTTTCTTTTAGATATGCGTACTACGATAGATTCAACGTGACAGGCTCATTGTAGTTTCGGTAAAGCTTATTTAAGGGGGCAATTTCGTTCGCCGATCTTAAAGCCGTTATGAAAGATCTCTAGCCGGTAGGTTCCTTTGCTGTATTGTCCTTCTCGTACAGGAAATTCTACGGTTTGCCGGGTTCCCTTTTCGTAGTTTACGGGTATTAAGGCGGTATATGCCCTTTTTCCCTCTTCTCGGGAATTGAACATCATTCCATTTTCGGTGATCGTCTTCCCCGAAGGATCGGTCACGATCAGGTACATGTCGGCCGGTCCCGAGGGAGCGATCCTGTTTTCGATATCAAATCGGACCAATAGCTTATCTACTCGCTTGGCCGTAGTCGTGGTCTTTTCTTTGCCACTGGGTTTTATGTCTATGGAGGAGATATGTATGGAGGAGGCAGAAAAAGTAGAGGCTATGTCGACTTTTTCACTCAGCGCTGCATTTTTGGTCTTGGTGGCAGAAAGATCTTGTTCCAGGCCTTCTTTTTCTCCTTGCAAGCTGGTATTAGCTGCAGTCAGTTCCAGGTTCTCTTGCTTGAGCAGGGCTATTTGATTCTCCAGACTGGCTATTTTGCCATTCAACTCACTGACCAGTCCTCTAGCTTGCTCCAGAGAGGACTTTGTGATATTTTTTTCGTTCAATATTTTTTTGATCGCTGCTTTTTGAGCTTCAATATCGCGTTGCTGTTCGGATACCTGGTTGGCCAGGGAGGAATTCGTATTGGTCAGGGAATCCATTCTGCGTACCGCCTGATCAAATTCTTCTTGAAGGGCGACCTTATCGGCATCCATGGCTTGTATTTGGGCGGCCTGTATCTCGATTTTATCATCAGATTTACTTTTATCCCAAATTAAATAGGCCCATGTACCCACCAAGGCGATCAATAATACGAGGATCGTATAGTTTTTTGTCCGCAGCTCTTTTATCTGCGAGGTCTTTTCGTTCGAAATGGTATTTTGTTCGTTCATACACTTTTTTTAAAGGATTATAGGGCCGGTTTTCTTTATTTCGCCGGCATTATTACTATTGCAAATTAGCAAAAGCCCAAGGGGGGACTGTGAAAATTATCATAATTTAATAGATGACATTCGTCAGCCAGGGCCTGACGATTTCCGTTTCGTTGTATCTTAGTGCTTTATGAGTGCATCCGCTGTTATTACCGACTGGAAGAAAGGAAAGTGGAAGCCCGTGTACTGGATAGAAGGGGAGGAAGAATACTTTATAGACCAGGTATTGCATTACGCAGAGCACCAGATCTTGCCCGCGTCTGAGGCGGCTTTTAATCTTAGTGTTTTTTACGGACGCGATGCGGCATGGCCCGAAGTGATCAATGCTTGCAAGCGTTATCCCATGTTTGCCGAGCGGCAGGTCGTACTTATCAAAGAGGCGCAACATATGCGCGACATAGACAAGCTTGAATCATATCTGGAGCAACCCCTTTCGTCCACCATTTTAGTGATCGGATACAAGGATAAGAAATTAGATAGCCGTCGCAAATTTGCCAAGCTGATCAAAGAAAAAGGAGTTATTGTTAGCACCAAAAAACTGTATGAAAAGGACTTGCGCGCCTTCGCGGAATCACTGATACAAGACAAGGGATTATCGATACAGCCCCTGGCCTTGAGTTTATTGGTCGACCATATCGGGTCCGATATGCAGCGTATCGAAAACGAGCTGGACAAGTTGATCGTTAATTTGGCCGAGCGAAAACTGATCACAACCGATGATATAGAGCGCTATATCGGCATCAGTAAAGAGTACAATGTTTTTGAACTACAAGCGGCTTTAGCTGCCAGGGATACCAGTCGTTGTCTTCGTATTATCCGATATTTCGAGGCCAATCCCAAGGCAGGCCCTATTCAATTGGTCTTGCCTTCTTTGTATGGATTTTTCTCAAAAGTGTATATGCTCTATGGAATAGGGGGAGGCGATGATAAGACCATAGCGGCCACTTTGGGCGTTAATCCTTTTTTTATTAAAGATTACAGGTTGGCTACCCGTAATTTTGACCTGAAGGACACCGAAAAGGTTCTGCTCTTGCTTCATCAATATAATTTACGATCGATCGGGATCGGCACGACCGGGGTAGAGGATGCCTCGTTGCTAAGGGAACTTGTCATGAAGATCTTACTTTAAATCATCATAAAAAGTCAATTATGCGAATTTCATTTTTTGTCACTGCTATGGTCTCTATTCTGTTAGTGGGGTGTCTTGAAAATACACAAGAGATCACCCTTCGTGAAGATGGAGGAGGTGTGTTTTCGGCCAGTTCCGATATGGGTCAATTGCTGGGGTTGGCGCGCCAAATGGGTGCGGGGCAAGACCTATCTGAATTGGACAAGCAGAAAATGGACACCGTCATTTCTTTGGCTAGTGCGGCGGATAGTTTGGAGGGATTGAACGAAATGGAGCGCTTGTTGGTTTCCAAGGCCAGTCTTTCTGTCAATATGAACTTTAGTGATGACCTGATGAAAACCGGAATTCGCATTCCTTTTGACAAGATCGAGCAAGCCGCTTCTCTTCAGCCCCTCTCTGGAAAACTACTGGGAGATGCTGCCCGGCGCCAATTGGGAGATAAATTACCAACTGGAGGAAGACAAATGCCTCAGCCTAGCAGTTTTGAGCAGTATTACGATCTGGCGATCACCGCCGGTAGTATTCGAAGAACACTCAATAAAGAACGTTATGCCCTGGCGGCCCAAGATGAGTTTCTAAAAGGCATGCAAGAACTCTCCGGAATGGGTCTTTCGATGCGGTCTACCTATGTGATCAATTTACCTCGTCCGGCCTCCAAGGTCGAGGGAAAGGGCCTGAAACTGTCAGAGGACAAACGTAAGGTAACGTTGAGCGTCGATATTGACGATTTCTTTGATGAACCCGAGAAGTTACAGTACGTTATTGAGTATTGATCAGAGTAAGCGATGGCTACTGGCTTTGTCCAGATGTAATTGCACCACCAGGGCTTGCAGGTTCTCGAATTTTTTTTCGGCCCGCAGGTAATGATGAACGAATACCGTTAGCTCCTGATCATAGATATCTTCATCAAAGTCGAATAGATTTACTTCTACGACTCTGTTTTTACCGTCTACGGTCGGTCTAAATCCTATGCTCATCATCCCTTTGTAGCGTTGGCTATGGTTTTGTGGCTGAGCGTATACGGCATAAATGCCATTTCCGGGCACGATCTTCTCGGGGTCATCCATTTTTAAATTAGCAGTGGGGTAGCCGATCGTTCTGCCGATCTTGTTTCCATGAACAACCCGCCCGGTAAAAAAGAAGGCATAGCCCAATAAGCGGTTCGCTTTTTCTATTTCACTGTGCAAAACGGCTTCTCTGACGCGGGTAGAGCTAATGGAAATAGTCTCTAATACATGCTTGGGAATTTCTTCGAGTTGGTAGCCGAACGTAGAGGCCATCTGCTGTAACAGCTCGAAATTACCCAGACGGTCTCTACCAAATTGATGATCGTAGCCAGTGATAATGGTATGAGGATTGAATTTCTTTACCAGGAATTCACTAATGTATTGATCGGCGGTCAGGTTGGCAAACGCATCGGTAAAGGGGACAACCACTACATGGTCCACGGGCAAGCCGCTCAACAGTTGTAGTCTTTCGTGCAGGGTGTTGATCAGTCTGATCCCTAAAATGGTAGAAGAGACAATTTTTCGCGGATGCGGATGAAAGGTGATGATCACCGATTCTCCTTGTACCTCTTTGGCTTTATCAATTAGCTTGGTGAGTACTTGGCGATGTCCATGATGTACACCGTCAAAGGTGCCGATGGTCACAACGGCACGGGTAAAAACAGGGAGCTGATCGATATCAAAATGCACCTTCATGCGGCGCAAAGATAGTTACCTGTTCTGAGTTGACCGAACGGTCTTTAATCAGTAATTTTGCATGGCTACCTTATAGCTACCCAGTCATATGTCATTGTATTCAAAACGAGGGGTCTCGGCTCAAAAAGAAGAGGTGCATAAAGCCACCCGTTCGCTCGATCCCGGACTTTACCCGGCTTCGTTTTGCAAGATCTATCCTGACTATCTCTGTGGGGACGATAACTGGGTCAATATCATGCATGCCGATGGAGCCGGTACCAAGAGTATATTGGCCTATTTGTATTGGAAAGAAACCGGCGATCTTTCGGTCTGGAAAGGAATTGCCCAAGATGCCATTGTGATGAACTTGGACGATCTGCTCTGTGTAGGGGTCAGTACCCCCTTGCTTTTCTCCTCTACCATCGATCGCAATATGCGTCTGATTCCCGGAGAGGTATTGGAGACGATCATCGAAGGAACTCGCTCTTTTTTTGAGCTTATGCATTCATACGGTATCGACATTCACTATTTAGGTGGAGAGACCGCTGATGTAGGAGACTTGGTAAGGACCATTACGGTCAATGGAACTATGACCGCCCGTTGGCCAAAGTCAAAATTGATCACCAATCAGCGTATCGCCCCGGGAGATGTCATTATCGGGTTGGCAGGGTTTGGGCAAACCCATTACGAGGATAGCTATAACAGCGGATTGGCCAGTAACGGGCTCACCAGTGCTCGTCATGATAGTTTACAAAAGACCTACGGTGCGCGATTCCCTGAATCATATGATAGTGGGTTAGAGGAGTCGGTTGTCTATATTGGGCCCCATCAGCTAAGCGATACCATCAGGGTCGGAGAAGAATCCATATCCGTTGGACAGCTTCTACTAAGTCCTACCCGCACATTTGCTCCGGTGCTGGTTAAAATGCTGAATGAACATTTTAGTGCTATTCATGGCTTGGTGCATTGCAGCGGTGGCGGTCAAACCAAATGTCTAAAGTACCTGCCCGGCCCCATGAAGCTGGTCAAGGATAATTTATTTACTCCACCGCCGGTCTTTGAGTTAATTCAGCAAGCAAGCGGTGCGGATGCTAAAGAGATGTATCAGGTCTTTAACATGGGGACCCGGATGGAGATCTATACTACGGCAGAACAGGCAGCACCCTTACTGGAGTTGGCTCGTTCCTTTGGTGTTGCTGCGCAAGTGATCGGTCGCGTGGAATCGTCCACGACCAAGTCGCTTGAGATCATTACGCAAGGGCAGCACCTTCATTTTTGATCAAGTGCCGGTAAATGATTGTATTTTGCATAAAATCGAGTTATGTCTGACGCCATCATTGATTTACGGAATGTCAATATTTACCAGGGAGATAGCTTAGTATTGGCCGATGTTCAGTTAACGGTCAACAAGGGAGAATTCGTTTATCTGGTCGGAAAGACGGGTACGGGTAAATCCAGTTTACTAAAGACCTTATATGGAGAGTTGCCATTGGTAGCGGGCGAGGCGAATGTGGCCGGATTCTCGCTAAAGGGACTGGATTGGAAAAAAGTGCCGTACCTGCGACGCAATTTAGGGGTGGTCTTTCAGGATTTTCAACTGCTTACCGATCGCAATGTGAATGAGAATCTCAAATTCGTGCTGCAGGCTACGGGCTGGACCGATGAGCGTCAAATCACTGAAAAGATAGCGGATGTATTGGATAAGGTTGGACTCAAATCCAAAGGGTTTAAGATGCCTTTTGAGTTGAGTGGGGGAGAACAGCAACGTGTAGATATTGCCAGGGCCTTATTGAATTCACCTAAGTTGATCTTGGCCGATGAGCCCACCGGAAATCTGGATCCGGAGACATCCGATGAGATCATGCGATTATTGTTTCAGATCTGTCGCGATTACAATACCACCGTTGTGATGGCTACCCATGATTATATTGTGGTACAAAAATTTCCGGCGCGATTGATCCGAACCGAGTTAGGTAAGGTGGTCGATAATGCTACCATAGACGTGCAATAAGGGTCGCTATATTTTTTTTATTGTCAAAATGCTCCTTCCATAGGCGCTTTCGAAGGAGGATCTCCTCTTCTCCAAACGGTCTATATTGTAGTTCGGTGATCAGGGAAGCCATTCCCTCGGCCGACTCACTTGTATAACAGGCTTCGCGTAGAGGGGTCTCCTCAACGGCTTTTCGGTTGCAAATGCAATGTCGGCCTACTGCTAGTGCATGGAGGAGTCGAATGCCTGTTCCGGCACTTACCAGAGAAGGTAAAATATGAGTTTGGGCCTTTTGTATCAGATCGTCAAGTTCCGTATCCCCTGGATTAGCGACCAGACAAGTATGCTGATAAAGGTGTACTAGTTTTTCAATACGAGCAGGAGGGTCGTTGCCGGCAATGACAAAGGGAATTGAAATGCGTGAAAAGACCTTGGTCAATAGCCAAATGACCATTTTTTGGCTTTCTTTCTCCGCTAAGTTTCCTTGAAAGAGACAAAAACTTCCCAACCCTTCTTTTGAGCGGATCGATTGATAAGGGGAGAATGGCGCAAGCAAAAAGGCCGATGAGATGCCTAGTATTTCTTGGTAATAATGAACCTGTCTGGGATGGGCGCAGGCATAAGCGACCTGTTTTGGTAATTGCTGTTTAAATAACAGTAATTTTTTTCGTTGCCAAGAACGGGTAAGTCTTACTAGCGGGTTGCGAGTATACAAGGCGGTCTCTTGTAAAAATTGGTGCTGAAGTTGTTGGATCCGCACTACTATTTTTCTGCCTGATATCGCTAGGGCTCGCAGATGTCCGCAACAAGATAGACCTTCGAATATGATCGGATCGTCATCTGCTTGTAGTCTCTTCAATAGGGTGGGGTCGGCGCGCAGCACGATACTCTCAGGCAATTTGCTGGAGCCCCATTTTTGTAATGGATAAATGAAGATGGATTCACAATAGGGATTCAATTCGGTAGGATGACGTTCTTCTGTCTCAGCAAAGTAGTGTAGTACAATACGGATGCCTTCTCCAGAAAGAGTGCGGATGCGGCTAAAGAGGTCTATGTTCGCTCCACTGATCAGGGGCCAAGGAACGGCAGGGCATACGATATGAACTCTTTTT
>Ga0194133_10001699_pt1 | contig 37009 bp, 45 predicted proteins | sample TA2KigOf40mmetaG_FD_155448 | JGI IMG/M metagenome (GOLD analysis project Ga0194133, IMG submission 155448) | Freshwater microbial communities from Lake Tanganyika, Tanzania - TA2015055 Kigoma Offshore 40m | ecosystem: Environmental > Aquatic > Freshwater > Lake | place: Tanzania: Lake...
GAAAAACGAACTTATCAACGCAGTAGCAATTCACGCCGACGTCGAGAGGAAGGTGGCGAAAGCCGTCATCGAGGGAACGGTCGATGTCATCCTGGCCAATGTGGCCAAGGGTGAGATCGTCAACATCTCGGGCTTTGCCAAATTCTTCAAGAAGAAGCGCCCAGCACGAATCGGCCGCAACCCTGCGACCGGTGAGCAGATCCAGATCAAGGCGAAGACCGTCGCCAAGATCACTGCGCTGAAGGGCTTCAAGGACATCGCGCTTGGCGTTGCTCCTGCTCCGAAATTGAACACCGCTCGCAAGGCTCCGGCCCCAGCGAAGAAGCCCGCCAAGAAGAAGCGCTAACACCGCTCTTTCTTCGTCGCCGGCGGCGGCACGTGCGAGTAATCGCTGTGCCCCGCCGGCGCGAGGGTTCTCTATGACCCTCGCCTCGCGCTCTGAGTGGAGCCTCGACTCCTCAGTCCGCTACCTCAATCACGGCTCGTTCGGTGCCGTACCCCGATCAGTGCTCGCCGCACAACAGACGATTCGCGAGCAGATGGACCTCAACCCGAACCTGTTCTTTCGCTCGCGACTTCCAGCACTGCTGCGAGAGGCCCGCGCGCGATGCGCCGCCGAACTCGTCACCGTCGAAGATCGCCTCGCGTTCGTGCCGAATGCGTCGCAAGGTGTGATTGCTGCAGCTGCTGCGGTGGTACGAGGTGGCACGAAGGTGGTGACGATGGTGTCGAACTACGGCGGTGTCGTGCTGGGACTGCGCGCCCTGGTGCAACGAGCCGAAGCCGAACTGCGTGAACTGCCGTCGCTTCCGCCGTCGACCGCGACACCGCAATCCTGCGTCGATGAAGTTGTCGCCCAACTTGGTGACGCAGACGTACTCGTGCTGGATCACATCGTGGCCACCAGTGCACAACTGAACCCCGTCGCAGCAATTGCCAAGGCTGTTCGAGCGGTGCGACCTGACTGCTTTATCGTGGTGGATGCGGCCCATGTGGCGGGACAGGTGCATCCGGCGTTGCCGAGCGGTGTGGATGCGTGGGTGAGCAACTTCCACAAGTGGGTTGCTGCTCCCCGACCTTCGGCGGCACTGGTGGCGGTGAGCGATCGCGCTGCGAAGGTGCTCGAACCGCTCGCCGGAAGTTGGAATGCCGAGCGCGGCTTTCCGTTGTCGTTCGACACGCAAGGGACCGCCGACTTGTCGGCGTATCTCGCGACTCCAGCGGCGTTCGATTTTCTCGCGCGATGGCCGCGAGAGGCACGCGACCGCCACTGTCGTGACACGGTTACTCAAACAGCCGACCTGCTTGCTGACGCGTGGGACGTGCAGTTGCCGACCCACCCAGATCTCCGAGCACCGTACATGCGTGTTGTGCCGCTGCCTGGGGCTCGTCACTTGACGACGGCACAAGAAGATGCGCTCATCGTTGCCGCCCGCGAGCAGCTCGGAGCCGAGATTGCAATTACGAGCCCGGGCGGAATCACTGGCGTGCGGTTGTCGGCGTTTTTATACAACGACGTGGCGGACTACGAGTGTCTGCGCGATTTACCGAGCCTGCTGCCTCGCTGAATCGCAATCGGCGGGGCTGCTCTGCGTGGCACTCCCAACGGGATTTGAACCCGTGCCGCAGCCTTGAGAGGGCTGTGTCCTAGGCCGCTAGACGATGGGAGCCTGAACGGCTCATCACGCTATCTCTCTTGTTGGGGAGCCTTGGCGCGACAACGTCGCGCCGTACTTGTTGGGGAGCCTTGGCGCGACAACGTCGCGCCGTACTTGTCGGGGAGCCTTGGCGCGACAACGTCGCGCCGTACTTGTTGGGGAGCAAGGAATCGAACCCTGAATAACAGATCCAGAATCTGCTGTGTTGCCAGTTACACCACTCCCCAGAGTGTTGCGCAGTTCATTGTAGCCACGACTCAAGTTGACGAAACCCGACGACACGTCCCACCATGATGCCGAGTGCCTCGCGAACATTGCGAGCAAACGCATCACTACCCCGCGTCACGCTGGTGCGCGTGGCCGAGGACGTCGCATCAAATCCCAATTCGCGTGCAACCAAGCTGGCACGCAGCACGTGATACGGATCGCTCACGATCACTACCTGCTCGATCGGGCCGGTTCCACTGTCGCTACGCAACGACTGCAAACTGTCGAATGTGGAGGTTCCCGTGGGTTCCACAACGATCGAGTCGGGCGACAGGCCCGCATCAATCAGGTACCCGCGACCCGACTCTGCCTCGGTGAAGCGATCTCCTTCTCGTTTGCCGCCGGTCACCACCACCACGGGTGCCGCACCTCGCTGCCACAGCCGTAGGGCGTGATCAAGTCGAGACTGCAGTTGCGGTGAGGGGCGTCCGTCATATTGTGCCGCACCAAGCACGACGACGGCATCAACGGTGCGGTCACTTGCGGCAAATGAGTCGCTACGACCAGCCGTCCATACTTGAGCGAGCGTGACGAGAAAGTACAACAGCAACGACATCAGCGCCGAGGCGAAACCAATACGTACGCGACGCACGCAATCAGCCGGCGCGGGCAAGCGCTGCGTCGATGCGACGAAGCGACTCGTCGCGGCCGAGCACCTCGAGTGACTCAAACAACGGCGGACCAACGCTTCGACCGGTGGTCGCCACGCGAAGTGGCGCCTGCAACTTGCCGAGCTTCACGTCGATGGCCGCACTAACGCGCTCGACAATCGCTTTGAGCGACTCGGCATTCCACGGCGAGGTTGCAAAGTCATCACGCATCGTGCGCAACGACGAAGTAGCCCACTCGGCCGAGAACGCCTTGTCGAACGCTGCGGTATCGACGGGCGCGTCGGCCAGAAACAAGAAGTCGACCATCGATGGCACTTCTGACAGCAGCGACACGCGAGTCTGCACATGCGGTGCAATCTTCAAGAACACCGCACGATCAAAGCGCTCGGCTGGCCACGGCACCGATGGTGCGGTCTGCGTACCACTCCACGGCACACCTGCACCCGTCAGCCACGGTTCGCATGCATGAACGAAGTCATCGAGCGGCATCTTGCGGAGATACTCCCCGTTGAAAGCGTTCAGCTTCTTCACGTCAAAGAACGCCGACGAGTGGTTCACCGATCCAAGTTTGAAGTCGCGCGTGATCGTGGCGAAGTCGACGATCTCCGTCTCTCCAGTCGGAGCCCAACCGAGAGTCATGAGGTAGTTCACCATCGCTTCGGCGACGATGCCTTCAGCTCGGTACTGCTCGAGTGCCACTTTGTCGCGACGCTTTGACAGCTTCTTGCGTTGCTCGTTGACGAGCACCGGCACGTGGGCCCACACCGGTGCCTTGTGACCCAATGCCTGCCACAGCATCTGTTGTTTCGGGGTGTTGGGGAGGTGTTCTTCGGCCCGCACCACGTGCGTGATCTTCATCGAGATGTCGTCGACCACGTTGGCAAGGATGAACACCGGTGTGCCGTTGCCGCGCAAGAGGACGAAATCTTCGATCGTCGCATTGTCGAACTCCACTTGCCCGCGCACTTCGTCGTGCACCACCGTGGTGCCGGGCGGAACCTTGAAGCGAAGCCCTCGCCCGGGCCCCGGCTGGAGCCCCCGATCGCGCGAATAGCCGTCGTAGCCCGGTTTGCCGGCAGCTTTTGCGCGTTCCTGAATCTGCTCGCTCGTTAAGTCGCAGTAGTACGCGTGGCCCGACTCGTACAGCTGCGTTGCGGCCGCCACGTGTGCCTGGGCGAATGCCGACTGAAAATATGGGCCTTCAAAGTGCGGGTCCGATGCGTTGATGCCAATCCAGTCGAGTGCGTCGATGATGCCCTGCGTCCACTGCGGTTCGTTACGTGACTCGTCGGTGTCTTCGATGCGCAGGACGAATGTGCCGTTGTTCTGCAACGCAAGAATCCAGTTGTACAGCGCGGTACGTGCGCCACCAACGTGGAAATATCCCGTCGGCGACGGCGCGAAACGATACCGATGAGCGCCTGACACCACGCTCAATGCTACGCGCGGCATCGTGCACCAATTTCGCGAGTACCTTTGAGGTATGGCAGAGAAGTCGCGCGCCGAACATCACGACCATCCAGACCATCGCGCACTTGCTGGCGGCAGTGCGCGGGCCGGTGTGTTCGGTATCAGTGACGGTTTGGTCACCAATGTGTCGCTGATCATCGGTTTTGCAGCCAGCGGTGTCGATGCCAGCTACGTGCGACTTGCCGGAATCGCTTCAGCGGTGGCTGGTGCAGTCAGCATGGCGGCCGGTGAATGGGTGTCGGTGAAGTCACAGAACGATCTCGTGAAGCGCGAGATGGCGCTCGAGCTTCGCGAATTGAAACGCAACACCAGCGCCGAAACGTCTGAACTCGCTGGCATCTATCGCTCGCACGGAATGTCGTCGAAGCAGGCCGAGGCAGCCGCGGCCGAAGTGATGAAAGACCCGGAACGTGCAGTCATGGTGCACGCGCGCGAAGAATTTGGTCTCGACCCCGCCCAGCTGCCCAACCCTCTGCAGGTGGCGGCGGTCTCGATTGTCACCTTCCTGCTCGGGGCAATGCTGCCGGTCATCCCGTGGCTCACCGGCTCGGGCAACTCCGCGCGCATCGCGTCGGTGACCATCGGTGTGGTGGCTGCGGCGATTCTCGGTGCGGTCATCGCCAGACAGTCAGAACGCCCGTGGTGGATGGGCAGTGTGCGACAAGCAACCATCACCGTGCTCGCCGTAGCCGTCACGTACGCGATCGGCAGTGTTGTCGGCGTCAGCGTTTCATGACCGACTCCCGCTCGACGCAGCCGAACGTGCTTGGCGACCCGCTCGAGCCGTGCAGTTACGACCCACTCACCGGTTGGTACCGCAGCGGTTGTTGCGAAACCGGCGGTGACGACAGCGGTGTGCACACGGTGTGCGCGATCATGACCGACGAGTTTCTCGCGTTCTCCAAGGCCGCCGGCAACGACCTCTCCACCCCGATGCCGCAATACGGTTTTGCCGGTCTGAAGGCCGGAGACCAATGGTGCCTGTGTGCGGGTCGCTGGCAGGAAGCGTTCGAGGCAGGCAAAGCGCCGAAGGTTCGATTGCGCTCAACGCATGCGTTGACGCTGGAGTTCGTGCGACTCGAAGACTTGAAGAAACACGCAATCGACTAGGGGGCGACTCGTGAACCAAATCTCACCGGTCACCGCGTGGAACACGAGCCTCTTACAATGGGCAATTCCCGAGCACATACTGAGCCAGGCTCCAGAGTCACCTTGGACTCATCTCGTTGAGAAATTCACTGTGGGACTTGAGCAGACCGAAATAACTCCGTCCGTCGTCAGGGCACGGGAGGCACTGTTGGGTGATATCACAGAGTTATCGGTTCTCGATATCGGATGCGGCGGCGGACGCGCAACGTTCCCACTTGTACCCCCAGCAACCCATGTAGTTGGAGTCGACCAACAAGCCGCGATGCTTGCGGCGTTCGTAACTGAATCTTTACAGCGTGGAGTTGCCCAAACAACGGTTCACGGATTGTGGCCCAACGTGTCAAAAAGTACTCCTATTTGCGATGTCGTTGTATGTCATCACGTTCTCTACAACGTTTCGAATCTCGAGCCATTCATCAAGGCAATTGACGGTCATGCGCGCCGACGCGTCATTATCGAGTTGACGGAACTACACCCACTGTCGTCGAATTCAGACGCGTGGAAGCACTTCTGGAATATTGAACGTCCATCATCCCCGACGGCGAATCAAGCGTTAGCCGCAATTCGTTCAATGGGAATACGGGCAAATATCGAGCGTTTTCAACAAGATCGTCAGCGGTCAGAAATCACTGAACTGGATGTAAAGCAATTGCGAATTCAAATGTGCCTCGGTCCCGAACGAGACGAGGACATCCGAGTTTTCCTTGCAACTCGGTTTCGCAAGCCACGCGAACTTGCGACTATCTGGTGGGATGTGACGAGGTCAGGCTGAAATCGGTCGAATTCGGCGGAAGGCGTCAACCGTCACGACTTCACGCATGCCGGTCGACGACTCAACCACTATTCCGCCACTTTCTGCCAGGTCGACGACGGATCCTCGTGCATAACCCTTTGGCTTTAGATCTACCTCAATCGTCTGGCCGATAGTTCGACAGAGCCCGATGAATTCACGACGAATCTCTACCGTATCCACATTGCTCGATAAGACGGCAGCACGATCAAGCTCTTCAGTCGCCGCAGCTTCAACTACGGATGCGTCAGTCGCAATGCATGAGAGAAGTTCTCCCACATCAAGCCGAACCGAGAGCACCGCAAATTCGATTGATCCCGGCCCGAGGAATGCTTTCGCGAAGCTCCGTCCGACTGGACGATCTCCGACACACAAGACATCTGGCCACTGACACTCGCTCTGTTGCAAACCCAGATTTCGAATAGTCCTTACCCCAGCTACAGCAGCAAGTATCCAAGCGACGTCAGCCTCTTCTGGCTGCCACGGCGGACGAATTACAACAGCCACCGCGATGCTGTTCGCCGGGTTCCATGCCTCACCTCCCCTGGTTCGACCTGCGACCTCACGCGCCAGAGCAAAGGTCGTTCCTCCGGGCACTCCATCACGACGTGCCGACTGCTCGGCGATTGCTTCGACCGATAGGCCGATGTCTGAGCGTTTGGTGGGACGAGACACGGTGACGACGTTACGACAGGGTGCGATGAGGCTTGAAACTCTCCACATACCACTCCACATCAGGCTTCACCATCTGAAACTGCCCGATTGGCCAGCGATGCATCGGAGTAAATCCGGGCGTCACCACATCGACCAACGCCGATGTCTCGGTCACAAGATCGGTGGGTTGGACGATCAACTTCTCGCTGCTCAGGTTTTCAAAGTCAGCACGAAGACCGTGCATCAAGCTCGAGAGAAACTCCTCCATCTCTGAAGCTTCGGCGGACCCATTCGCGATTCGATCCGCTAGCACCCGATCCAGCCCTGCAGCTATTCCAATATCAATGATTCGTTGTCGACCATTTGCGGAGAACATCAGCCACACATGACGATGCTTGCCCCATGCCAACGCATCAACGAATTGCTGTGCCGCGTACTCAGGTGAGTCCTCAGTGAATCGGCTCATGGTCGCTGCCAACCAAAGTATTCGAGAATGTCTCTAACTCGTACTCGCTGGGGCCCGTGAAGTACGGCGTGCACTACGTCATCAAGCTCGCGTGATATCTCCAACTGGCGGGGATGTTCTTGCAGTGCAGCCACAAGCGCACTCATGGCGTCGGAAAGCACCGCATCCGGGAACTCCATAAGTACCGGAATCACGACTGACAACAGCTGCTTGCACTCTTTGATTGCAACAATGGAGTCAAACAAGTCGAGCAAAAGACCGCTTCGGACATCTCGAGGAAGCGGCTCAAGGCCCCCGAGAATTTCTCGCAACATTGTCAAACGGGCGTCGCCACCTGACTCGAGCAGCATCTTCGCTTGGTGATCCGAGATAGACATTTCGGGATTGCTTGCAACAAGCGCGTCGATAACCCTCGTGCGAGCTTCCAATGTGACAGATCGTTGCGAGGTATGAAGTCGTTGGTCGAAAATTGTCAAGGCGACGCTGAGCTCCCTGAGCGCTAGTCGGAGATCGGGAAGCGTGCCCAACGCCTCGTAAGTGATTCCCATGTTGAATCGACAGATCGCATGTTGCATAGGAAAGCTCGCGGGGCTCAACAGGTTCGATGCAATGGCAAATTCACTCAGAGCTTCGGCATGCTCTTTGCGGGCTTTGTGCAAGACACCAATTGCGTGATGAGCCATTCCCCTCTGGAGGATCGCATCATCGCTGCTGCCAAGTTTGATAACCGACCGGAAATCTGCCAAGGTCTCGTCGGGGTCACTGCCCAACGACTGACGAATAAGCCCACGGTTGAATAGTGCGGCAATGAGCGACCGCTCGTCAGCATCAGTCGGTGATTCAATGAATGACAGCTCACGTACTGCGATCTCAGCGTGAATTAGAGCGTCGTTGAGGTTCCCGCTTTCCATTAGGGCAGTCGCCAGGTTCGACTCTGCTGCTGCATGCTCGGCCATTGACACTCTGCCCCTCAAGAGCTGTGCTGCGGTCTCCATACTTCTCAGAGCAGCGTCTGGCTTGCCTACGCGACGAAAACAGCTCCCCAAGACCGTCGCGATTCGCCCGTGCTCGACTGGCGCACGGTCAGCGGAGAAGACTTTCGACGCCTCTCCAAGCAGCCTGATGGGCTCCTGAAGTGTCTCGTTTGAGCCTGCCGTCTCTGCGAGTGCGGTACCCAACCGAAAGGCTGCATACGCCCACTCATCTCGATCGGATGCCGGACTACAGGCCTCAAGGGCCCGCCGCAGCTCGGCAACCCTCTCCCTCAAGTCTCGATTCCCACTGGGGTTCGCTGCCATCAGACCACCGCGCCGAGCTCTGTCAGCAGCCGTCTGAGCTCCTTGGTCGCAGTCGTGAGAGCGTGTTCAACTACGTGGTGTAGACCGATCTCGAGACGATTTACCGTGACTGGCTGGCAACCGAGAATGAAGGTCTTATCTGGCAGAACTTTCAGAGCCTTTGCAACCATCATCGCCCGCGCAGGCGTCGCCAGATGCATATCTGCAAGCATGTCGTGCTTCTGGAGCAAATTCATCTCATGCACATCAACAACTTCTGGCTCAATGACCATGACGGTTCCGGGCTCTCGCTGACGATCAACCGCATCGAGAACGACGAGCGCATCAAAACCATCCATGAGTTCTTGCACGAGATGAATCCCACCGATGCCAGTCTCACAAATCCTCACGTTGTCTGGCCATGCCATCTGCTGAAGTCGGTGAGCAAGTCGTACACCGAACCCGTCGTCAGCCTGCAATACATTTCCGACGCCAGCCACTAAAACGCGTGGAGGGGTCATCTCAGGCGCCCTCAGTCGTTTCTGCGACCCTGAGGCAATACCCGTGCAGGACTGACCACGACAAGTACTCCTCGACAAGTCCCCAGTCCTGGGCAGTGGCGTAATCCTTCGCCGTCTCCCAACGCTTTTCAAGCTCGGTCGAGATAAGTCGATCGAGCGCCGATATCACTACCGAGACGTCACCAATGAAGTGACGATCAACTCCAGCAGAGATCTCAACGGCCACTGCATTTGCCCCGTTGCTCAGAGCCTCGTGACTCAGTTGCTCAACATCCACGCTGACACCCTGGTCGTTCTCCTCAGCGCGTCGCAGGCAGTAACCAACCAAGAGACAATTTGAAGACCAATCCACAAAGTCCTTGTTCGGCTGCCGTGATCCTTCAGCCTTTTCGAAAGCTCGTCGATAGTCATAGACGGCGGGAGACAGAGGGTGTGTTTGCGCGAGTGCCCGGGCAGTAAAACACAACTGTTGAACCGGATCTTCACCGACCGTCATCGCTCATGTCTATCGTTTTCGCTGAATCTTCAGCCCTGACGTGACGCTTCCAACAGGGGGCGGGTGCGGATCAGATTTGAACTCCTCTACTTCGATTCGACGAAAACTTGACCAACGCTCCCTTATGGCCACCTCGATTCGTTCGCTTATTGTCACCTGCGATGCCGTGCAGCCGTCACACGAGCCGTGCATCTGGAGCTTGACAACACCGTCCTCAATTCGGATTACTTCGATATCTCCCCCATGGCTATGGAGATACGGGCGCACATCGTCGAGTGCTGTCTGAACCTGCCTGTGAGCGTTCACGGAGTCAATGTCCACCCCCAATTCGTAGAATCCAAGAAGCGCATTAATCGCGGGATGTGCTGCCGCTCGTTCTAGGAAGAGCTCACCGCGCCAGTCCCGGATCATCTCCACGAGGCTCCCCAACCCCTCGCGATGGAACGCGTCGAGCCAGTCGAGTATCTCTTGAATGATCGGGGCGTTCTTTTCGTCCTGCACGGCCTGATCGACGAGCTCGGCAACGCGATCGAGAATCGCGTGAAACTGGAGAACCTCGTCGTCGCGGGCAACCACTAGGCACCTACTTCGGCCCGGACCATCTGAATCACCTGCTCCACGGCGGCTTCGACGGGTTCTGAGAATCCAAGACCGAAATTCGACTCGGCGGGCTCGACTTCAAAAACCTGTGTGTCGTACGGCAGAGCGTTCCAATACCTGCAGACACAGATGGTGTGGTCGAGGTCGACAATTCCCCCGACTGCCTCAGTAAGTCGCTCGTGCACCTCGACGAGGTCGAGTGGGGGCAAATCACGCACGTGATAGCGACGTATGGTGCCTGCCGGATCGACTCCCCGCGGCATACATGCGACGAGTATCAGCTTCGACGGAATAATCTCCTGTAGGCGATGCATAGCCCGATGCGCCGCATAGGACATGTCCTCGAGCACCACGTTCTCGGGCCAAGTCAACTCAGCCGCACGGGCCAGCCAATTCATCCCAAAGTCAAGGTCACGAAGAAACGGCAGACCGATGCCAGCCACGAGAACACAGCCCTCCTCGCGAGCGAAACCGGACCGTACTTGCGAGCCTGGACCAAGTAGCAGTTCCAGGTGCCGATCACGCTCAGCGAGCCCGGGGGTATCCCGCAAGTCAGCGCCTGGCGTTGGCTCGTACGGCGTGTTGCTCACTCAAGAGTGCAACTGCACGAGTTGACTTCGCGCGTGATGATGCCGTGCCCTGTGTCCATGTGCGTTGTGCACGGCATACACGGGTCAAAGCTTCGGATGGCACGCAGAACGTCAATTCCCTTAATTTCCTCATCCGGTAGCGACTCGAGAATCGGTGTACCGATGATTGCTTCCTCATACGGACCAGGGGTTCCGAACGGGTCGCGCGGCGACGCATTCCAAGTCGACGGCGTGTTGATCTGATAGTTGATGAGCTTGCCCTTGTCCATGTGCAAGTGGTGCGTGAGGAAGCCACGACCTGCTTCCCACATGCCCACCGACACTCGCTCATCGCGAGGAACGGTGTACGGCGTCGATACTGCGGTCTCACCCTTGCGCCAGTACTGAAACGCTTGGTCGAGACAAATCATCCCGATGGCCGCAGTGAATGCAACGCCATACGCTCGCGCGCGATTGCGTTCAAACGCGTTGAGGATGGCGGGGGTCTCCCAATGAAGCTCCATCTCGGGCAGCTCGTTGCGTGGCATCGTGATACGAAGACCAGACCCAGTGGCCTCCAAGTACGGGTTGGAAGGAAGTGTTTTTGCAAGTGCAGTTGTCCACATACGTCCGTACACACCGGTTTCCATTGATAGGCGATCCCAGCGCGGTGCCGTGTCCCACGAGTACTTTTCCTTGAAGCTGCGTCCCTCAGCTCGCGGGATGGTGACCTTGTTCCACGCGTGGTACGGGGAGAGAGGATTGCCAAGCATGTCGGTCGTAAAGCGCGGCGGCGCACTCTTGGTCCAGTCGTCGTAGAACGAGTGTTCGATGAACTCCTCGACCCCCATGTTGACTTGCGTCAGTTTGGTGGTGACAAGTTTGCCATCGACGATGACGCCAGGTGACGAATAGCGGGCGTCGCCCCAGACATCCATGTTCTTGTATGTCGCATCGTAAACGGCGGGATTGTCCCAGATTCCGGTCTGAATCAGGTTTGACTGACGAGCACCCACTTGCGCGTACGCGGGATTTGCTTCAAGGAAGAAATCGCAGATGTCATCCCAGATACCTGCGAGTTTCTTCGCATAGTCAAACATGCGACCGAGGTGGCCGTAGTACTCATTGAATGTCGACGTACTAACGGTTGTCGACACGCCGCCGGGAACGAGCGTTGAAGGATGAGGGAACTTACCGTACATCAACGCGCACATCACGCGAGCGACGCGTGTGTGCTCGAGTGCTTCGAGGTAGATCGAGCCCTCAAGCGGGTTGAAGCCGTCCATGATGTCCTTCACGGTCTTAAAGCCGTGCACATCCGAGTGCGGAGCCGGGGTACGTGCTGCCCTTTCCACCAGCTCGGGATTCGTTACCGAGACAATCGCAGTCGAGTAGTCCGGGCCGGCGAGCAATCCAAGGTGCAGCGGATGGTCGTAGAACATTTCTGCAACCTCACCAAGGTTGCGCACCAACACTCCGAGCGGTGGCGGAGTGATTCCGAACGCCATCTCGATGGCCAGGGAGGACACCGTCGAGTGCACACCTCCGCACACACCACATGCTCGGCTCGAGATATCGATGGCATCTCGTGGGTCGCGACCCTGCAGAATGATCTCGTAGCCACGAAACAGCATCGCCATCGAGTGCGCCTCAACCGCGGTGCGAGACTGAAGGTCCAGCACCGTATGAACCGCGAGTGCACCAGCCACACGGGTCACCGGATCAATGTTCCACTCGCGCAACTTTGGCGGTGCTACCGCTGAACCCACCGACTTTGCACCACGAACGAAGGATTTCTGTCCCGCGCCCGTCAACGCATAGGGGCTGGAGACTCCCTCGCGGAGTCGAGCCTTACCGGATGCATCAAACTCAACTGGCAGGTTCTTGAAACACATGAGTCAACGGCCTTCCTTTGCATGTTGACGCCAGGAATAAACGCGATGAATTCCGCGTTCCGCTCCCACGGGTTGGGTCTTGTATCGACCCCAGCCGCTCGGCAGCTCCTCTGAGCCCTCCCAGCGCTTGGATCGCATCTTGTCACGCTGCGAGAGCTGGCGCATGCGTCGAATGAAGCCGCCGACGACTCGGTTGGTGTTCGTTGAGAGCAATGCACCCGGCGCACGCTCGTAAATCGGAGAGAACTTGTCTGGGAAACCCGGCATCGTGCATCCGATACAGATTCCGCCCATGTTCATGCAGCCACCATGTCCGTCTACGCCTCCACGCTCGGCGATGTTGCACTGCACCACAGGACCCCAGCAACCCAGTTCAACAAGACACTCTTTGTCTCCGTACTCGTGGGCGAACACGCCTTCTTCGTAGTAGCCCGCTCGCGGGCAATGGCGGTGCACCGTCTCGGTGAACAGCCACGCAGGGCGACCAAGTTCGTCAAACTCAGGCAGCGGCGCGAGGCCGGCTAGAAACATCAGAGCTGCAGCAGCGGTCTCGATGATGTTGTCACCAACTGGTGCACATCCAGGAACGTTGATGACAGGAAGACCCAATGCTGATCTGTAGTCCTTGCCGAGATGGTCCATCACTCCCATCGAGTTCGTCGGATTACCTTTTGCAGCCGGGATTCCTCCCCAAGTCGCGCAAGTTCCAACGGCGATGATGGCGGCCGCACCCGGCGCAAGTCGATCGAGCCACTCAAGCGACGTGATCGGACGACCATCCTCGTCTTCGCCGAGGCCCATCCAATACCCATACTCACCAGACTGGCGCTCGTCCATGACCGAGCCTTCCCAGGCAACGATGTATGGCGCATCCAACTCACCGTTGGCCGCCATTCGCAAGTTGGCTACCCACTCTGGCCCTGACTCCACCGACAACACGGTGTGAATGATGTCGATTCGCGGAAGGCCTGGGATGTTGCCGCGCAGAAGATCTTCAACTCGAGGGTGTGTAGCACCCGAAACAGCTACGGTGCATCCATCACATGATCCACCTACTATCCAAATCAAGTACACCTTTTCAAGCGGACCGCTGAGCACACTTTCAGGGCGTCGTGCTCGTTTCCGACTTCTCAAGGCGATGGGAGCAAGTGGATCAAGCCCATCCGTGATGATGGGCTTCTGAGTCAACGAACTGTGTTCGTGATTTGGCGGCAGTTTGGTATAGGCGACCATTGCTCTCCCGTGAAACTAGGCGTGTTGCTTTCGTAGTTGACTATACATGCGTAGTGCGAATAGGGTCAAAGGTAGCCGCAAGAAGTTCAGGAATCGAGGGCACATGTCAGCAGGCTGGGTAGTTGGCTTTCTCGTAGGGGCAGTGGTCGTCGTTCTTGTCGTAGTCCTCCTATTGCTCTGCATTCGCTGGGCCCACCGAGCCGCAGTGAAAGCAGAGGCGATCCTCGAAGCCCTGCGCGACTCCCGCGAGAACACTGAAGCGCTATGGGCAGTTAATGATGTAAACGCTGCAGTTCGAGAGATCACGGAACACGCTGGCGGAATTCGTCAACATCTCGCTAGCAAGCACCTCGGGGCATAGAAAGGAAGCAGATATGAGCAACGAAACACTCTGGTGGATTTCGCTGGGACTCGGGCTCGTAGTGAGCCTCGTCGCAGTTGCGTTGCTACAAACCCTCTTGGCGAAAGTCCATCGAATCGAGCGTGGAGCCGACGCTGTCTGGGAAGCGGGCAAGACAGTCGCCCGCAATACCGCCACAACCTGGATGATTGGCCAGACCAGTTACGAGATTGCCCAACTCACAGATGAGGCGTTGCGTCACGACGGCTTTCTGAACACCGTTCTCAAGAAGTCTGGGAAATAGCCAATGCGCCTGCTCGTCACACTCACCGTTGTCGAAATCCTCATCTTTGTCGGGGCCCTCGCTTGGTACTTGATTGCAATCACCCGCTCATTGGCCTCCATCTCGGGATCGCTTGGAAAGGTAACTTTTGGAGTTCGGGCAATCGAACAACAGACTGCATCCATCGGACCCAACGTCGTCAAGATCAATGGTCAACTTGAGGTAGTTGAAGGCGCCCTTGCCGGACTTGCTGAGAAGGCCGAGCAGCTCACTCGGTGAGCAACATGGCCGAATCACCGTCGTCTCCAAAATCCGAGAACCTTGCCGCGCTCTACTGGCGCAGCGAAATTCTGCAGGTCATGTATTGGCTCCGCGGTGAGGGTTTCGGCGACTTGGTCGACGCCGGGCTCATTGAACGCTTTCTCGGTGTTGATGCTGCAATCGGAATCACCTATCTCGACAAGCTCGTCGCGGAAGGCTACCTAGTTCGAGATCTCGATTTTTTCCAGCTCTCTGAGTTTGGGCTCGAGCGTGGCGCAATGGAGTTTGCAGAGTCGTTCGCTGACCTCACGAAGCCGACGCACGGAGAATGCAGTGCCGACTGTTGGTGTCATGCATCTGCAGATGAAGCCGACGCGTGTCTTGCCGCACGACTACATCACGATCACGATGACCACCCCCATCAACACTGACCGAGCGAACCAAACACAGGACAACGAATGACCACCGAGATGCCAAAAGAGCTACAAGAGAGCGTCCTTATGATCGGGCTCGGCAACGGTGAATCACATGGTTACGAGCTGGGTGAATACTTGCGGCGCAATCACCTGCCTGTTGACCTCGCGACCGTATATCGCAGGCTTCAATCAATGGAACGTCGAGGCTTGATTATCTCAAGGTGGGAATCATCCGCGACTGGTCCTGCACGTCGCGTGTACTCACTTACCAAACTTGGTCTCACTTCGCTGAGGTCCGAGATACTGGGACTTCGAACTCTCCATACGCTTCTGGGTGAGCTTCTCGAGGCAGCCGAAGTTTCGCAACTGGAGCGTGACCGAACCAACGCGTCTTCCCGGGCATGAAACTTGCGCTGGCGGGCAAGGGTGGTGCAGGTAAAACCACGCTCAGTGCTTCCATCGCACGACTCATCGCACGACGAGGCCCAACAGTCGTAGCGATTGACGCAGATTCGAATCCCAACCTTGCTGCTGCGCTCGGAGCACCAGAGGTTGAATTCAAGGCGCTGCCGATTTCACTCGTAAGTCGAAAACTCGATGGACCGCGCCTGACTGAACCCGTGCGGCAGGTGCTCTCAACGCACGCCGTGCAAGTCAATGATGGAGTGCTGCTACTTCGGATGGGACGCCCCGAGCATGCCGACGAAGGTTGCATGTGCTCAATGCATGCAACCGTTGGCGCCGTCGTGCAGGATCTTGCATCGGTCCCCAACACAGTGACGGTCCTCGATCTCGAGGCATCACCGGAACATCTCGGTCGCGGAACTGCTCGAAATTCTGACCTTCTGATCCTCGTGGCCGAACCGTATTTTCGATCGCTTGAGGCCGTGCGGCTTCAAGCGCGACTGGCAGCGGAGTCGCCAATCAAGCGAACAGTGGTCGTTGCAAACAAGATTCGTAATGACGCTGATCGTCATGCAATCGAGGAGTTCTGTCTGCGAGAACGGCTTTCTATGGTTGGTGCGATTCCTTGGGACTCGGCGGTCCTGGATGCCGATGCTGCGCGAACTTCACTGATTGACTTCGCACCAGGAAGTTCGGCAATTCGCGCGATTGAATCAGTCGTAGAGTTCGTGATTGCATCCACCGATTCCAGAAACTAATTAAGAGGGAGACAGCTCAATGTGCGTCGGAATACCCGCGATGATTGTCAGCATTAACAACGACAAAGCGTTCTCAGCAATCGTAGATGTTGAGGGTGTCCGTCGCGAAGCCAACATCGCCCTACTTGCCGATCCAGCTGACCCACTCCGTGAGGGCGACTGGGTTCTATTGCACGTTGGCTTCGCGATGAGCAAACTCGACGAAGCAGAAGCCAAATCGACTCTCGAGTTCATACGCGCACTCGGCTCGGTTTACGATGAGGAAGTTGACGCCCTGCGAGGCCAGGACTCAGCGTGAGTCAGTTCAACGACTTTCGCGATCCGCGAGCAGCAAGCAAAGTCCTTAAACGAATAACCGAGCTCGCTGATGGACAACCGCATCGGAAGTTCATGGAAATCTGCGGCGGACACACTCATTCGATATACCGACATGGGTTAGAGGAGTTGCTTCCACAGAACGTTGAACTCGTTCACGGACCCGGCTGCCCCGTCTGTGTGATTCCGATGGGTCGAATAGATGACGCCATCCATATCGCGAATCAACCGAATGTCACTTTTTGTTGCTTCGGCGACATGTTACGAGTACCTGGTGGCAAGTCAAATCTGCTCGAAGCGCGTGCACGTGGTGCCGATATCCGAGTCGTGTACTCCCCCATGGATGTGCTCACGATTGCCGAACGCGAACCTGAGCGCGATGTAGTTTTCCTGGCCGTCGGATTTGAGACCACCACTCCATCCACCGCGGTAACAGTGCTTGAGGCGAAGCGTCGAAAACTCTCGAACTACTTCGTCATGTCGAACCATATTCGAATAATTCCGGCGATCAAGGCGATCCTCGACTCGAAAGACTTGGACCTTGACGGCTTCATCGGGCCAGGTCACGTCGGGACAGTTATTGGTAACCATCCGTATGCATTCGTCGCCTCTGACTACGAAAAACCATTAGTGACCGCTGGCTTTGAGCCACTCGACATTCTCGAGTCAGTGATGCGGCTACTTGCCCAGAAAGCTGATGGTCGTTGCGAGGTCGAGAACCAGTACACGCGAGCCGTGAGAGACGCTGGAAATCCCGTGGCGATCGATGTCATCGACAAGGTTTTCACTGTGCGCCCTCACTTTGAGTGGCGCGGTCTCGGTTCGATTGAACACAGTGCGCTCATGTTCCGTGATGAATTCGCTGAGTTCGATGCCGAGCGCCGCTATGCAGTTCCAGGTGTTCAGATCGCCGATCCAAAGGCATGTCAATGTGGCGAGGTGCTACGTGGGGCAATCAGGCCCTGGGAATGCAAAGTCTTCGGCACAGCGTGCACTCCCGAGACCCCAATAGGCACTTGCATGGTTTCGTCCGAAGGTGCCTGTGCTGCGTACTACAACTATGGACGGTTCAACAAGTCGCCCAGAATTCCCGTAACAGCGGTTTGAGCCCCAATGGGTCACGACGCAGTCGATAGAGAGCGCCTTCACGCCAGGATTGAAGAGTGGCGACGCCGTCCGATGCGGCTTCACGATGAAGTAATTACCTCAGCACATGGCGCGGGAGGAAAAGCGTCGCAGGCCTTGCTCAACAGCGTGGTCTTTCCGGCATTTGAGATGACAGGTGCCGCGATGGACGGCGCTGTTCTGCAGGTGACCGCCAAACATGACCTGGTTATGACAACTGACTCATTCGTCGTCACTCCACGACAATTCCCCGGGGGGTCGATTGCAAGCCTCGCTGTGAACGGAACTGTCAATGACTTGGCTGTTATGGGTGCGACACCTCGTTGGTTGAGTGTCGCATTCGTACTCGAAGAAGGACTGCCCATCGACGAGTTCCGTGACACGGTGGCAGAAATTGCCCTCGCTGCGACTGAAGCCGGTGTCCGAGTGGTCACCGGGGATACGAAAGTGGTGGGACGCGGTGCAGCAGATGGGCTCTACGTGACAACGACTGGAATAGGCATTCGACAGGACGGCATCAAGCTCGGACCTGGCGAAGTCCAACCTGGTGATGTCGTGCTGGTGTCGGGCAACATTGGCGACCACGGAATCGCTGTAATTCAGGCGCGCGGCGAGCTCGACCTAGTTTCCGATGTCCGCTCTGACTGTGCAGCCCTACACACCCTTGTCGGCGACCTTCTTGCATCTGGTGCCGAGGTTCGTTGGATGCGCGATCCCACTCGTGGCGGAGTTGCCTCATCGATGAACGAGCTGGCAATGGATGCAGAGCTAGGGGTTCGCTTAAGAGAAGAGAACCTACCTGTATCTCGCACGGTCAACGGAGTTTGCGAACTTCTTGGGCTCGATCCACTGTATGTTGCAAATGAAGGCAAGTTGCTTGCTGTTGTCTCACCAGAAACGGCGGATAAAGCGCTTACGGCGCTAAAGCACCACGAGCTCGGACGCAACTCAGCAGTTATCGGAGTAGTGACCAGCGAGAACTCCGGAATTGTCGTCCTCGAGACGCTCTTTGGTGGAACTCGGGTCGTCGATATGTTGGTCGGAGATCCGCTACCGAGAATTTGCTGACGCGCCAGCGGTAAGCCGATCGGCAAGCTCACCAAAAATATCCCAGACCTCGGGTGCGGCCGAGCGTGCGAGAGGTATGCCGGCATGGTCAGCTTCGACTATTGCGTCGAAGCGTGGGAGCACAATGTCGAGAGGAACTTCATGTTCATCACAGAGTGACTGCACCGTCGAGACTTCATCGGGCCCGATTTTGTTGGCAACTCCGAGCCATGCTAAAATACCAAGTTCGCGTGCGAGTGCGATAGTCCTCGACGCGGTCACTACGGCTTTTCGAGATGCTTCGAATACCAATACGAGCACATCCACATGGGCGAGTGTGCCGCCCGAACGACTGAGATGTTCGATCCCGGCTTCCATATCGATGATCGTGTCATCGGCGATTTCCTCCACGGCGGCCCCAAGCATCGATCGGACCGAGGCGTGGCCGCCGCATGTGCACCCGGCTCCAGCCTGCGTGACACGCAGTGCCGACATGAGCAGCGGCCCCATGGGAGTAACCGTCGCATAGGTGTCGAGAAGTTCTCGAACTGTTAAGTCACCACGGTGGCCGATAACGACCGATCGCGGAATCGGGACTTGCCGCTCAGTCTCCTCAACCGACAATCCCAACGACAGCCCTAGATTCGGATTTGAGTCGGTATCAACGGCGACGACACGACGCCCACGTTCACTCAGAACTCTGCTGAGCATAGAACTCACCGATGTCTTTCCGACTCCACCCTTGCCTACGATGCCAATCTTCATCGGACTCTCCTCATGCGATAATTCACCACTCTGAATGTATAGCTGAGACGATCGGGTGTCCTGACTGCATAGCAAGCCGACCGAGATAAGCCTGTCCAAGGCTGATTCCCCCATCGTTTGTTGGTACTTGTCGATGTCGAATTGTCGAGAATCCAGCCGACCGCAAGCGATGCTCGACCAGCGTTACGAGTCGGGCATTCTGAAATACGCCGCCAGTGAGGGCAACGGTTTCGAATTCATACCGACGCGAGATCTGAGCGACTGAATCCACCAACGCGGCAGCAAATGTGTTGTGAATTCCAGCTGCGACTTTTCCGCTGGGTGTGCCTTTCGATAAGGCGTCAACGACGTCCCTGACCAACGATCGAAAATCAATCTGTAGTCGCACACCGTCATCTACCGCATAAGAGAATTCGTCGTCATCGTCAGAGCAGTGTTGTTCTAGTGCACTAGCCAGCTGTCCCTCGTAACGGTTCAGTTCTCGACGTAGAACAATCGCGGCCAATCCCTCGAATAGCCGACCGGTTGACGATGTAAGCAAGTGACCCTGGCCTTCCACGAGAAACTCGACAGACCTAACTTCATCTTTTGGACGATCAAAGAACTGAATCGAGTGAGATGGGATTCCGGCATCGGCCAACAACGCCACCGCCATCCTCCAGGGCTCGCGAATCGCAGAAACCCCTCCGGGCAACACGAACTTCCTGAGATGCCCGACCCTGCGCACGTCGAGGCCATCAACAAGTAGGAACTCGCCACCCCAGGCGGTTCCATCAGGGCCCCAGCCGAGACCGTCACAGGCCAATCCAAGAACCGGTCCTCGGACTTGATGCTCTGCGATACACGAAGCGACATGTGCGTGGTGATGCTGGACTTGCAGAACTGGAGCCATCTGCTGTTCTGTTGCGAAGCGCGTTGATGCGTAACCGGGATGCATGTCACACACCACGAGATTCGGCAGTGCAGCATTCACCGCGATTGCGTCTTCGATGATCTTCAGGAACGCCGTTCGTGAAGGAAGGCTGCCGAGATCTCCGACGTGTACTGAAGTGAATGATTGCCGACCCGAAACCAAACTGATCGTGTTCTTCAGCTCAGCACCTACCGCCAGAACAGTCGGTCCGTCCTCGTCAAGCCAGATTGGTCGCGGAGCGAACCCTCGCCCCCTTCGCATAAGGCCGAATTGCCGATTGATAACCCGACCGACGGAGTCGTCGGCATGACGCTCGATTTTTCGATTGTGAGTAAGCACGGCATCGACCATCGGTGATACCTGGCGTTCCATGCCCTCCGACAGAATCGTCTCATCGCTGATGTTCGCACTGGTGCAGACCAGGGGCCCAGCTACGCCTTCGGCGATCAGCTGATGGAGGCCCGTCGTAGGAAGCATGAGTCCAAGCAACTGCGAGTCGGGGGCGACATTCGGGGCAATGTGCGAGCTGGCTATTCGTGGGACGAGCACGATCGGTCCCTCGACCGAATCAAGGGCACGACTCGATTCCTCGTCAATTTCTGCAATATCTCGCGCCATCGTTTGGTTGTGCACCATTACAGCCAACGGTTTTGCGTCCCGACGCTTGAGTTCGCGAAGGCGTCGGACCGTCGGTTCAGAATCGGCACGCGCGAGCAACTGAAAGCCACCAACGCCTTTCAGGCCAACTATCCCACCATTCAGGAGCACCTGAATGCACTGTCCGAGCGCATCGTCACCATTTATGGAATGTCGATCGATCCGTAGCTCGAGGGAAGGACCACAATTTGAACAACTGATCGTCTGGGCATGAAATCTGCGGTCGGTTGGATCTTCATATTCGAACTGACATTGCTCACACATCTCGAACTCTCGCATGGTGGTATTCAGGCGATCAAATGGAGGTGACACGAGAATCGTATAGCGCGGTCCACAATCGACGCAGGTGATGAATGGATATCGAAAACGACGATTTGAGGGGTCGACGAGCTCTGCTTGGCAAGCTCGACATATTCGTGCATCAATCGGAATTGAATTTTGCACAGGTTGTTCGAGCGTCGATTCGACGATGACGAAGTCTGTCTCGACATCGTCGACGAGAAGTTCGTCCTGCATCATTCTGTCGATCTGCGCAAGTGGGGGCAGCTCGAGGGGAAGTTGGTGCACAAAATCTTCTACGTCTCGCGAGTCACCTTGAACAATGCACCACGCTCCGCCCAAGTCGTTGCCGACCCGACCCGTCAACGAATGAGCCCGTGCCATGCCGGCAACGTAGGGTCGAAATCCGACGCCTTGCACCGTTCCGGTGAATCGAAGCCGACGACGAATCCGCAGAGGAGAGTTAGCATACGCATGGCTTGATGAGGAGGTAGTTCGTGAACGACGCCGCTCAACGTCCGCTCCGAGTGGCGTTCGTAGGTAAGGGAGGCTCTGGAAAGTCGACCATCGCAGCGCTCTTTGCTCGGATTCTTGCTCAACAAGGCTCACGAGTCGTCGCGCTCGACTCTGATCCGATGCCCGGACTGGCATATGCACTCGGAATCTACGTAGATGATGCTCCTCTTCCCGACGAGCTTGTCGTTGCAGGTCCTGCAACTGGACCTGAGTGGATTCTGCGTCCCGATGTCGATCCGCTGTCACTGATTGAGCGGTATTCCGTCAAGACTCAGGAGGGAGTTCACTACTTCCAGTTCGGGAACACTAGAGGAACGTGGGGAGCACTCTCACGAGGGCAGCACGCGTGGAGTGAGGTCGTGAAACGATTGCCGGAATCTGCCTGGAACCTCGTCGGCGACCTGCCAGGTGGTCTTCGCCAACCGATGAACGGGTGGGGGAAGTATGCGGAGGTTGCACTCATCGTCACCGAGCCGACAACGAAGGGTGTCATGACGGCCCGACAGCTGGCCAAGCTGACAAATGCCAAATGGGGGCCCCGAAAGATTGCCGTCGTCGTAAACAAGATTCGGCCAACTGACGATGCCAACGCAATTGCGGCGCAAATACGCCTCCCCCTTGCTGGTTCGGTTCCCGAGTGCGATGCGATTCAACGCGCCGAGCTTGAGCTCCGTAGTCCCCTCGGGCTGCCTGGCACCGAGGCTGTCGAGACCGCAGTTCGGGCGTTAGTTCGTACTGCACAAGGTCTCTAGGCTGTCAATACGGGAGGCAATTACATGAAGATTGCAGTGATTGGAAAGGGCGGTGTCGGCAAAACTTCGGTGAGCGCAGTTTTGGCACGATCCCTCGGACGATTGGGAAAGCCAGTAGTCGCGCTTGACTGCGACACCAACCCAAATCTTGGGTTGTCACTGGGCGTGGGTGAGGAAGAATCCCAACGGATTCTGACGATGCGCCAGCAAGTGGATGAAGGTGATGTGGAGCACGCACTTGGCTGGGACGATCTGCTGGACAGATTCGGAACTGACGCTCCCGACGGAGTGCGACTTGGAATCGTGAATCGAATCGAGAATCCCGAACCGAGCTGCCCATGTTGCGGTCTCTCCCCAGAGCGTCTTCTGAGCCAAGCCAATTTCGGCAATGCGATTGTTATCGGCGATTTCGAGGCAGGACTTGGTTCGTATTCTCGAGTGGGCAACGAGAAACTCGACGTCACAATCGTGGTCATAGAGCCTACTCCGCGATCAATCGATGTTGGTTTAAGAGCGCTTGACCATGCGAGGTCTCACCACCAGGGTCGAATCTTGGTGGTAGCCAACAAGGTTCGTAACTCAAAAGAAGCCGAGATGATTTCGACCGCCATCGGGGACACTTCCATCACGGTCGTGCCATTCAGTGAAGCTGTCGCGAGTGCCGACCGCAAGGGCACGTCAGTCTTTGAAGAGGCGAATGCCGATGACTTCATAGCGCCGATTCGACAGCTCGCCAAAAGCCTCAATTAGACGGGGAAGTTGCCCCAGATTTGCTACTTGCATTGCGTAGATAGCTGTCGCTACATTCATTACGTGGCGCTTTGGTGGATTGGCAATCTCCTCTTGCTGGTTGTTGTTGCCCCGGTAGTCATCATGCTCGCAAATCGGGTGATTAGGCGGGCCACGGAGATTCGTAAATATGCCGACGACATTCTTGAGCATGGCGTCGGACTTGCCGGGAACCTTGACCCTGTGCCAGCTCTCGGAGCAACCGCAGCGTCCATTTCTCGAGTGAAGTCCCTCGCCGTGCGATATCTTGGCGCTGCCGGAAAGCTCCTCTAGGTACGCCGATGCCAATCGCAGCAATCGCCACAATCGTGATCTCGCTGATCATCTTGGTGGCGGTCGCCCTTTACTTGATTCGAGTAGTCCTGATTCTCAAAGCAGTCAACGACTCCTTGGGCAAGATTACGTTCGGCGTGCGTGCTATCGCTCATCGCACGAGTCCACTTGCGGCAATCCTCGGACCCGCCCTTGGCGATCTGAAAGCTGTCGCATCCGCTCTCGGTGCAGCTGCGGCGTCTGTTTCGAAATCCTCGCAGACCGCCAAAGGGGCTTGACATGACACTTCGATTTGCTTGTTGCGATGTTGGTGTCATCGATTGTCGTGGAGTGATTGAAGCTGAATCAAAAGATGAGCTTGTATCAGCCGTGGCCAAACATGCGGAGCAGAAGCACGGGGTGAAGCTGAATGAGACCCTCGTGAGCTTTGCGCTCACAAAGGTGACCGAGCGCTAGTTCATTTTGCGTTCACGCAGGGAACGCAAAGCTCTGAGTCCGGAGCCCCGACTAATCGCGATACGTTCGTCATATCGCCGCAACGAGAGCACTTTCGGTAGTGCATATCACGTGATGGAGCGCTGAAAGTGATGCGCTCACGCACGATGCGGAAGATGCTCTCAGGATGCCGAGCGAGTATCTCTTCACTCACTTGTCGCTGAAGCTCCCAGTACCGCTTCTTGTCTGACTCGGTCGACAATCCTGCCCGGCTCTTGGCAAGGAGCGCTTCGTGTTCCGGACTTCTCTGCCAGGCGCCTTCTCTTGCCGACAATCTCAGGGACTTACCGTCTCCAGTACGAACGAACGAGTAAGAGTTCTTGCCGTAGTCGAGATGGATCAGAGTGCCTCGCCCGAAAGTGCATCCCATCAGATACTGAATGCCATCGACAGCGCACATGCTCGTCTCAACGATCGCCAAGACCTCGTTTGAGTCGGAATTGCGACCCAGTTCAGCTAGGGCAACTTTGGCTGCTTGAACTCCGATTGCAACACCAGGACACATATGACCATGAAATCGCTCGACCTCTATGGCAATTGTGGACTCGTTCATGGCTGGCCCGAATCTACCGACCTTGTGGATGATGACACGCGACCTGACGACTGCTGGTGCGCTCCACAAGACGCGGGGTTTCAACATCGCATCGCGACGTTGCCACCCAACATCGTGAACGGAAAGTACAGCCCGATGTCATCATCTCGCTGGGTGGCTCTCCGACGGCCAAACCCCGCCAGGACTCTCCTCTTGGCTCTTGTCGAAGACTGGGTACTGATGCGGCGAGTGCCATCGAGTACGGATGCGCTGGCTCAGTAAGAACACTGTCGGTGTCACCGATTTCCACCACCTGACCGAGATACATCACTGCTATGCGATTGGCAACTTGAGCAACGACTGCGAGGTCGTGAGACACGAAGATGCACGAAAAACCTTGGCTGCCTTGCAGATCATTTATCAAGTTGATTACTTGAGCTTGAACTGAAACATCGAGAGCTGACACTGGTTCGTCAAGTAACAGCACCTTTGGCTTGATCGACAGGGCGCGCGCAATCGCTATCCGCTGTCGCTGTCCGCCTGAAAGTTGAGCTGGAAGATTTTCCAAAACCGAGTGTGAAAGTCCCACCATGTCAAGTAGTTCCCGAACGCGTGACGCAGAGTGTTCGTACCCGTTGATTCTCAGAGGTGCCTGAAGAATCTGGCGGATCGTCATTCTTGGATTCAAGCTGGCAAAGGGATCCTGGTGCACCAGTTGAATTGCAGCTCTGGAAGCAGGACTGCCGTCTTTGAGCCCGGGAGGGTCGCCTCCGAGCACCTCTACGACACCTGAGTCGGTCGGTATCAAACCGAGAATGGTTCGAAGTAATGTCGTCTTCCCACATCCGGATTCACCGACGACCCCCAACGTTTCACCAGCCGACAGTGTGAGTGTGACACCTCTGAGAATGGGCTCTGCGCGCGACCTATAACTGACCCGAACATCCTGCAGGGTGACGACGGTGGAACCGGCTGCGATGATTGGATTCATCAGATCACCACCGCGTGACATGCAACCGATCTATCACCTGCGGCACGTTTGAGAACCGGATCATGGCTGACACAGTCGAGTCGATCACGCCCTACATTGCAGCGGTCTCGGAATCGACAGCCATCAATCTTTCCAATGTGTCGAGGGGGTTGTCCGTCGATTGCCACGAGTGAACCGCGCGATCGTCCGATCTCAGGGAAACAGTCAATTAGGGCACGTGTGTAGGGGTGCGAAGGGGTGGTCAATACCTCGGAACATGGTCCGCTCTCGACGATGCGACCGGCGTACATGACACTGATTCGATCCGCAATCGAATTCACAACACCAAGACTGTGGGAGATGAAGATCATCGCAAGTTCACGTTCCCGCTGAATTGAGCGGAGCAACTCCAGCACTTGTGCCTGAATCGTCACATCAAGGGCTGTAGTCGGCTCGTCCGCTATCAACAGGTCGGGTGAATTAGAGATTGCCATTGCGATGAGTGCTCGTTGACGCATGCCGCCCGACCACTGGTGCGGGTAGTCAGAGAGTCGTCCCGAAGCACCGGCGATTCCGACTGACTCAAGTAAGTCGATGATTCTTTTCCGAATCTCTCGTGAAGTGGCCGAACGATCATGTATCGCGATGGATTCTGCAAGCTGGCTACCGATAGTTCGGAGTGGATTCAATGCAGTTGTGGGATCCTGAAACACCATTCCGATTCGACGACCCCGAATCGAACGCCATCCCCCACTCGGAACGTTCGATAGATCGATTCCACTGAACTGCAGTCGGTGTGTCGCCACTCGCGCGCTCGATGGCAAAAGGCCTAGGAGCGAGGTCGCGAGCACCGTCTTCCCACATCCGGACTCTCCGACGATGCCGAGAGTTTCACCTTTATCAATCGTCAGATCGACGCCATCGACCGCGGTCAATTGGTGTGAACCGGATTGAAAGCGAACGGATAAGTTGCGAATCTCAAGCAGATGCGAACTCATTTTCGCTCGCGCCGCCCAATCGCATCACCGAGGGAGGTCAGACTGAGCGCGGCCATCAAGATTGCGAGGCCGGGGAATACGGCAATCCACCAGGCACTTCTTAGGTAGGCCTGACTTGAGCCTGCTAGGTATCCCCAACTAATCGAACTTGGGTCACTCAGCCCGATAAAGGCAAGACTGGCTTCCACCAGCAAAACCCGTGAAAGCAACAGTGTGAGGTAAACCGCAACAGTCGGAGCGATGTTGGGCAGAATCTCCCGAAAAATCGTTCGAAATATCCCGGAGCCAAAGAGCTGTGCGGCCTCAATGAAAGCACTTTCGCGCACCGACAGTGTCTCAGCCCGAATCACGCGCGCCAGACCCGACCAGCTTGTCAGTCCAAGAATGACTATCAGGCGGTCGACCCCCGAACCGAAGTAGGCAATAGCCACGATTGCAAGAAAGAATCGCGGCACTACTTGGAAGATCTCGGCAATACGCATCAGGAAGTCGTCAATGATTCCCCCGAGATATCCCGACACCAGACCGACGATGAACGCGATTACAACGACGATCGCCGCCACACCTACCACAATGGTCGCAGATGTGCGGGCCCCAAACAGTACGCCGCTAAACAGGTCTCGCCCGATCAAATCAGTTCCGAGTGGATGATGCCAACTCGGAGCAGCCAGTCCTTCACCCACGACGAGAAATGGGTCGTGGGGAGCCAACCATGGCGCAGCCATGGCGAGGAGTAGCCACACCAGAACCCCAGCGGTCGAAGAGATGAGCCTCAAGACCCATATTCGAGATCGAAGGGAGCTCATTTCAACCTCACACGCGGGTCAATGATCATGTACGAGAGGTCGGTGAGCAAATTCATCAGCACGACTGCTGCCGCAATCAGCATCAACACGCCCAATAGAACAGGGGTGTCTCGGGACTGCGAGGAACTCAGAATCAACTGACCGAGGCCCGGCCACCCAAAGATCAACTCGACAACCACGGCACCCGAAAAAACATGCCCGATTCGCCCACCTATGACGGTTATTACCGAGGTCAAAGAGCGTCGGAGGGCGTGACGGAGGACGACCTGTAAGTCGCCGAGCCCCTTTGCTCGTGCCAGACGAATGTGGTCGTCACCGAGCTGATCGACAATCCCCGTTCGTGTCAATCGCGCGACAGTCGACGATTCTTGAATCGCTAGAACGGACATCGGAAGAACGAGATGCCACAGAGTGTCTATTGCCATGGCAAGGACAGTTCCTTCAAACCCCGGTGAATTTCGACCGTCGGTGGGGAAGATACCTAGTCGAAGTGCAAAAACAAGCAGCATCACCTGCGCAATCCAGAAAGATGGAGCTGCAGCAACGAAAACAGATAAGCGCAGTACTGCCCTATCAAGTAACCGATTAACTCGCCATGCGGCGAGAGTGCCAAATGTCAGACCGACCAAAGTTGAAACCACAATGCTGCTGACTGCAAGGAGCAGAGTTGAACCGATACGTGGCATGATCATGCGCACAACTGACTCGCCAGTCAGATACGAAGTTCCAAAATCTCCACGAAGCACGTTGGCAAAATACGTCCAGAGCTGCGTGAGCAATGACTCGTCAAGCCGATACTTGGCACGCATGAATTGGTAGTAGGCCGCGTCACCGTTGCCAGAAGCGAGCACTTCGACTGGATCACCTGGAGCAAGATGCACCAACACAAAGGTGATGAGCGTGACACCAAAGACAGTCGGCACCACCTGAATCAGGCGGCGCAGAATGTACCTTGACATTAATTACTGCAATATGCCTCTTCAGCAAAGAGTGAATACGGTCGGAATCCGCCACAGCCCGACCTGAAGATTCGCGTACCTTTGGTCTCCACGAGCCAAACGTACGGAACGTCTTTCACGAGTTGTTCCTGAATCTTTTGGTAGAGGGACTGTCGTTTTGTGATGTCCAGAGTGTTGCGGGCCTGTTGAAACATCGAGTCGACTGTGACATTTGAATACGCAGCTGCGTTCGAGAACGCAACCGGACCAATCTGCGCAGAGTCGTACATGCGACGGATGCCAATCTCGGGGTCATTTCCGTTGCAATAAGAGATGATGTTCGAGTCGAAGTCTCGATTGTTAAACACTGCTGTCGCGAACGGCCCAGACTCAAGTGGGCGAAGTCGCACATCTATACCCACTTCCTTCAGCTGTGCTTTGTACAGCTCACCGTAAGCAGCGAACGTCGGGAAATGCAGGAAGTCGATGGAAAGTTTCGTGCCGTTTGCGACACCCACGACGTTTTGTGCAGTTCGAGTCGAACCATCCCGACCAGTCCAGCCCGCTGAATCAAGCAGTGCGTTCGCCTTTGTGGTGTTGTATTCGGGAAGCTTCAGATTCTGACCCCATGCCCAAACTATTCCTTTCGAGAACGGTGAAACAGCCACACTGCCTTCTCCAAAAATCACGTTTTGAAGGAATGCGTTGCGGTTCAGTGAGTGGAAAATTGCCTGTCGAACGGCCAAGTTTGAAGTGATGGGTCTTCGAAGGTTGAAACTCACCGTCATCATGCAGTTGGCACCACCTGGATTACGACGAGTAACCAGAGTGTCAAATGCCTTCTTGCGTGCAAGTAGACGGGCGCGATCTGGTCCTGGAACTCCCCAGAGGAAATCAACCGAGCCAGACTCAAATGCAACAACTTGGGTGGCCGAATTGGGCACGACGCGCATAATCACTCGATCGAGATACGGCTTTCCCTTTTTGAAGTAATTCGGGTTTCGATTCAGAACGATCTCGGCTCCTCGCGCGTACGAGCCAAACTTGTATGGACCCGTGCCGACCGGAGCTAAGTTCGCCGGATTCTTAGTTGGATCTGAGCCTCGATAGATGTGTGCAGGGAGAATCGGTGCCTCAGTTACGTCAAGCTGAAGCAGAAGTGGCCCGTACGACTCCTTAAAGATGAATTCAACGGTGTGTGGATTAGGAGCATAAATCGTGGCCAGAGCAGAAAGCATTGCTGCTCGAGTGCGGGAGTGGTACTTGAGGAGTACCTCTTCGAATGTGAATTTGACGTCAGCTGAGGTAAACGGCTGACCGTCGTGCCACTTCACCCCTCGACGCAACTTGAAGGTATAGATCGTTGCCTTCTTATTGACCGTCCAACTTTCTGCAAGTTCTGGCACCGGATTCAACTTGTCGTCGAGTTCTACGAGCCCATTGAACATCAACTCAGAGGCCGTGTGAACCGCACCGGCGGTGGTTGCCGCCGGATTCAGCGAACCTGGATCCTGTGAGATCGCCACGACCAGATCACCACCTAGCGGTACCCAGATTTTCGTTCCTTGAATCCTCGCGCAGATCAGCGTCTGTTTCTTTGGGCTCTGAGCCTTAGCCCCTTCTTTGGTACAGGAACTCTCGGGTGACACAACGGTAGATGCGTTCGTCGTAGCAATCGGGAACAGGGTTAATGCGAAGACGAGCGATATTGCGGAGGTCCAGATTTTTCTCATTGTCCTACTGTAGTTATCGTCCACTTGAGACAGTAAGTGCGGTCCGCACATAGTTCGCTCGTACAACCGAGCTACGAGTCGGAGCTAAAACCAAGGTCTTAATCTGACAAGGCCAATCAGAGGCCGGTGAGTGCCCGCCAGGAATTTGGCATCGACTTGCGCACCATCTCGGGTGTCATGGTGATCGTCGACTGCGGCACGATGTCAACGATGTGACGGGCTTCCACGTAGTGGTGCACCACGTTGGCCACACCAGCGAACAGTTCCGATCGCACCGCGACGAGATCTGCGGGTGGCGTGTCGAGAAAGTAACCCCAGATCGTGAAGGCGATGTCGAGGTCATGAATCACCGGCGCGCGACCAAAGTGCGAGGCCCGACGCAGCGCGATACCGATGCAACCTTGGATTGCGTCGTCGACACTCTCCCCTGCAGTTACCTTCACGCGCGGTCGCAGTCGCTCTGCGAGTGAAAGCACGTAACCCTGGTCAGGGCCTGGGTGTCCGAGGCGATCGGCGCGCGGTTGACGACCCGTCACCGACGCCTTGCGGGTGTTCGTCCAAGGTGCCGGAACGAAATCGGGCGACTGGTACGCCCTGGGTTTGTCGACAGGGTTAACGGGTGTGTGCTTCGGGGCTGCCACGACGAGCGATGCTACTGAGAACGGGGTTACTCAACCGGCTCACTGGCAAGGAGCGCAAGCAACATTCGTGGATCACGCGCCCACGCATCGGCACCCAGCGCACGGGCCGTGGCTTCAGAGTCGATCGCCGCTCCACCGGCATAGACCTTTACGTCGCTCGTCAACTCGGCCTTAATCGCCGTGATGGACTTGCGAGCCTGGTCGAGCGACTCTCGCAACGTCACACCAATGCACACCGCACGCAGTTGATCCACATTGCGAACCGCGGTAGCGAACGACGCCGCTGGCACGTCGGTGCCGATGTCGGAAACGTTCCAGCCGCGACTACGCAAAAGATCGGCCACCATGGTGAGCCCCAGAGCATGGCGTTCACCACTCGGCCCGCCTATCACGATGGTGCCGCGCGACGGGCCGCGATGCGCAAATCGCCCGCTCACCCGGGCAAACAGACGAGCCACGATGGTGGTGGCGCGATGTTCTTCGTGAATCTGTAGTTCACCGCGGTGCCAGCGTTCTCCGATGGCAACGAGAGCGGGTGACACGACCTCCAAGTACAACGAGAACAAATCGTGACCACTCGCCAACGCATCGTCGAGCAAGTTCTCAGCACCAGACTCATCACCCGCGACGAGACATTGTTCGAACCGACCCGACCAGTCGGCCGCCGGACGACTGCCATGTTTTGCCTTGCCAGCGCCCGCGCGCGCTGGGTGTTGTTTACGAGCGGCGACGAACGCCTGTATGTCGGAGACGAGCACCTTCCATTCGCCGTCTTCTTGGCGAGCCGGTAGTCGACCCGATCGCACATAGCGATACACGGTCATGTAGTGCACCTTCAAACGGCGGGCCGCCTCGTGCAACGAGACGCTGGATCCGACGGTGTTCGGCACGCAACAACGCTACGAGAGTGAGCGGCGACTCCTGCGACGCAGCGCTCAGGCTGTCGGAACGGTGGGCACCATCCCGGGCTTCCAGTACTGATACAGATCGGTGATGATCTGCGTCAGTGACGATGCGTCGCTACCCGGCACGAGGTCGACCGTGACAACACTGGAGAACACGTGCACCGCTTTGACCTTGCCCGTGGCAAAGAGTCGTTTGGCGAGCACCGCCCCGAAGGTGTCTTCGCGATCGGGTGACGCTTCGTAGGACTCATGACCCTGACCGGTGAGCGAGCGGTTCAATTCGAACCGCACCCGACCTGCCTCGGCCGATTGCTTCACGGTGACGGCTACTGGCTGACCCACGCGGCACGACGCTAGTTGCTCGGCCCCGGCAGCGGCGCGTACACGAGTCACATGCTCGGCTTATTGCTCGTCGTACCACCCCAACTACCGTGACGAGGGTGGAACTCAACGACTTCTCCAAAAAGGCCGAGGCGTTTCTCTCGGCAAACCTCCCCCGCAAAGAAGTGACGAAGGCGTTCGTCTGGGGTGAAGGCTCCGACAACGTCTCGATGTTCGAAGAGAAGTCACGCGAAGCCGAGCAAGAGATGGTCGCTACGGCCAAGGCATGGCGCACGAAAAAATTCGATGCCGGCTTCGGTTGGATCACTGGTCCGCAGGAGTTCGGCGGTGCTGGCCTGACGGCCGCCCACGAACGCGCTTACGCAGCCGTTGAAGCCAACTACAAGGTGCCGAACCAGAGCATCTTCACCATTGGTCTTGGCATGGTGGCTCCGACGATTCTCGCCCACGGTTCAGCCGAAGCCAAACAGAAGTACCTGCGCGCGATGTGGCGCGCCGACATCGTCGGGTGTCAGCTCTTCAGCGAACCGGGCGCCGGTAGCGACCTCGCGTCACTGCAGACCAAGGCTGAGCGCGACGGAGACGAATGGGTGATCACCGGCCAGAAGGTGTGGACATCCGGCGCGCACTACAGCGACATCGGCGAAATCATCTGTCGCACCGATCCGTCGCTGCCCAAGCACAAAGGACTCACCGGCTTTCTCGTCGACATGAAGGCACCAGGTGTCGAGATTCGACCACTGCGACAGATGACCGGCGGCGCCAGCTTCAACGAGGTGTTCTTCAACGAAGTACGAGTGCCCGACTGGTACCGGCTCGGTGACGTGAATTCCGGATGGGGCGTGGCCCTCACCACGTTGATGAACGAGCGTGCCGCAATCGGCGCCGGCGGCGGAGGCGGCGAAGTGTCGATGATGACTCGCATCACCGCGATGGTGCGTCACTACGGCCTACAGGATGATGCACTCGTGCGAGACATGGTGGCCAACATGTACATCAACTACCGAGTCGCGAACTTCAACAACAAGCGTGCGATGGACAAGATGAAAGCCGGTCAGACGCCCGGACCGGAGATGTCGATTTCCAAGATGGCGCTCGTCAACAACCAGAAACTGCTCAACGACTTTTTGTGTCATGTGCTCGGCGCCAAACTGCAAGCCGACACTGGTGAGTGGGGCACCTACGCGTGGCACCAACTGATCCTCGGTGCACCCGGTATGCGAATCGCCGGCGGTTCTGACGAAGTCATGCGCAACATCGTGGGCGAGCGCGTGCTCGGCTTGCCGAAAGATCTGGGCATCGACTCCAAGTCGGCGTTCCGCGACCTCAAAGTCGGCACGCAAAAGGGCTGATCACTGCCCTCGCGGGTCGTGCGACTTGCGAGTGTCACACCACCGCTAGCGGGCGGCGCGCAATCCGAGGTTCTCCATGAACGCCCAGCTTGTGCGATGCAGTGACGACACTCCGTGCTCGCGCAAACCGGCACGGTGCTTGGGGCACGGATACCCCTTGTTGGTTGCAAACGACCAATACGGATGAACTTCGGCGGCAATTCGCATCTGGCGATCGCGCGACACCTTGGCCAACACGCTGGCGGCAGCAACCGAAAGTGACTCCCTGTCGGCTTTCACCCGAGTAAGTACGTGACCCACACAGGGCGACACGAAATCCCAACGGCCGTCGACGATTGCCGCATCGGGTTGCACGCCGTGTTCTGCCAGGGTCGTGAATGCCCGACGCGTGGCGAGTTTCTGTGCTTCACTCATGCCGAGACGATCGCACTCGTCATTCGATGCTTCGCCGAGTGCCCAGGCAGAGCACTGTGCGGCGACCAGGTCGAACATCTGCTCGCGCTTTTTTTCGCTCACTGACTTTGAGTCACGGGCAACGAACGCCGACTCCTCCACTCCTGGCGAAAGCACTGCAACGCACACCACGAGCGGCCCGGCCCAGGAACCCTTGCCCACTTCGTCGACGCCACACACGACGCCCTGGAGCGAATGCTCCAGCTGCAGTGTCGGTGCCGGAACGTTGCGTGTCATAACGCCACGTTCAACGTGTGGCTACTTTCAATAACGCTTCTCCCTGCGCGGCCAATGTGCTGAAGCTCGCATCCACGGCTGGCGCGGTCAGCCGTAGCCCTGGTGGACCTTCCACCTCCCACAAGAGCGCTGCGTTCTCACCGTGCCAACGCACGGCGAGCGACACCCGGTGCCGGGGGCCAGCGTGCACGGAGTGGGCTTCAAGATTCGCTCCGCGCGAGTTCACCAAGCCGTCCGAAAACAACTGAGTTTCACTCGGCGACACCGGCCGCACGAGCAGATCTTCGCGGTTTGCCGCATGCATCACCGCACCTGCTAATCCGTCTGCACTACGCGACGTTGAGGGTGAACCAGCGTTCCCGGCTCGCTGCTCGTCGAGACTCCTCTGCCACGCAGCGACGGTGTCGTTCGCAGCATCGCTTTCGTCTGCTTGCATGAAGAACCCTGCCGCCGCACTCAGCGCACGCCATGACCATACCGAGGCCTGCGGACGACGGGCGATGCGCTGCACGGCATCCGCCACGGATGCGCTCCACGGTTCAGGCGGATCACCCATTCGCACCCGCTCGGCAATCGCCAGCACTCCGAGCGCGGCGTCGTCATGCAACAAAGCGTCCAGATCGTGGGCGGTTGCCAGCAACATCGCGCAGCGCGAAGCCGTCAACTCATGCGGTGCTATCGAGACTCGACTCGCCTTTTCGCAGGCCTGTACCCAGCCGCGAACAACGGCGGCGTGACCCGCAAGTGTGGCGGCAACCATCGGAGCAGTGGCTTGCGGACGCAAAATTCGCCAACGTGGACGGCGCAGTGACCACGCAAAGGTGATGCTGCTCGAATGCGTAAGCGGAAACGCCCGCACGTGCTGCGGTACGTCGATGCCTTGTGACTCGACGCCGATTGGCGCAGTACCCGCCGCCGATGCCGTGGTTGCCATATCACTTGCTGGCACCGCCACAACGACGGCTGACGGCGAACGATTCTCGAATTCGTAGACGAGTGCACCACCTTGGTCGGCAACAGCGAAGGCGCGGTGCACGATGTCGCCACCCGGAACGGCGAGTTTGGTTTCCACGACCGGCGTGCCATCGATGGCGCGCTGCCGCAGGCTCGGCGACTGGCGCGGGTCATGCCACTTGTCGCTTGCAGCCACCCACCACCTGACTGGTTCTCGCTGTGCATCGAGATGCGCCACTCCCGACGTATCAACCTCGCCACAGGGTGCGCCACGCAGGCCGATTCGGGTCATGACGATGCGTTCAGTCGCGCTCAGACTTGCGCGAACGAGTCATCAAACGCAGCAATGCGTCGCCGGCGCTCAGCCGACCTTCGCACACTTCCGCCACTGCTTCACAAATCGGCATCTCGACGCTGGTCTTTCGCGCCAACCCCACCACCGCACCGGCACTTTTTACGCCTTCGGCCACCATGTGATTCATCGAAGCGTTGATGTCGGCGATGGTCTCCCCTTTGCCGAGCCGCACGCCCACCGTGGTGTTACGACTTCTCATCGACGAACACGTTGCAATCACATCTCCCATGCCAGCGAGCCCGGAGAACGTGCCGGGGTTGGCGCCCAACTTGGCTCCGAGACGGCCCATTTCCACCAATCCGCGGGTGATCAGCGTGGCGCGCGAATTGTCGCCGAATCCCATGCCGTGTGCCATGCCGGCGGCAATGGCAATCACGTTCTTCACCACTCCACCGATCTCGCAACCGATGATGTCGTCATGCGTGTACACACGAAAGAGCGGTCGGGTGAACACTTCCTGCAGTTTCACCACGACTCCGGCATCGTCACACGCCACCACGCTGGCTGCCGGTTGTCCGGCTGCAATCTCACCAGCCAGATTCGGGCCCGACAACACCGATACGGGATGCTCCGGCGCCACATCACGCAACACTTCACTCATTCGTCGACCCGTACCGCGTTCGAGACCCTTGGTGAGACTCATCAGCACCGCTCCAGGCTCGAGGTGAAGCGACAACGTTCGCACGACATCGCGAAACCCTGCCGATGGCACGGCAACAATCACGAGCGATGCGTCGCGCACCGCGTCGACCACATCATCGGTGACGTGAAGTTCGTCGTGCACGCGATGACCAGGCAGGTACCGCGAGTTCACTCGCTTCGTGCGGAGTTCCTCGGCGAGTTCGCGGCGTCGCGCCCACAGCACCGTCGGCGCGTTGTTGGCCACCAACGAGGCCACGGTGGTGCCCCACGACCCGGCTCCGATCACGGCAACGCGGGCAAACGGCAATCCCACGCCCAAATCGTAGGCTTCAGGCGAATGAACGCGCCCGCGGGAGTCGCCGTTTGAGCGTGCGCGACACCACGGCCGTAGTGGTGCCGATCAAGTCGTTTCACATGGCCAAGGCGCGGCTGGCCGAGGTGTTGACGCTCGAGGCGCGCGCTGCCTTGGCTCAGCGCTGTGCCGAAGCGGTGCTGCGTGCGGCACACCCGCTGGCGGTGTTCGTCGTGTGCGACGACCCCGAGGTTTCCGCGTGGGCCACTGCCAACGGCGCCAGGGTGGTCACCGCCCAACGACCGGGGCTCAATGAGGCCGCCCTTGCTGGTCGCGAGGCAGCCCGCGTGGCGGGCTTTGCCCGTGTGCTCACCGTGCACAGCGACCTTCCGAAGCCAGATTCGCTGGAATCACTGGCCGACGAGCCGGCCCAAGCCGTCATCGTGCCCGATCGGCATCGGGATGGCACCAATGCCCTGCTGCTGCCCACCACCGGGCCATTTGCCTTCCACTACGGGCCGGGCTCGTTTGCAGCACACTGCCAAGAGGCCACCGACCGCGGGCTCTCCATTCAGGTGATGGAGCGTCCCGATTTGGCGCTCGACCTCGACACGCTCGACGACCTGCGTGAAGCGGGAATTACCACCCAAAAATAAACGAACCGGGAGGCTTTCGCCCCCCGGTCGCTACGTACTCCGAACCGAATTAACTTCGTCTAACGACGAGAGTTAGTTATTTCTTGGCCTTCTTGCGACGACGCTTCGTCGCCTTCTTGGCCTTCTTCTTGGTCGCCTTCTTGGCGGCCTTGCGCTTC